>Ga0209755_10003663_pt1 | contig 18999 bp, 10 predicted proteins | sample TergutCo191P1_FD_187301 | JGI IMG/M metagenome (GOLD analysis project Ga0209755, IMG submission 187301) | Cornitermes sp. P1 segment gut microbial communities from Petit-Saut dam, French Guiana - Co191P1 (SPAdes) (version 2) | ecosystem: Host-associated > Arthropoda: Insects > Digestive system...
CCAAGATTAAGTAAGCACGTTCATTCTCTTGGATTATATTTTGAAGTCATGTTACTGATCGGTGCTGACAGTCAGATTTGAAGCTGAAATATAGCTGTTTTGTCTGCATTATAGCAGGTAAAATAAGGTTACCTGGTCTTGAAATTTGTGCTAGTGCCAATTATGCAGATGGTAATGGACTTGTATATAAAGTCATTTGTAAATAGGAATAATCATTAATTCTCTGAGTTTTTTTTGCAGTAAAAAAATGAAAAGTGTGTCTCCAGCCATTTAGTCCCTAGATTTGGAGCAGGTAATCAGTGTCAGTTTCCCAGAAAAGAATACTATGAGTTTATTTTTATCCATTTTTTTCTGTTTTGAGATGCCTTATTGATACCACATTTTGTTAGTGAAGAAGAATCAGTTTTTCCTTAAATGTGCTGTGTTTCTCTATAATGCCCAGTGTAGGAGGTATGTTGTCGTATTTTAGTATCAGCATTCAGAATTTTAATCTAGATAAGGTCAGATTTCTTTTAGGCTGTGCACTTAATATTTCTCTCTTCTGTAGTTGAAAATATTGCATAGTGTGGCTTATTGATAAAATACTGACCTCTAATTTGGCAAAAAATGTTATTTTTGTTCTCAGCAATTTTTTCTCTGTCATTTACTAGTAAACAGCTACAGCATGTGTGTGTGATATTTTGCTATTGTACACTGAATTTCACAAGCTTGAGGAAGGCATATGTGAGCCGAGGTGGCGTAGTCATGTGTAGTGAATAGGCTGCAGGCTGGACAGCCAGGGAATTGTGGTTTGAGTGCCAGCAGACACAAGACATTTTTCTCTAATCCAAAACATCCAGACCATTTTTGGAAACAACCCAGACTCTGGTCAGTGGGCACCAGCCACTTCCCTAGCAGTGAAGTGGATGGGGTGTGATGCTGATTTCTCACATCCATTTACTGTGTAGGTTACACATCCACTGCCCTGTGCTTCATGCTCTTCACAGAGATTAATTTTTTTCCTCTGAGAAAGATGTTAATGTTTGTGCTCATTGAAGAGACACTTTTTTCTTTCAGTGAATTTTTCTTAGATAAATGCATTTAGCATCTGCAGATTATGGTAATCAGAAAGATAAGTGTATGAATATTCATGTGACGGACATAATTATGTTAAACGCATTGTGGAATTGGTCATAGTGGCTAGAAATGATGAGGCATACTAACTGTAACAACACAAATTGTAAAAGAGCAACATTAATCATGGTGATTACTTACTCTTGAACCTCACAGTTTTTGCCATTATGCGTTATTGTCCAGTGGATTAACTCAACTACAAGCACCTTCCTACATTAAAGATTGTGTCATTAACCTGGTGGTTCACAGATCATGCTGGTGAATGTAAATCGGCTTTCCAAATGGATAGAACTTTCTATGTTTTTTATTCTTTTTACAAAGTCCACATTTTATGAGGATGTTTGTGTCCTTTCCAGGATTTATCCTTTCACAGTCCATTATGATGTTAGTGTTTTCACTATGTGAAAGAAAATGTAAACATAACATATACAGCAGCTAATCAATGAGCTGTTTATTTTTAAATTTTCAGAAACTAAGCAACGACCACATCTGTTACTTTTTGTACCAAATCCTACGTGGGTTGAAATACATCCATTCGGCCAACGTGCTACATCGGGACCTGAAGCCCAGCAACTTGTTATTAAACACAACGTGTGATCTTAAGGTTAGAGGCAGTTATATGTACACATGTTTATTGCTGGATAATTCTGTATGTGTTATTAATTAAGTAGCTGCCTATAAAATAGGAAGTCACTTGTCCTGTTACTCACTTCATTGTGTTATCAAACTGCAAGGTAGAATTGTTTTGTGTTGATGATAGTTACAGTAGTGTTGATGATGACTACTGTGATGATTACCATGTTATGATGAACTGCTGCATGTGAGACAAAATAAAGTAAATAATAAATATGGAAAGTTTATTCTTATGTATTAGTATAATTTTAACTAGTTATGGTTAGTAATATTTTGCAGGCACAGTGTATTACATTTATTGCAAAAGAATAATGCTCAAAGTTAGTAGTTTCTCTCACCATTGATTTGTAAAGTGTAATTTTTTTTTAAATCATATAACACACATTCAGTTCCCTGATTTATTTAAGGGTGATCAGTGAACTCCATTTGTTAACCATATCATAGTTCTGATTCATGATTTTTAATTTCAAATAATTTTTATCATAAATGTGTATGTAAATGAATGGGTTACTGAAAATGCAACCCTTTGATATTGTTTCATTTTTGTAATCAGTACTTTAGAATTATTTTGATTTAATTCGTTCATTGGAACCACATCTTCAGGTTCGTGTTGATCACTGGCGGCTAGAATTGCGTATTTAAGTGTGTTCATCCGTAAGGTACTCATTGGTTTCTTGTCATGGTCAGGATGTAAAACAAACAAACACCACTATTCAGAGAATCAGGAACCCACCTCATGTTGTCAGTATCATCCAGAAATTTGCACACCCACCACTGGGTACCATTTTATGGCATACAGTTATGTTGAGACCTGCCAGTGACTGTATTGTACCAAATTAAATAAAAGTTATTAAGAGGTTTAATGAAGCCTTGAAATGCATTCATGGTAATATTTGTTTTGTTATGAAATGGGGAGCGTGTGTAGCTAAAATAGTCTTATTGATTTCAGAGGCATGTTTGTGTGTAATTAATAAATAATGCATGAAGTATGTAACAGTCTATTTTGCATTAAAGTGTAGCTGAATCTTTATTGTAGTGGTGGATGTACATGTACTCAAAAATTTACTCAAAGAGGAAACATTTTTATAGCTGTATGTTGAAGTGTGTGTCTTATTTTTAATACTGTTATTTCCACTGTAGTACATCTAGCCCATCATAGATGTAATCATTAATTCATTTAATGCGGTCTGCTTTTGGCATTGATATCCAGAACAGAAATGAGGTATATTTTTAATGTGAAAATTATATTCTTATGTGTAGGTGAGCCCATTTTACTATTTAAAAAAACTGATACCTTTTTTAACAAAGAATACCCTCTAAAAGTGAGATATGATGTCTTTCCTCCTATGTGTTTATTTGGAATTATAAGTTGACTTTGTTGTCAGGAAGTGATTTGACAATAGAATGCAACAAAGTTAATTTGTTTTGTTGTCACATTAATGCAGTGTTTTTTTTTTCTTTCAAAAATACACTTATAACATTTGTATAGTTTGTTACTCTGTTTTTGCATTTTCTATTAACATATTTTTACTTGTGCTTGAAAAAATCTCTGAAATTTTGTAATTCATACTTACAGTAGCAATTGCATGTTGTAATACAATGCTTATAATTGTTTGTCTCTGATAGGATTATTTGCCTATTTATTAGTCATAATGCTTCTAACAGCACATTTTATGTATTTTAGTTTATCTCACTTTTTTTATACAACTACTGGATTACTTCTGGTACTGATTGCTACATAAAAAAATAATGACTTGTAAGCCTGTCTGGATTCTTTTCTTTTTATATTGTCTGCATTGAGCTCATGTACATTACCATAAGCTTGAGTGTGAAATATGAAAATATAAGTTCTGGCTGATCTGATTTCATAGGTCCATAGATTACTGAAAATAAAAGTCAGTTGCATAAATTCGTTTTTTGAAATATGTTGCTTGACCTTAGTTTTTTGATACCTATGGGTGGTTGAAGTGTGTCACAGTAGGATGGTTTTTGAAGGCCTTCATCAGGGTTCTGAAACTTAGAATTAAATTTGATCCCATTTTGCAGGCGTGTGTTTCCTCTACTGAACCTACTGGTTTCATGCCCCTTCCACCAATACGAGCCACAGGCTTGCATTGTTGCCTAATTACTGTGAGTTTCTTGGAAGGATATAGAGCTCAGTTGTTGCTGTGGCATTTAATGTGCATAGTCTCATTGGCTGCAATATTGCATCACGCTTCGGGGCACGTGTCCTGAGTTTAAGATGAGTTTGTAATGTGTGTAGTTGCCTTGGCTTTGGCTTGTCTATATATGAGATTACAAATAATCCTTGAATGTTTTAACACAGCTGTTCCTGCCATCATATTTGTCTAGTTTCAGTTATGTCTGTATCATTGCATGCACCACAAATGTATCTTGCGCATTCCTGTATAATTACTTCAGTTTGGAAAACCTAAAGGATGTCTTGAAATGTCCATGTAATTATATTTATAAATCCACTGTATTAAACCATAACCTGAAGCTTATGGAGAATATTTGGACCTATCAGGAACATGTAACATGCATTGGAGATGAGACAAATACATACAAAATTTTAGTCAGGAAGCCTGAAAGGAAGAGACCATCTGAAAGACTTGGATATAAATGGGAGGATAATATTAAAGTGTATATTCAAGGAGGAGGATGTGAGTGAGTGTGTGTTTGTGTGTGTGTGGCCTAAATCCTTCCAGATGAGGGAGGAGATTGGTGGCATGGAGAAGAACATATGTGAAAGTTAATGGTCGGTGAAGTGCAGGGTATTTCTTGAATAGCTGGGCAACTATTAGATTCTCAAGGATTTGGCTCCATGCTTTTACAGTTAGTTAGCAGAAGCTTGTACATTACCTATATACAACAAACAGTTTTAAAGTTTTGCCAGATATGTTTCACTCATAGTGATGCATTAATTTTCCTTGGGTTTTTTGTATGAAGCCAGTGGTTAGGGTGGTTAAGGAAATGGTTAATTAATTTTAAACCTACTCTGAGAATTTTCACATACTACTTTTATTAGCAGTGACATATACAAAATATGTTACAAAATTATTTGCAATAAGTCTCTTGTTTATTCAGTACTTTCTTCCAGTTTAAAAATCTAGAATGACTTGTAGGCACACAATGTCCACTTGTTTTTGCACATTTAAATTTATCCTCTGGAAGATTTTCTATGGAGTTATGTATGGGATATCCTAATTAAAAGAAGATGGTAGGATGTAAATTTGGGCATTATTTGCCAATTATTACTGGTGCCATATATATACGTACCTACATATATTTACCATTAAATATTCACCAGTTGAAGTATATCAAAGTAGTACAGCTTAAAAAATAAACAGCTATATACTTTGAATATTTTTTATTTAGGTTTGAAATAAATTGTTAAAATTTACTGTAAGCGTAAATTGTGCTTACAGACATTGTAGACATGCATTGTTCCGTATTTATTTTAATGTCACTCAGTGTATGTTCTGTGTTTATACAATCTTCTAATTTTTATGAAGGTATCTGTGCACACTGTTTGCTGGAGTAGGAAGTTCTGCTCTGTATATAATTTTGTATACCCATTTTAGTATGTAGACAGGTGGACATTAGTCTCTTTCATACTGTGAAAAGGTATTACTTCAGTGTTTATTTGGTTTCAGTTGATATGTGTTTTTAAATAAAATTCAGTTTCTGACTTTGACTCATGCCCTTTCAGATGTTGGAACTTTGAACCCCACTCATATGGAATTGTATGCATATTAAGTTTTGGAAAATCAGCTATGTGATAATAAAAATGGCACATGTAGACATTTCTTTCGGAAATTGATTTTTCATCTTTCTCCAGGTGATTTATATAATCAATGAGCTCTCATCATGTGGTAATTTCTAAAGTCAGTGATGTGGAAGTGAATTTGGCGACTTCTGGCTCACTGTTACTGAGTCTGAAAAGATATACCAAAACCATTCCTTCACAGCTCCACTCCATGTCATGTTTGTAGACAATAAATCTATCTTGTGTTTTATGTACTCACATATCCCCATTTATAAGCTGCAAGACTGAAAATTTGGGTTAATTACATTGTTTCATAAGCCTGATATTAAAAACTGAAAACAGTGCTGGGAAAATTGCTATTGTGGTCTTTCCATTTATTGGTGCTGCTATGAAGGATTTATTTTTCGGGGCTTGCTGTCCTCTGTAATGTGTTGTCATGTAGTAGGGTGGATGAGCACATATGGTTCAGAGGAGCCTGTTGCCTCCAGCTTCTTTGAAGGTGGAATGAATCTTGGTGCATATCTTCCACAGCATCACACCCAATAAGACCATTGAATCTGTTTCACCTTACAGTTCTTGACTGTGGCTTCATTAACCCTTTGGTCTAATGTTCCTGTCGTTTTGAAGCTCTGTTTCTGCTATTCACAACTGAAACAAGTTGAAGGTCTTGAAAATAACCATACGTCTTTGGGTACTTTGTTTATATAATAATGTTTAGCAGTTGATACAGCATCCTTCAAAATTTTGTATGTCAGGTTTTCCAAAACTCCACTTCTGCTTAAGTGAAAAATTGTTTTTATGATAGCACTTATCATATATTATTCACTTTTACAAATATCTTATGAATTTAAATGCATATGAATAATGCCAAACAAAAGCACCTTGGTAACTTGTTTTTCTGTTATTGCATTAAAAATGTGTTCATTGACATGACAGACAACACTGAACAGTAGCATATAACTGTCATACTGTTAGTAGCTTCCACCTTCATGTGAAAAAAGTGCACACATGTAAAGAATGGTATGAGTAGTACTGCTGTTGTAGTTAGAGATTACAATTAACTGTCAATTTTGATTTTTAATAGTATCATGTTTTTACCAGAAGGCTGTCCTTTCCCCCCACACCCACTTTTCAGTAATTGACTATTGAATCTGGTTTTCCTTGTCTGGCCATGATAGGCTTTTTTCCTTCTGTAACAGGACAGCATCTGAAGTTTCAGCAAAATTTCATCTGGATAATTAGGTGTTGGTGTGCAATACTGTATGCCACTCTGGGTTGTTGAGTGTTGTAGTGTTGGCTACCAACCATATATGTGCATGTTTGGTTTTATTTGAGATGATTTCAATTCAGCATTATGTGGGTTGACATTACACAAGTTGAGGACCACTGTCCAATAGTGTGTGATACCTTGTTTTCCGATACAAGTTTACCAAGGTTCAGTGGATCCTGCTGTCCCCATCTTGAGCACTGAGAACATTTCTGCCTTGTAGATGAAAGCAGCAATGGCTTGCTAAATGTAAATTTCCACTGTGTGGAGTCACATCAGAGAGACAATAATCATTATAGTGACCCTAGTAAGAACCTCAGACTTCACATGGTATATGTGTTCGTTGATGGTATTAATTAAACCTTTCAGGCCTGGTAGCTACTTTATGTACCACAAGGTCTAACATTCAGAAATTCTACAGAATGTAATTGTGCATTTTGTGTGGTTCTCACAGACAACCTTAACTGATTGGTTTTTGTCACCAAGACTGAGTGTTTACTGGTGCTTACTGACTAAATCATGTCAATCTCAGTATTTAAATGTTTGATTTTAACACTTATGGAAATAATCTAAAAAAAGTACAAGTATGGAAGCAGTATTCACACTGTGTGAATGTTTACAGATTGTTCCAGAAAATGACTGTAACAGTTTGCTTGTAATAAGTTAATCTCTTGCTACAGTTAGTTTTATGCCTCTTACTTTGCTAGCTTTCTCTCTTTCTAGAAAATTGATATCTTCAGCTATTACAAGTACATGATTTAAGCTATTCAATGCTCACATTTCTTCATTTGTGTTGGCATGTTCAATGAAGAAATTCAAAGGCACTAAAAAAGAGTAATAAGCATGGTTTTGAAATTCATTGGGCAAGTGTTTGATAAAAAACTAGTATTGAGAATCACATTCAAGTGACATTTCATGTCATCAGATTACTTGGGCATTCCATATAAAATTGAAATATTATCTAAAGGTTATCTAAAAATCCATGTACATAAATATATATAATTCCCACATTTTCTATAGCACCTTTTGTAAATACAAGAGTTATGTCAGTAGTAACTTACAGCAGTTGATTCCACAGTGATTATCACAAATATTTTACTCATGAAGGTTTGTATCCAGAATAATGGATTTTTTTATCCAGTAACTGCCATTTGAATGATTTGTTTTATTTTGTTTTTAGCTGTTTTATTGCCATTGTCACCACCACCACCGCCACTACCACCAGCAACACCATGATTATGATTTTTACAGTAGTCAGTTTAACTTGTGTAATAGTAGATGCTATGCTGTAGAACTAGTGTTTACTTCTGTACGCATAAATTTGATGACTTATGCTGTCCATATGAGAAGAATGGTCAGCTTTTCACTGTGTAAGAGTGCAACTCCTTGTGTATTGCATCCAAGTTATTTTTTTCCCCCACAATAGCTGCAAAATGAGAAGATATAAATATCAACTGGTTTTTGATGAGACTGATGAAGTTTATTATGATTCTGAAACAGCTTGAAATGTAGAAAACTTGAAAAAATTATTGTATTTCATTACAAGTTTTGGAATATGGCTTTTATATTTTTTACACATATTGTGTACAATGGATTTTGCTAAAGACTTTGATAGCAACGAAAGTTTATAAGATAACAAACCTGTTGTTACAGATCTTATTAAAATTTAGGAGCATGTAGTTACCTTTTACTTCTGTGTGCATAGAATATTCAATATCACATCTAATTTTATGTTTTTCTTTACAGAAAAATTAATTATTTTTGATGGTCATGTTTTGTAACTGGTGTTTACCCAGTGTTTGGGATTATGAATTCTCTGTGTTTCAGATCTGTGACTTTGGTTTAGCAAGGGTTGCAGATCCTGATCATGATCACACAGGTTTTCTCACAGAATATGTAGCAACAAGGTGGTATCGGGCTCCAGAAATTATGTTGAACTCCAAGGTAAGAAGTAGGGTGTATACAGTGCGTCTTTCAGTTTAGGGAATAGAAAAAATTGGCTTGTGCAAGTTCAGATGTAAGGTGAGTGGCTGATCTGCATCACATGGCAATTTGCCATCGAGTGCTTCACTATTGTGGCAGAATGAGCCAATCTGTGAGACTGAGTGGAATAAACTTTGTGCATATTTTCCTCTTTCCTAAACCTTCAAAGAATATTATGACCTGCCTCCAAATTAATATGCAGTTGATCCTGCATAATTTTAGAGTCATTCAGCAGTCTTTGGTCACTGCCTCATGAACTATAGCTGTTCCCAGATTTTGAATAATTGACAGCCACTCGCTCCTTGGATCATTTTTATAAGGTCTTCATGTCCCTATCTGAATCTTTTAAACCATTCAAAGACAGGCATACAAGACAAAGCCTCATCTTGAATAGTTTTTAACATTGTGTATGTTTCCATACTTATTATCGACAGGTTGAAACAAACCTTTGCTTGCTTATGCTGCTCCTTGATGACAACAATGATGATGAAAACAACAACAAAACACACACAATTACATGCATATCTACTATGGATGAACTCTTGCAGCTGTATCTTTTTCATTAATTGCTGGTGGTCATAACATGAAATAAAAAATACTAGCTGTAATTGGTTAATATTGCCAACCAAACATGTGCAGTAGCATCAATCCTGGAACTTATTGCTTGATCACATCCTAAAGGATCAATACTTTTGGTAGCTGCTGGATCTGTTTTTGTTGTCTGGCAACCTCATTGTGAACTTTCAAATATGTCCTACTACAATGAGCACTGTTAATATTTTCCATTGATTAAAATATTTTATATACATCTGTGTATGAAGAATTATAAAGAGAAAACTTCGAGTTTTATTTATTTATTTATTTTATTAGAAATGTAATTGCATTCTTTCCCCTACCTTGGGAGAAGCTCAGGATGTACTTCCTTCCATAGATATTATATTATGAATTCCAAATCATATTATCTATATCCATCAAGCTGTATTACCGAAATTTACTTTTGTTTACAGGGCTATACGAAATCCATAGATATCTGGTCAGTGGGCTGTATCCTAGCAGAGATGTTGTCAAATCGACCAATATTTCCTGGCAAACATTATTTAGATCAGCTAAACCATATCCTGGGAGTCCTTGGCTCTCCCACTGCAGAGGATCTGGAGTGTATCATCAACGAGAAGGCACGCAGTTACCTCCAGTCATTGCCATTCAAACCCAAAGTTCCTTGGACAAAAATGTTCCCACATGCTGATTTAAAAGCACTTGATTTGTTGGACAAAATGTTAACATTCAACCCTCACAACAGGATTGGTGTGGAGGATGCCTTAGCACATCCTTATCTTGAACAGTATTATGATCCTGCAGATGAGGTATGTGTATGTCATTATGGATGGGTATGTCAAAATTTTCTGTTAAGACAAATAGTACACACAAACATTTCAGTTTTCTGCTGTGAAGATAGTTGATCACTGATGCAATATAACTGCCTAACAAAACTTATTAACCAAACCTTAACTACAGTTTTTTATATCTGATGTTAGATAAAAATCTGAACCTCAACCTTCTGTTCTAAGACCAATTTTAGTATAATTCCCCCATCTCACCTCTCCTCTTTCAAGCAGCCACAATCCAAGCTGTATCCCTTGCAAATGTTTATGTGCTTTGCTTGCCTTCCCTACAAATTCCTCATTTTGGGTTCTTCTCCATTCCCAAGATTTTTTGTTATTTTCTCAGAATAATAAATCTGTATATTCATGTCCTATCAACAGGAAGTAGGATGGACTCGTGATGTAAAGGTACAACACCTGTCCTTTGCAAATGTCATGCAGTTAAGATTTTTGGGAGGGGCACAGACAAGTCAAAATTCTAGCCAAGAATAAATAAAGAGCAGTTGAAATTCACAGAATGCTCTTTGGCTTTCAGTTCATAATTTTACATATTCCTCTCTACTATGTAAAAATGTAAAGATTAAGATATTCAGAATTAAATTTTATCGTTATTTTTTATGGGTTTGAAACTTGGTTTTTCACATTGAGGGAGGAATAAACTGAGAGTCAGAGTCTGAGGTGGTAAGGATAGTATTTGGACCTAAGATGAAGGGAGTAAGGAAAGGGTAGAGAAAGTTGCATGATTAAGAGCTTCGTGATTTGTAGTTTTACCAGATGCTATAAGAATGATCAAATCAAGGAGGATGAGATGAGCAAACTAGGTAGGATGCATGTAAAGAAGAGATGTGTGCAGGCTTTTGGTGGGAAATCCTGATTGAAAGAGACCCTTTGGATTATGTAGGTATAAATGGTAAGGTAAAATTAAAATGTATCTTTATAAAATAAAATGGGCGGGTGTGGACTGGATTCATCTGACTCAGGATAAAGAACAGTGTTGGGTTCTTGTAAACATGGTAATGAGGGTTCAGATTTTGTAAAATCTGCTGAATTTGTGGACTGACTAGGTGACTTTTGGCTGTTAGCTGTCCAGGACTTTCATTTTATTTGGGTTGTCTTGGATTGTATCAGAGAATATGGAAATATGGAAATGAATGAATCTTACATATTTATATGTATTCTGACATGATGAATTTTTGGATAAACATATCCATGTGAGCAGTACTCTGTTGAGGAATTAATGTTTGTACAGTGCATGTTATAGCAGAAATTAACTGTACATCTGTAACATCTTTCCAATTTGTACAGATGTCTGCGGATATTTGAAAGTATGAAGTATTTAAATCATGATAAGGCTGTACTGCATTTATACATGTTTGTGTAATCCTATAATTCTTTATATTTCTTTCCAGCCTGTAGCTGAAGAGCCATTCCGATTTGCCATGGAGTTAGATGACTTGCCAAAAGAAACTTTAAAAAAATATATCTTTGAAGAGACAGCATTATTCAAACAGACATTGGCCCAGGAGCAACAGAACATGTAGTGTACTGGTAAGTTGTCTCACAATGAAGAATTCCACATACTACAAAATTTAAGTTCGGCTTCCAGCACACTTTGTTGCTTTGTTCAGAAATATATGTGTCTTATGTCTTAGTGTAACTGTTACATCAACTGTTGATGTGCTGATGTAAGTTATTGGCTGTGATAGAAATTTTATAAGAAGTGCTGACCAGTTTTTTTACAGTAAAAATTTGAAACAAGAATCTGTTATTCTCTTATAATTGTAGTAAACAGAGGACACGTTAGCATGTCTCTGAGCACAGGAAGACATGAACGTGATGTGCATCAGCTTGTTTACCGACCCTGTGGCTGTGTTATTCTGTTGGTAACTGAGCATCTGGAATAGGTGCTTATTATGAATGGACTTTAGATGATCTTAGTGCATCCATGAAATTTACTGAGTTGCAGAAGAGAGTTAATTTGCAGTACTGGTGCAGAGTGTGCATCATGGAAAGATTGAAGTAGTCAAAAATGTTATAAAAAGTACTTACTGTCAATCTTACTATGTAAAAGAACTATGTGCAGGAGGTGGAAAATATTTTAATTACAGGTTCAATGTCAAGACAAAAAATAAAACTTAAGAACTCTTATTGTTCCTGTATTAGTCATGATTTACATTAATAGGAACTTAAACAGCCAAAATAATATATTTTTATGTTAAGAAAATCCTCGTTCAGTTCATGAAGTTGCCTGTACATGACTTGAAAATGTGACGAGTTTGTGCGAAATCACAGGGACTTGGATTTTGAAGAAACAACTAATTGTTCACACCAGTATTCAGAGAAGAACCTGAAGAAGAGAAATTTCTAATATTTCAAGACTAGCACTTTTTCAAGTGTTGAGAAATATTTTCCAAAAGTGTGAGGTCTTTTTAGAAGCTAGTGGCAAGCACTTAAGGGCATTGCCTTGAAATAAGTTGAACTGAACTGCAGGGTAGACATGGACTCTGATTTCTTGGTGAATGCAGGCTTTGTATGTGATAAAGTTCCCATGATACCTGCCATGCTGAGGGACATGATAATTTGACCTGTTAGATTATATTGTGCCCTGTCATTGTTATGTAACTGGAACATATTCATTTATTTCCAGATGTCTGCAGAATTCCACAATTTGACCATCACATCTCGAATCTGTTCCTCATGAGCCTCCACCCCCTCTTTCTTGTCATGTCACACTGAGATAGAAGAGGAAACATGGGTGCCACATATCCTTTACGTCTTTTCAATGAATTTCAACATTATATTCAGTAATGACTGTTATAATAATTAATGTGTTTTTGGTCACTCATATATTTGGCCTGTCATTCAGTCCTGTACTACTTAGATTTCTTTTCCATTTTTCTTCTTTCCTGTGTCCTTATTTTGCATCATCCTTTATACACAAATTCTGGTCCTTTAGCCCACTACATGTCATCTGTTCCCCTCTCATTAGATGTAAGTTTAATTCATGATGATCTTTATTTAAGCCATGGTTAAATCTGTTTAGAATATGTGTACTAGCATTAATTAATAGACACATTCAGATATATTATATCGGTATTACATAGTCTTATGGCTGTTACTTTTGCTCTGATAGCTTTATTTGGTGAACAGAATAAATCTCTTATGTACTTTTCATTATGTACATTCATCTATGTTTTAGCAGTTTCTCATATATGGCTGTTCATTTGAGAATTATATTAAGAAAGAGGTTTTCAAGGGAAATCTTAACATATGTTCTGCTGAAACTGCTAATGTCATAAATGCAAAGTAAAGACAGTATCACTACAGGTATTTATAGTGTAACATATAAACGGTTTCATTTCTTATGACTATAAAATTTCTAATAAGAAGATTTATTTCAAGCCTACATATTTGTACGAGTGGGGAGTGAAAGAAAACTTTAGGGTGAAAACTGAACAGTTAGGGTTATGCAGTTCACAGTTGTAATGAGGACTGTATTGACATTCACATAAGACAAGGTTCATTTCTTGAAGATAAACTGGATGCCAGTGAAGACTGCCATGTTCAGGGATGTGATGCTATGTTATCCTGTGGAAATTTACTGACATTTCAGAGGAACTTTGGAGATAGATATAGCAGGTTGCGTTGCATTTACATCAAGTTTCTAGTGACTACATGGTATCACATCCCAGAAGACAGTAATCTTGACAGTTGCCTCAGTGAGGAGCTCATATCTTGCATGAATATTGATGGTTCCCTCATAACATTGTAGCAATGTTTTATTAAGTTGTTAACCAGGTTTTAAAGTGACACATTCAGCCTTGTAAGAGTCTTCCATTGACACAGAATTGACATTCTGAAACAGTGGATGTTTAGCTGTACAAGTATCATGCACTGTAAGTCATAAAAAAACTGATCTTAATTCAGTTAGTGTTATCATAAAAGTGTCATCTCATAATTATGTTATGAATTTACGTAATAAATAATCGCACATTCTCCATATTAAACTTTGCATATGTAAATAAATTACATTGCTCTGCATATTACCTAACACACTGAGTCATACAAGAAACTTGACTGGCAAAACATTTTATTTGAGGTAGCACAATGGAGTGGTTTGCTTTTAGCTCTCATGTAGTGATTAGGTTCAATTGAAGCCACTAACATTACATTGCTTTGCTTGGATCCGATTTGTAAGACAGTTGAAGTTCATTCTCTTTTTTCATTAATATAATTCCCAATCACGGCCAGATTTTTGATTAGAGGAACATATTCTGTTGAGCACCAATTTTGAGTCAGAATTTGTATGTATCAGACAATAGGACATTCAGGAATTGTACTACATAATTTGTAATTTTTTTTCTTTTAATAATAATGTACCCACTACTTTCATTCACCTTTTCTGATGCAGTAAAAGGTAATGTATTCTCTGTTAGCACATTACATTGAAAATATTGTCAGTGTGTTTCAGTAATGTTGTACTTGGTTGTGAGATTTTCATTGACAAATGGTCTGTCACTTTCTCAGAAACACTAGGTTGTTTTCCGTAGGACCTACAAATTGTAGTACTATAGTTGGTGTTTGCATCCTTCTCTTCATTAACATCAAATGAATTGTCATTTATACCTGTATTTACAAGCTTGCAATCTTCTATATTGTTTGGATTTTCTTGTGATTTCTTTCATGGTTGTTGCTGTGACCTGCTGAGCAAGTATTACGTTGGTCATAAATATGGTATAAGATTTTATGTCTGATATTTAAAATACTGAGTCATTAAAAAAAAGAAAAAGAAGAAAGAAATACAGTAAGAATTCTTGGTTTCACAGTTCACAATAATTACTGGAATAAGGTCGCTGGAGAAAATATGACTCAGATGCAGACCAAAATGATAAGATTGTGCAAGAAGAGGTTTGTATATAACGTATATAACTTCAGTAGCTTCTGAAGAAATCTGAAAAAGTGATCTAAAATTAGTACCGCACCCCCACACCTTTTTTTATCTCATTTTGCTGCAGTGTTTGTAAGTATTTTGTTGGGGGGGGATTTTTTGTTTGTTTCAGAGGTAATACAGTATTTTTGTATTGTTAATATACCTCATCTAAAGACTAATCTGACATTACGTCAAATGAAGAATATGCAGTGCTAAATGATATGGGTAACTCAAGCAACTTCACGTAAACTTCCAGAAGTCCTTCTGTAAGAGCTGTTTCCTGTTTCAAGATAACATGCTTTTGGAATGTGGCACTTGTATTCTTGTAGGTAGGTGGCAGAGTTGCAGAGGAACCTGCTGCTTAGAATGTGCTGCCTGTCTTGTACCTTGAAGATGGAGGGTTCTCCAAAACATAGTTACCTATCTATCAAATTGCATAGTATCACATGCCAGAAGACCATGGTGTTAATATTCACCAACTTGAAATTCAAATCTCATGTTTCCCATTTGAATGGCAGAATATTGGTAGCAAACACAACTACCCACAGCCAAAATGAACTGTACTTGTTGACATAAAAGTCTGTAATGTGAAGCAGACGTGTTGAAACTGTTCTAGTCATTGATCTTCAGCATTCTTCAACAGAGTACAATATGTTTGTTCTTATATTTCTTTCTGCATCATGTTATTACCTGTTTATTACTAACTGAAATTATGTTGCTCTTTACATGCATAGTGACCCCCAAGGATAATCTTCTCTGCTTCACCATATTTTGTCTACTATTGTACAATGAGCTGTAGTAGCTGTGGTTGAAATCTTGCTGAGAATTACTATACAGAAAGGAAAGGATAGGACTGAAAAGGGTGTTCTGATTTTCATTAACAAGTATACAGTTAACATGTGAAGTATTACAGTTGAATTCCTTTAATCTGGCACCCACAGGACTGGACAGGTAGCAGATTGTCGAATGTTGTGAATTATCAAACAATGTCTAAGTTCTTGCCAGTAGTTTTTTGTTTCTGCTCCTATATTTCGACAAATATTCCATTTGGATATTTCCTTCAGCTGCTGGTTCAGAGGCATCATTGTCCCCTTGCATGTTTTCTGGAGTCTCTTCAATTGCTGTCAGGGATGCTGAATGACCAGGAGAGTGTGGATCAGGAGTCTTTAAACTGAAGAATTTGAAGTAGGAGACAGAGAGTCAGTCATAACATGACAGTCAATGTTTAGGCACTCTTGGAACATGTCCCTGGCCTTGGGACCATTTTCCTCAACTTCCAAAGCATCAGGATTTTCAGGGTGTTAGCTTCCAGATTAAAGGCATTCTACTGTGCCGTGACTTTTATTTTGATTTTGTCAGCAACTTTGCTCTAGCCTGATTACTGACATGTAAACCCCAAGTTCCATCTCCTGTGATAACTATGTAAGTGACAGTTCATATTTTGAATAACTGTGAGCTAATTCCACAGATATTTAATGCACAGTGAATGGTAAATGGACATGATAAATGTGGACCAGCATTCACATAATTTGAAACTTATATGTATCCATTACAATATTAGGATACTAGCATGCCATTTTGACTATTCTGTCACTATTCTGTGCATTATTTAAACTCCTTCCATTTTCTAACAGACAGAAAAAGTGCAGTCTGGTTGAAGTATTTAATACCATTGTTCTGCCAGTGCGACCTATGTGCCCATCCTCTGCTGAATGTTCCTTCCTCTATCTCCAATCAAGATGTGTGCATGTATATTTTTTTTTACTTGTCCAGTTTTTTTTTGTTTATACAAATATCCTGCATATAGAAAATTATAAATACGGACTATTTTAAAGTTATACATCCTGTTGTGCATGGTACTATAAAGAATGAATAAACAAATGACCATCACACACAACAAAATTTTAATAATACAATATAGCTATGTTTTTTGACCTCCTGAAGTCATCTTCAGGTTAGCATTAGAACATTTTTAAAAAGAATATACAAATTGCATTTGCTGCTAATGAGATCTCATTTCTTACACAATATTGTCACAACTTCCACATTTCTTCTTTGTGCATTCAGTAAATTTTTAAGTGGATGAAAAGATAAAAAGTTAAAATGTATAAGATTGTTGAGATTAGAGGTAGAAAGTGTTAGCGAGGTCTATGAGATAGTCAGCTTGTATTATGTCTTTCCTGTGGTATGTTGGAAACCGTGTGGTGTTCTCCTACAACAGTATATATGAGAAATTAGTAATCACTGTGATAATAAGTCTCATAATCATGGAGCTTGTCACAGTGATTAATAATTTCTTGTATGCACTGTTCTAGGAGAACACTGTACAGTCTCCAACACACCATAGAAAAGACAAGTTGACTATCCCATAGAACTCGTTGACACCTTCTACCTCTAATTTCAACAATCATACATTTTATCTTTTTATCTTTCAGTCCATTTAAAAATTTATTGACTGTACAAAAAAGAACTGCAGAAGTTGTGACAATATTGTGTAAGAAATGAAATCTCATTTTCAGCAAATGTAATTTGTGTATTCTTTTTTTAAAAATGTCTAACGCTAGCCTGATGATGACGTAGGGAGTTCGAAACATGTAGTTATATTGATATAAAAAATTTTGTTGTGTTTGATGGTCATTTGTTTATTCAGTCTTTAAATGCAGACTAGACTAAACTCATTTTAAATCATGCCTTGATTATATACTTTTGTTGTGTATGTTGAGTATGTCAAGAGAGACTTCTATCTTATAAAACAATATTAGTTGTATTTAAGTAAAAAGTACTGCAAAATTTTGTTGTTCTTCATTTCTTTCAAGAAACTCAGTATGTCTGCATTAAAGGAAATGTGTACTGAGGTACAAAATTGTGTGTGTACTCATGACATCTGAAGACTGTGGAAATGTGTAGTTTGCAAATATGCAGCATAGAATTGGTCTATAAATGTGGTGTCTGCATAATATTATATTATGTTTTTATTGCCAAATTTTTGAGTTTGTTCATGTGAATAGAACAGAGTATAGCACTCAATTACATGGCATGTCACCCAGCCTTGTAATGAATAAAATGCTGTCTGACATGCTGTTATGTAGACTGTTTTATATTCTGGAGTGCAAAATGCAGTTTGTGCCAGTGAGACATTGGTGGAAAATGCTGTACCAGCATTCAGGTAGTCACACAAAAAGGAACTATACACTCTCACATGTTGAGTGTGAACCACCCATGTTAAAAATTAGTCAGTAAAGTCACTGTATGAACTGTAATTTTTATGGAAACATTTAAAAGCACTGTCCACCTTTACAATGACATAAATTTTGAGACACTTACTGAAGTTCTTTACATACTTTCCTAATCTCCGAAGAGTGTCGATCACATATATAACCTTTCTCTTTCCAGTCCAGAGAGAAGAAAATTAACATGCATTGTACTGCTGAATATACATACAGTTCTGCACTTAATCAGTTAAATTTTCAAAGAAGGGCTCCAAAATATATAAACCCATCACATAAACTTGGTTGATTGTGATTTTTATCCCTGTGACAACTTTGGGCTGGAAACTCCTAGAAATAATTCAGGTATTTTTGAGGCTTCAGAAATTAAAATTTGCCTTACTGTTAGGGAATCAACAGAAGGGGAACCTGAGTGAAAGTTACAGAACTTATGTCCTTGTCAAGCATATTGGAATCACTTTCAGCAGTTGATCATAATATGTACAGTGATTGTACTGATACATACTTGTTTAAGATGGGTGGATCCTTGGTCAGCTCATGAAGTAGGGTGGTTTTTGTGTATGTTGTATTTACTGTATTTACAAGAACCAGCCGCAGGTCCCTAAGAACGCAAAATGAAGAACATAAAGACATATACTTGTAGACGGTCTACGGTTCGGCAAACAACTATTAACATTCATGGCTCGGTAAATGAT
>Ga0209755_10003664_pt1 | contig 18989 bp, 15 predicted proteins | sample TergutCo191P1_FD_187301 | JGI IMG/M metagenome (GOLD analysis project Ga0209755, IMG submission 187301) | Cornitermes sp. P1 segment gut microbial communities from Petit-Saut dam, French Guiana - Co191P1 (SPAdes) (version 2) | ecosystem: Host-associated > Arthropoda: Insects > Digestive system...
AATGAAGTTAAAGTTTGTCGTCATCTGGGATGTGACACTGTGTACTTTTATACGTAGGTACAGTAGAGTACAGTACAGTACAGTACAGTACAATACAGTACAGTACAGTACAGTACAGTAAGTACAGTACAGTACAGTACAGTAAGTACAGTACAGTACAGTACAGTAAGTACAGTACAGTACAGTACAGTACAGACGTTTCCAGGGGCCTTCTTTCTTCGTCTACATGCAATAAATTAGTGGATGCATTTTGTATCGGACCGTAGTTATCTTGGAGACTGAGCGGCGTCCAAACCCAGAAGGTAGCATTCTGCTTGGAGAATCTCAGATTTCTGTAATAATGTAGTTCTGCTGCGAGATTTCCAAAAAGTAATATAAACCGAAGCTATATGACTCAGATCCTATAAATTACAATAACATTTTCGCTACGACAGCACAGACTCTTCAGTTTCAGTGACACCTCCTACAAACAGAGTTCTGTCAAGCAAAACTAGCTCCCTTGACAACTGAGATTTTGTGTCGAAATTCCAGACAACATTTCTATATTTTCTTACACTATAACATCTCCCACCAAACAATAGAGAGCGGAATACCTCTAGAAGAAATATCAAGCAATATAAAAATACGAATGAGACACAAGATTTTTATTCATGCCATGAAATTTTATATTTTAAAGAAAAACTGTATTGAAAATGTTCCAACTTTACAAGAAATTTGTGGTTTTGCTGTGTATTGGGTAGAAATTCCAGAACTGCTGGAAATTACATTGTGTAGATTATTAAATATGTAAGAATACTGTAGAGGAGCTCTCTGCCTCCACTTCCTGGGGAGTCCAAGAACAATGAGATTCGAAACATGTATCTACATGTAAAATTTAATCAATATGGCCCTGCATAAAATTTCGTAACGTCCTATTTTTTTTACGGTAACGAATTACAAGAAACTTGCTAAACCTCTGGTTGACTGACCAAACTTCTTGGTTGTGCGTGATTGCTTATTCAACAGCTGTACTCCATATCTGAGCAGGCTATATGCTGCATCCATGCCGTAATTTTGTCCCATGTCAAAGGACCTAATTTGTCTCCATGTTCTATAAAATACGGTCCACTTTATTATCAGCTGTGTGAATGTAGGCTCCTCACAAAAGAATCTTTTTGCATGGATTTCATTAATTATGGGATAGTGAAGTGTTATTTCGCTCATTTCAATTTTTAGGCAACGAAAGACAAGAAAGAACATGTTCTGAAAAATTACACCCTATGTATAATATACTTTTTTGCAGTTTTTACCCGAGTGTACAGAAAGTGAAAAATTGTTTACAGTGTCGTCAAAATTAAGTATCAGACCAAATGCTGTAATAAGTAGAAACGCAAAAATTTATGGCGCTATTCCGCCCAGCTTCGTGGCCATTCTGCTCATTTAATCTTAAGCTGCAGAATCACAAGCATTCACATGGTATGTGCTCATCACTGTCTTTGCGAAGGTCTGGTAAGACGCGCATGACATTAGGAGCTCGGGGCTCTTTCATTTTAGGATGGATTTCGCTTTGCTTTTCTTCTCCATCTTCAGTTTCCTTTTAACAAATATTTGTTTAAAATTTGATTCCGAAATAGAGTGTCTCGTCTCTTGCCTCTTTCGTCTTTTCTTCGCAGGCATTTTCTTTCTTAGTATTGGAATTTAAATACTCAAAATATTGATTTTCACTTCTTGTTTTGCTTGGGTGTTAATGAATGGTCCTGCTTCATTGGGGTCTGGAGTCGACTGGAGTATGGTGACCCTGAAGGTTTACGGCTTTCGAATGGGATCCTATGAGTGCCTACTGACAGAGACTTGGTTGAATCATGTAGAAATGCGAAGAGGGCAGATATTTGTCTTCGGAGATAGCGGAAGAGATAAAAGGATGTACGGCCATGAACTCGAAACTCTTGATAGACTTCCCAATTTTTGTGCTGTTTTCTACGCTACGTAGAAAATTTTTATGAAACAGAATTTTGCGATTGAAACATTAGAATTGTAGTGCTTGAAGTCTGGCGTCTCTTGACGATGGTGCCTATGTGTATATGGGCTTGAACACAAGTCTGTCGAAAGGTTGTAGAACATGTGTCGTGTGCGGAGGCAAGCACAAAATTACAATGCTACTCTCTCTGCGGTAATTTAAACTCATTAATGATGAATGGGAAGAATGCCCATCCAGCATCAACAAACAGTTTCCTGGGAACCATTGTTTCTGAACACTGCGAAACCATTGGAGAAAAATGTCGACATTGATGTAACCCGAATCGGTCATTACGACAGTGGATCCTATAGGTAAAGTCCGCCTATATATTAGCCTTGACGTAACAAAAGGGCCAATGAATGCTTTCCTTGCACTGCAGCATGCAACAACAGTCACGTTTTCACTCTTTTTAGCACCAGGGAAATTAGTAACAAGTGGGACAGTATTCAGAGGAGCATTTTTAAGAGGAAACACATTCTCATCCATAATGAAAATAAGATACGTATTGTCACAGATATTGAGCTCAGTACAGAGATTTCTGTTTAAATAAAAATAATCACCACATGTGTTATATTCCAGTCTCTGTGTTCTTGCTATCGACAGAACTTCTGGGTTTCTCAGTGCCATGTCTCCATTTCCTTCCACCTAACCTGAAAAACAACCTTTGCCCGCACACGTCTTGTCTTTATCCCAAGGATTATTTATGCCTTTCATATCAGCAAACAAGAATAACGCTCTACGACTTTGCTCAGAAGTGCATCCTTAAATTCTTCAACCCGGCAGCCAAATTTTGTTCTTCCTCCACCCTACAAACAGTAGGATGACCAGCGTGTATAGTCTTTATTTCGTTTCTTCACTCATTCTGCGTTTAAGTGATATTTACTCGGTCTTCTAGTATAGAATATGGGATTTAGAAAACACGCCGCACCCCTCAGAATCACCTCTCTTCTCGTGCCGCTGGAAACTGCTTGGTCCAGGTTTTCCTCTGTCCGTTTCCTACACGAACGTGTTCTATTGTCTCCGTACCCTCTGGAATGCGGCATCAAAGAACATCACAATGTTGCTGTGGAATAAGTTATCGGTGACATCACTGAAAGACATATTTCTAACCGAGCGGAATAGCTTCTGTCTAACTGCCCTCAGGTGAGTGGTTTCGTAATTTCTCCATTTGAAGGCAGTGACAAAAGAGGAACGCCAACTTCTATACAGAGGCACTTTATAGGGTTTTATTCGACAAACAATGCAATTTCCACAGGAAAATATTGACTATTTTGCAAGCTGTGTCTTATCTAAGGAGGCACGTTTGTATGAAGACCAAAACCACACTACAAATCACTGAATTTTCAAAATGTGAGCTCTGGCTACGTATGATGAAAATTTAAAACCGACACAGAAGGGCTTCGCACCTTCGCGCAAATACAAAAGGACACCATGACAGCAAAATAAGATGTAGGTTTAATTTTCTTATTTCGAGCGAAATAGCCCCGTGGCGGATTAGCCCACCCTATTGTATAGACTTTCAGGAGTTAGGCTGTGTGACGTAGTGTAGTTGACAACAAATTCACTGGTCTGTCGTGATAGTACGGCTGAAGGATGGCTGAAGTTTGCATCGTCCGACGTATTATCAACACTTCCGATTCTTTATCTTTAATGAGTGCCGGTCGGATTACAATAATTACTATCCGTCATTTTTGGCGAATTGGAAGTGGCACACAGATGCAGAATCTGACGCCTTTTGATTATACTGAAGTAAGGTAATGAGAATCTCAAGGCAACCCTCCCCAGGAAAGAACACGATAGAACCAATCGACTGTAGAATGCGGAATATTTCAGCTAATTAGGTGGCATGGTGACAAATGATGCGAGATGTTCACGTGAAATTAAATACAACATTGCCAAGGCAAAAGTAGCATCCAGCGAGAAAATTACCCTTTTCACGAGAAAATTGGACTTAAATTTAAGGAAGAAACTAGTGAAGTTTTATATTTGGAGCATAGCTTTGTATGGTGCTGGAAATTGGACACTTCGGAAAGTAGATTAGAAATACCTTGCAAGTTTTAAATTGTGGTGCTTGAAAAGGACGGAGATCATTTGCACAGATCGTGTGAATAGAAGTACTGAACAGAGTTAATGAGGAGAGGAATATCCTACATACAATAAAACGAAAGAATCCTAAGTGGATTGGTCACAACTTGCATACGAACTGCCTTCTCAAGAAGGACAGATAAAGGGTCAGGAAGAAAATGAAGGAGACGTAAGTAGCTACTCTATGACCTTAAGGAAGCGAGAAGATCCTGGAAGTTCAAAGAGGAGGAACTACTTTGCACTGTCTGGAGAACTCGCTTCAGAAGAAGCTACGGACCTCACGTAAAGCAGACTACAGGATAATAATAAAATAACCGGTCCTTGCCAATAGATAGTGTTAATTTTGCCCAAGAAGGGCCATGGTTGAATGAAATGTAACACTTTTGTGGGATATCATGATGCAGTGCAGAGGTAAAGTTTATTTTATACATGTTATTTCCTTCGCTGTAATTTCAGAAAAATATTTCCAAAATGTAAATTGTTGCGAAAATAATGTGAAAGTTAAGAAATTATCTCTTAATATCCTGATAAAAAAAATTGAGCGCGATTACACTATTTAGTAAAACTATTATGGGGACGTGTCGGAAGTTATGAAGTAAATTTGTTACAGCGTTCTGAAATATGATGTCTTGTAATGTGGCGGATATAATCATTGATACTGCGGTGGAAATTTCTACCTCCTTTTTCAGGGTACCATGGATTTTATTCTCAAATGATTGCGTACTCTTTATGACAACACAGGGAGCACTTCACATAATGAAAAGCATAATCTTCATATTCATTACCTGAATAATCTCAACTAGCATACTGAATTCAACTATTCAATTCCTTAGTCTTGAAGTCGATATTCAAGAATAAAGACACACACACCCGTAGTTAAATATGCGATGACATCCTGGAGAAGGAAGCTAACAACATACGAGATTAATGAAGGAATGGAATGATATGTTCACAGATATACGCAGCACTTCTTACAATTTCAATCTGCATTGCAAGAGCGGACCCTGGTCACGGAGGTGGAATTGGAGGAGGTGCTGGAGGTGGCCATGGTGGAGGAGTAGGTGGTCATGGTGGTGGAGGAGAAGGCCATGGTGGAGGAGGCTTCGTTGGATTTGCAGGAGGTCACACTGGATTTGGCGGTCGCGGTGGCTCCGGCGGTATTTACCTTGGTCGCCCATATTACGGACAAAACGCCAAACGCGAAGTGAACGCTCGAGGATTTGGAAGCGAGGGGGTTGTCTTGCCTTGGCCAATTTATAGGGATTACTACGACTATTACTGAAATTTATTATGTAACATATGAAGTGCTCAATCAACTACGGCACTTTGTCTCAATATACAAGCAACTTTACCTCACTGAGATCCTAACTAAATTGGTTTTTAATTTGAAAGATTACTTGCAGACGAAGTGTTATAGAATGAAATGTTAAACATGATTTTCAGCAATGAAATATTGTAAATAGTATCAGCAATGTATGTTAAACAACAATTAAAGTATACTAACACGTGTTATTTTTCTTAAACCGACTTGCTGTAACTTTCTTCTGTCACACATATATACCTCACAGGTATTCCTTCCGTCGAAAATTCCTTACTGTTCACTAACATATCACAGCCCTCTTTATAAAAACATAGAAACATATTCAAATAAATAAAATACTGAATTGAAGAGGAACGAATGAAAGGTTATTAACACAGCTGAGAAAATTACATTGAAAATAATACAGTATTTAATTGACCAATATTCAGTCTGAACACGGAGTGCCTGAAACTTGATTCTACGAATCATATCTGTTGCAGAAATGTAAATAACACACATGCAAATGTTTGAGCACAGGATAATACATAAATGTCTATTTAAAATAATTTTATATTGCTTTAAAAACATACTGATTTTAAGGAAATTATTATTCTGATTTTAATTATATTTAGACTTGTTTAAAGTTTACCTCTTCCGCATAAAGTAAGGTAGGGTAAAGTACACCCTTGTACAGGCACTGAGGCCATACGGCCCATAGGGGGAGTAGAGGTATAGCCCTACTCTTTCTTGACCACGGCACTAGAAGGGGATGAAAGGTCAGCGTCACGCTCCGGCCGCTCTTTACTCCCGGGAAAGACGCGGTACCAATTGTGCAGGAGGCTGGGTAGGCCCCAAGGTCGGTCTGGGCAGGTGCAGAAAATCTCGCCCCCCACCGGGATTCGATCACCGGACCGTCCAGCCCGTAGCCAGTCACTATACAGTCTACGCTATCCGGCTCACACACCTCATCCGCATACGTTACCACAGAAAATGTATATGTGCATTTGTATGGAATAATTAAAAGGTGAATGCTTAAAATTCAGCTAGTTCCCAGCAAGGACGTAAATGTAATGCTTCAGAACTGAATGATATCTGCAGTATCAGAAGACGTACTAAAAACTGCAAGATTTTAAAGAGAGATTTACGAATTCTAAGTTCATTTTGTTTTATGGTGCTTAGATTCATGAAATCTTAAGAAAGACCTTGCCCTCTATTGCAGTACCACTTGCTTTTTTTGTAACTTGCTGTATATTATTCAAGTACGAATTGAAAGCCTGAACTGACGACCTGTTTATCAGTCGGAATGCTACTTAACAGGAGGCTGAATCATTCACAAGGTGACCGAGTGCCGATGAGCTTGTTTCTTATAAAAGCTCTAAGCTGGAGCCCTTTTCTCACATTCGGACACTCCTTTCACACCGCAAGCAATGTTGAGATTGCCTGCAGTTTGCCCAGACTCGGCAGAATTGCGTACCAATGTAATTTTTAAGGATATAATTATTATACATCAGTGCACAGTTGCCGATATTTTCATCAAAAAAGTTATTTGGGTGTACTTGATAATAGCTGCTTACTATTCCTACCTGAAGCAGACCGCTGCGATTAATATCACCTTTTCGTTCAGCCCGTCTGTCTTTAGGAAAAAAACTCAAGGACCGCTGAACCTCCTGTCACCTAACTGAAAGTTTTGAAATTTCACTGACATTTCTGGACATTTTAAATTTCCAGCTAAAAGTGGGCAAAATAAGAGATTCTAATGAAAAATACTTGCCTTTCTTCCGTCTCTTTGGTTGGCTGGTCGATCACACTTTGAAGTCGAATATGAATTTTTATTCCAAAATAAAAGACCAAATGAATTAACACGGCAAAATACCACATCATTTTTGACAGCTATCCTTGGCAGTTGTGTGTCCAGTATGGTGCGATTCCATGAGATTCTTGTGGACACTCGGTACGTTAATTTGGAAATTTTAAAAATAATCTATAAGGGATTTGGAGGTAATGTGGATTTAATTTTATAATTATGATTACGGTCTTCTTTGTTCCTCTAAAATACGATTTTTTAATTTCTTTTTGGTTTGCTGTTCTTAAGGGGTTTATATATAAAACGAATAAATTAGCGATATATATGTTCCTTCTTTGATTTTAGACTGGAACTTGTATAAAAGTTTTAAAAGAAAGCTTTCTATTGGCTTATTATATGCACTGCAAAAGTAAAGGATATTGGCCCATTAGAAGCAGCAGTCACTTTGAGACATTTTTTCTCCTCGCAGAAGGAAAAAGGACGCTGAAATGAGTAAGGTCTAGCAGTGGAAGACCTTACAGGAATCACTGAAAATAGAAGCAAATTTCTGTGGATAAAGACGCGAGAGAATTTGTAGAGTTCGAAACTTGTAGTTGTGGGTTATAATTATGCCAAACCCAAGCATGTAGTAGTAGTAGTAGTAGTGATGGCGCGGTGGTGGTGGTGGTGGTGGTGGTGGTGGAGGAGGATTACCGCCTGTGCACCATCATCATCCTCCACACCATCCCCCTCCTGCTGGCCCACCCTTGCATCGCAACCCTGTGGGCACAAACCCACATGATATCAACAATCCCCTGAGTGTGAACCAGTTAACGGGACAGTGCATTAAGACAGAAAGTGGTGGAAGTGGCAAGGACTCGTCTTCGAACTCGGCTCGAGCCGTGATAAGCGTCACATAGCATCCAGCCAAACCACAAAATGTCACATCACCACAGACAGCAGAAGCCGTGACATAGGACATGGCATGTTCCTTGGAAGCGTCTGACTTTTAATGTGCATAGAAAGAAATGGATGCATGTGTTGATGGCTTTTAAGACAATCAAGTCTACAAGAAAGAAGAAATACTCAGGACGAAGTGTCAAATATTAACATAATGTGTAAAGATTTTAATAAACTGCATTTTTTGCGAACTTTTTTTCATACATATGTGTGAGTTTTTGTTTTGGCCAAATGTATGTCACAATTCATCTTTTTTATTTTTTCAAAGAAAGAAAGAAAGCAAAATAATGTTCCTTTGTGCAAGAAACTTTATTTGTCTTGTTCATGCATATGTTGTTCAATTTTTCCAAGTCTGTGTTATGCTGCCAGTTATGTGCTATGTTTTTTAATTTGTTTTGATGAATGACTGTGTTTTATTTAATCTCTTCTCTGGGTCTAGAACCAACTGTTTTGTAGTGCTAACAGATCGGGATGTACACTCCTGAATCTCACTTGCTGACATCACATTTAAACACTATATTTTAGACAATTCATCAGTCCCATGAAATTTTACCAACCAAAGCTCGTAATATTTTGTCATTGTTGTCAATATTTCATTTTCTTGTCCGTATGTGATGTAAATGTATAGTTTTTCTGTTGAATTTTTAAAATTTACGTATGAAGTTGAGAAGGCATATTGGATATATGAATATTGTACAGTATGTATATGAATGGAATGATGTTGCAAGGTCAGCTGTTGGCCACATGAGAGAGACAAGTAGGGCAAAATCTTGCCATGCATCTTATTAGTCCTAATTTTCCAGACAATGTGGAGAGTCAGGTTTTGAGAACAGGGATTGTGTAAACGCATTATTGTACTGTGTGTTGCTTGCATAGTATTATCAGGAGAATCTGCTGGGTGTAAATTTATATAGCATAACAAAATGTATTATTTGTTATCATTAAATGATTTCATTTTACACAGATTCATATTTTTGAACACAATGAAGATACCACATACATGGATGTGGGTATTCATGCACACATACCCAGAGCTGGAAATATGTACGAGGTATTTGTGTACAAGTAAGTACACATTCAGAATTATCTTTTGTTTACCAAAAACCCATCAATGTGTAAAATGTTACCATGTCTGTACATTATACTTGTACTGAAAATGGTCTGAATCCTTTAGATACAAATATGAGAAACATGAGTCAAATGGTTTGACTGCCTGTTAAAGGAAAGCCTTCACAGCATGGTCCTAGAATATATGGATGAGTATTGTGGTTAAATATTTCTAACATACATAAAGCAAGATTATTTTTACACAGGGCACTGCCTGTTCTCAAATAATGCATTCTTCATTAAATTAGTCTAATCTCATTTGCAAGCAAAATATTAGGCAAATTTACAAGGAAATGTGGTACCATATCCCTCTGAATGAATTGTGTCTTATTTTCACTGTGCGTGTCTGACCAATTGAGCTGTATAATGTGATAATCTTGAGATGATGGAAGCCTTTGTCAGACAGGCTTACTTTGTGTGCAATTTCTTTTGTATTCTTTGTTGCAACACTTCATTTTTTTGAGAAAAAAAATTGTGCAAAAGACACATGGCAGGTTTACCATTTTAAATTGTATTACAGCTATTGTTTTATAAACATATCCTGAAGAAAATAGAATAACAAATTGTGTACACAATACATTTTACTGTATTATGATATTTGCATTAATATAAATCCATTATTTGGTTATGTTTTATATATTTGGATATGTAGGCAAACTGAAAGAAAAATTTCCTTTATCTTCAGAGAATATTTGATATCCCAAGAATTATGAAGTAATTTGTCCATCCAATGTGCTCCACATCATCCAACACATGATATAAAGTGACTTGTCACATCAGATTGAGCATTCTCATCAATTGTACTGTATATGAATGGAGTAGAAACTCTTACCAAATTGACAGCCAATAAACTAACGTTGAATGTTGTATGATTATCATCTTCAGGTTGATTTTGTTATGAAGAACTAGCATTTTGCACAGAGTTGTGTCATAAATGGTAATCTTGCTGTGGGGAAGTTGTAGTGTTGACAGAACTTGAATTCCCATCTTTTGAAATAAAGTATAATATTTAAGACATACGTAGTAATATCTGGGTGATCTTCATGTTGTGAAGTTTTTTGTTAAAAATTAAACAATTTAATTAGAAGTATATTATTTTAAGAGATATTTGTGGTTACACTGGAATCTGTACCTTTGTGTCCTGCAAAGTGCAATATTTGCCAAAAGTGAATATATTCATATCTGAAGAACCCACATAGGCATTGTTAACTTACTGGGTTACCCCTTACCAATAAAGGAAGGTTTGTATTGTTACAGCAGAACAATGTTGCTGGAAGTAATTGAAATATGCATTTGCTCCATACAAACCAAGGAGTGCTAATTGTAGGAAGAAAATTTTATTAAGACCCATTCTTAATGAAGTGTGAATTTTTTGGGTGCATATGCAAAATTGTCAAGAGCAACTATTAGCTTTGTATGTCTGTCCATTCACATGGAACATCTTGGCTCCCATTGGAGAGATTTTCATGAAATGTGATATTTAAGAGTATTTTTAAAAGAATCTGTGGAGAAAATTAAGGTTTCTTTGAACTCTGATGAGAATAATGGGTACTTTACATGAGGATTTTTACACATATATGGCCATATCTCACTGATATCCTCATAAAATGAGAAACATTTCAAACAAAAGTTGTAGAGAAAATCAAGATACACATTTTATATTCAGTATCTTCTTCCCGAAAAACATGCAAATTGTGAGATAATGTGGAAAGATATGCTTGAGCCATATAGGACACTGATGATGATATAATATGGTGCATGCATGCTGGATAATTATGACAATTTTCCGCAAATGTGCTTCAATGTTATTATATATGTACATCGTCTGTCTTGTTAAAATGAATTTCACCATCTCTGAAACAGAATAGTGTACACAGTAGGATGTTTTAATGTGAATTATTTGTGGCATTCACATTACCTGGAGTTTTTCTGAATGCATGTGATAAGGTGGTAATGCTTTAGGCAGAATGATGAGGAAAAATTATTTGAGGAGTGTATTGTCAAGCTGTCCAAAATTAGATTTTTCTCTTCAGACACAGGGGGCTTTGGTGTAGATCAAACAAGAACTCACCAAGTTGCCAAAGAATGAAACAGAATTTTAGTTACCATCCTGTAGTCATATGTATGAGTTTTTTGAATGTTATATTCCAAGCTATGAAATTTTTTGGCCTGTGACTTGAAGCTATTTATTTTGCACCAGACTTGGTATTTAGTAAATGAGAAATCTAGCTCCCAGCTCCCTTTGCTATAAACTCATCTTTTTTTTTTTTTTTTTGTATATAGAATGTCCCAAAAATATGTGGATTATTTAGTAACCTATGCATCAACAAATAAAGTGGACAGATACCAGTCCATTGCTGTTTTCATTCCTTAATGTCTCGGATGTTTTACGTCTCCTCTGCTGGTGTCAATGCATTGTTGGCAACTGCATGCAACAGAGTGTGTTGTTTGTAGTGGAATGATGGCATAAGCAATTTCAGGTTTGTGTCTGAGGTATTTCTTTGTTCATGATTTTTTGGTTTGTATGATTCCCCACAAGTAAATGTCTTCAGAACATTAAGTAAGGACATAGGGATGGATATTTTGCTTTTATCCAATGTACTATTGAACTTCCAGGAAAATGATCATTGAGAAAATTGCTCACATTGTGATAATGAGGAGGTACTGCATTCTGTTGAAAGAAATACTTCCTCCAGGAACAAACTGTTGAAGGAAGGTGTAGTGTTGCCCCACAGCACTGACAAAAGGAGACAGGATCTGTGAGAGTTGTATCAGAGAAAATATCCCTTTTAACTCCTATGGAAGATAGGCCTCACCACACTGACGTCCCTGGTAGATAAACTGCTCGTTCTTCTGTTACAGCTGTCAATTTTCAGTAACCCAGTCCTCACAGAGTTCACAGTACCTATATGTTCAAAAGTGTCTATGTCATATTCACCAAACAACAAAATCAGGAAACTATTCTCTTTCATCTCATATGTGCATAAACCACTCCTACAATTCTATCCATTGATCTGTATCAAAATAGCACAGTGCGTGGTGCAGTCCTTATATTTACAGTTTCTACTTTTCATGTTGCAAAATGCAATGAGGGAAACCAGTACATTGACTTGCAGACTTCTTCAGAGATTGTGTGAAGGCCTGTAGCACAATGGCAACAGTTTTCATTGTTAGTTAAATTATTAGGTCTTCCATGTTGGCTCTTGTTGACATTTTGTGCCATTGCATTAATCTCTGCCTTTTCACATGATTTTGTAATTGTTATACCATGACGGTGATGGCGTTCTAATTCATTTTTTGAAAATTTTCTCAACCATATTTTCCATTTTCCCATAGCACTTGAAGCCATTAAAGTTGCTCAAACAATAATTTGTAATATGTAATTTTCTTTTACACTGGTTATAGCATGTAGTGGAGCACACGAATTCTAAGTGCGATGCTCACTTGTCTTTGTAGTGATCACTGGAAAACTTGTGTTCAGGTGTACGTTAGTGCATCTAAAGTATGTGTACTTGTTTTGGGACACTGTATTTTACCCTTTAGCATATGACCCTTTGAAATGCTAGGTTTCTGCTGCCAGGTGAAGAACTAGTTAATTTAAATTCCCACATCCAGTTTGTCCTTTGAAGGTTAAACACACTACTGTTGTGGTTGCATGATTCTAGCAGTCATGAATCATAGAATCTGAGGAAGAAAACTAGGCATTGAATGTTTTAGAAGGAAGAGAAGAATATTCTACTTTGTCTTTTTTTAAATTTTTTGTGCCCTCTTTGGCTTTCAGACACTAATGTTTAATCTCCCTTTCAAGTATTCCTTTTGTTTTTACGAAAATTCCCATCGTCTTCTAACATACCTGTTCATACTGTTACAGTATATTTTGTATAATAATAACTATTGAATTTTTGTTTTCTTAATTTATATTTGTAGTAAGAATTGCTTCTCAGTGAAATCTTTTGGGACTGACAGCTATATCAGGTGCTTCAAGTTACCCCATATCTCCAAGACTGACTCCGTATCCATTATCGGAATTCTTATATGACTCATTATCATGTGGTATTAAGAGGCTGGGGCTCATAGTTGGGGATAACTGTTTGGCATCTTGACATTTACTGTGCCTCACCTAGATTCTCACAGGTTGTCTACAGGCTGTACTTAACATGAAACTCTCATCTGTATTGAAGTTGTCTGTACATAACTGGCTGTCTGTAGCTTTCACCAAGTTATTGTAGTCTGCCTGTACTACTGATGTCTGTATTGTCCCATAACCACAATATTCTCTGCCACAACAAACTTCATTCAGGTGGCCAAGTTATATCAAAACCCTGCTGATGGAGATGTTGTCAGTTTCTGTAACACTGGTTGACTGCAAATATCTGACATAGCTTTCAGCACACACAGATTTTATTGAATGTATGTTGCCATGCAAACTTCAAGACATGCATCTTCACTTCTGTTTTCTTGCTAATTACAATAATTGGACCTTTATATTTGCTTTGTCATTCTGATTTTAATACTTATTACCATTGTATATTATTGTGACAAATCAACTTTGAATATCATGAGTGAATTACATGATGGCCTGTTGTATTATCAAATGCAAATTTAGCAAAATGTTAAGTGTACCCTGTTTTTAAATAATGAACGCTACATTTGTGTTTCCCTAATTACCACCAGTTTATATGCACGGAAAGCACACATCTGATCAATTTGTGATGGTGTGCACATTTTTGGAAAGACCAGAGAAGACTGAATGTTAACCATGTGGCATCAGAAATTTATATGAATAATATTTAAAATTTGAACTCCTGTCTCAAGTTAGATCAGTCAGTTAATGCTGTTTGTTCCGAGCTTTGTATGAAACCCATAAATACCCTCTGTGGGTGCAATGCAGTTTATAATGTTAAAGCAGGTGATGCTCATAATAATCACTAGATTAAATGAGGCATTGTCCTGAAAATCATGGAAAACATAATTATAAAATAACCATCTAGGTGTATGTAAATGGGTGTAAATGACACCCCTGTTTTATTCTGACATGTTTTGGTCTTGCAGGACTGCATCAGGGAGCTTCATGTGAAACTGATAAGGTTTACATTAACTCATACAGCAGTGATTATTCTTAAAATTTCTGTACCTTTCCTTTTTACAGCCAATATTACTGTATTACACAGATTTATCTTTTCAGCTTCGGTATTGTAAGAGACCATAAGCTGGTCTTTAATTTGTTGTGCTCACTGGCACAGTCAGCCATATGCTGGTCTCCCTAATATATATCTGTGTGTGTGTGTGTATGTGTGCATGTGCACGTTCACTTGCGTGCATGTATGTGTGCGTGGGTTCACATGTGTTTGCATGCTATTCAAACATGGATAAGTGTAAATAAAGATAATGAAACGGGTAAACAGATAGGGCCATTATACATAGTAGCAGGAATAGAAGTAATAGTGATATATAAAACAAATCCCACAGGTCTTGCTGAACAAAGGCTCAGTTGTTGTATGTTAAGCAAACAATACATTGACCAACTATGACATTTTGCAACAAATATGTGCCATCCCATTTATCTGATACTGCAGTTTTTCACACAACAGAAGGAACATAAAAAGGGGCAGGGCAAATAAAAATTGTGCAAAACTGTTAGCAAAATTGAATGTATTTAATGTTTAAAGCAAATATTTTGCATTATATTCATGTTGCACACAAAATAGCATTTTTTGAATAATGTCATATTGAATGACAGTAGGTACAGGATGACGGTAGCTTTTAACAGAGAAAAGTATTTGTCAGTATTTTAACAAAGTACGTATGAGGTAGTACAGTAATACTTTTATAAATGGTAAATGTGTTAAAAATCAGTATTGTGTGTGGTAATATACACATCAATTTCACAAAGAAAGCTTGTGTAACTGTAAATTCCCTGATGGTGGTTCTACAGGACTGAAGTATATTGGAATGAGCTAGGGATGCCATTTACATCCATTTGTGTGTAACTGTATGGTTTTTATTTTTTATTATTGCAGTTAAGGGAGATGGTGGCCATGAATCAGTTGAAACTTGAGAAACGTACTTTATTCTGTTTCAGTCATGTTCTGCAATTGTAAATTAATGTTGAGATCAAGGAAGTTGAATTGTAAAAAGTACAAACAGGAGGCAAAAAAAATTATTCCTGATTTTCATCGTATAACAGTCCCAGTAGTGGTGCATGATTTGTGGATTTACATAGATGAAAACTGCCATTATGTGTAAATCGATCCAGAATTAAAGCGTGAATCAATCAAACCAGTAAGATGTATGATTTTATTTGGGTGTGGGGGAGCAAACAATTCTGTGGTTACTTATCTTTGTTATCATAGCTGCCTTGATTCAGAAAAGCATTTTGGAATGCAGGAGGTGGCAAACAGAGATTGTTTACATTGTTTAGCACTTGAATTAAGAGGAAAGAACCTGTCATTCACTATATGATACCCACCAAGCCCCAAAAGCTGCATGTTGTTGCTGTCCATTTAAAACAAATATATGGGGATCTGTACAACCTGTTGGTCACTCAGAGGTATTCAGATGTACCAGGCATGTCTGGTCAAATTGAAATAGAACACAATTGTCTTGACTTGTGATAATACTTGACTTTTTGAAACCCAACTCATGATCTTTTTAGTCAAGTCTGAGAAGGTGGACATGCTTGTCGTTAGTATTCTGGCTTTATTGTCAGTTTCTGCATGTGCAGATTATTCAGTTTCATGGCATAGTGCACAACTTATGTTGGGTCATGTAATTGTAAAAGTGAGTGGCATGAATATCTTTCTACAGATGTACCCTAGCTGAGGTAGCAACTGTTTGAAAGTCCTAATAGGAAGACAATAGTGGTAGTGCCTAACTATTCCCCCATGGAGCAGAGAACATGAGAAGCTAATGATCTCAGGTAGTCCCTACCTTGTGTGGAATGTGAAGGTTCATTGTTATGTTTGCAAGAACCCACTGTAGTGGTTTTAAAAATGTTTTTAGTGTATATTGTGTACTAGCTTCCCTTAGACCAATGAAATATTACAAAGATACTGATGAGAACAGTGTAACCATTTCATAACCAACAAAATTTATGGAATTTTGTAATAGGCAATGGTACTTAGGTCAGAAGAGTGTGTTTTGATGCAGCATTTTCTTTGAACGGTTTTACACAATTCATAGATTTGAAGTAACTTGCATTGGTACATTGTGTCATAATTACTGATAGCATATGCTTATGCTTGGAAGAATAAGATTTTACTGATATCAGGAGGAAGCACTACATTGTTGTAGATCATGCATTTTAGATGCCACAGTATTTAATTGACATCATAGGAGTGTAAAATGCCTGTCTGCAGTTCAGGTACATATAAAATTTTTGAAATATGAGTAAGAATTCGTGTGTTATTGAATTAAACAACACATTTATTGGAATAACACATGCAACTGAATAAGTTATGCACATCAGTTCCTGGAAGGCCTCTAGCTATGTTAGCATTTATCAGGGGATCATTTGATGCATTCATGAAACTGTTGCTATATTTATGGCAATAAAAATTACAGTTTCCAGCAAAGGGCAGTCTTTTTAGGATGTTTTATTTTCTTATGCTATCATACTTAATAGCTGTGTATGACATCTTTGCTGCTGTAACTTCATAAAGTAAACTACAAATATACTGAATCCAATAATAGATGTTGATTTTCTGTGTGTTGCCTCATCTTCTGTTTTAAAATTTGTCTCCCCCCATGCTGTTCTTTCTCAGACTTGCAATCATACTATCAGCACTGTAAAACAACTTGCAGGAGTTGTTAACATGGCTCAGATTGTCTTCCTTGGTTTACATACTGCTATAAAATTTAAATATCGTAGTAGGAATGGTGGTAGAATATTTATGTTGGGATGTGGTTCTGTGTCATTGGGTGAGCATTGTCTGGTAATTTTAAGGATTGTAGTGCCTTCGTCTTCAGGGTTAAGCAGTCGCAAGAAATGTATTCTTCTTGGACTGCTTGGCCATGAAGAAGGAAGTATTACGATCCTTTGAAGTGTTGGGAACTACTCAACCAGGAGCACAGTTGAATCCTCATCAATAGCTCTATGGCGACCTGAAATCTTGTACAAGACTATGGTGTTGTAATATCACAAGCAACTAAATTTTAATGCATAGATTTTGAGGGAAGAAGGTGTATGTTATTTGGATGTTGTATGGTGTATTTGATTATTTATTTAAACTGTGCTCTTGACTTTTAACTGAGTAAAACTTATGGAGTCTATAGTCCTCACTTTTTCTGTTATACATGTATCTCATTACAGTGCTGATTCTTAAACAGTTAAATGTGCCTAAAGGATAGAATGAAGTGCTGTTGATAAATGTTGAAAGAGTTCAGAGGAACACTGGCATACTAGCAGCATAATTTCAGCTGCTGTGGATGAAGTTTAATGTAGTGTACATCCAAGGAAAGATTCATTTCCTAGAAAATGTAGTTCATTCCATAGCAACCAACTTTGTCTTTTTAAATATAATGATCTTCCATAACATAATCTCATTTATTTCTTCTTGTCACCTTCAGAATATTAGTTTAGTGTACAGCATTTACTACATTACTGTCTATTGCACAAGCTTATGGGTTACAAACATTACTTGAGGAAAAATTTTGAGTACTTTGGAATATTTTGCCCTTTGAGACCACTGTGCATCCTGCTCTTTCTGTGCAGTATGGAGGCAGTAAATTCTTCTAAAATGTTACAAACCTCCTAGTTCTGCCAACATTAACAGAAGTTCATCCCCAGTATTATGAACAAATTCTGTGTTTGTTTATTCTGTGCAGTCTCCTGTCTTTTGCAAGTGTTAGGACAGGGCTGTTGATTATTGCGTTGTGTTACATATGAAAGGTCCTGAGTTGGGTGCTAACATCATTTTGATAAGGTGTGTATAATATATAGTGTTGTTTTGTATAAGGAAGAATTTGTTTTGTTTTTAAGAAACAGTGTCGAAATACTGTGTACGTAGATGCTATTATATATATATAAAAGAGGTCTATAATTACAGAGATATAGAAAAAAAATGTCAAGCCTCATGAGGATGCAGCTAAGTGAAAGATAAAGCTAATGAAGGAAATGACACTTTTTTTTTTTAATTTTTATCCCTTTCCTTCCTTTTAGAATTACTGCTATTATTTCTCATTGACTAGAAAATTTCTCTTCATGGCATCTCCTCATGTGTACTAAATGTTCCATTAGCAGCACTGAAAATGCGTGGATGTCAAACAGCTGCTGTTACATTAGTGTGTTTCTAATGTAACGTCATTATCTAGAAATAGCTCGATAATGTCTTGTATAGTAGCCAGACCTTGGTTTCCAATCTTTGTTTTAAGTAAAGGAGCGTCCATTTTCAAAAAGAAAGAAAAAAAAATAATTGTTTGTGTTTTTTGATCAGTGACAATGCTATCTAAATATTTCAGCTGTGTTATCAGCCCAGTGGAATGTTCTTAGAGATATGAATGTTGACATACCAAACAGGTGTGCAAGTGAAAGCAACAGTGGCTCATATTGTGACCTTTTTTACATTATTGAAGGTGCTTTTTGCATATTCCAGAGGTAATGGATGGTTGTGGCAGGTTGGATGGGTTGGTGTTCTTGGAATGAAATATGACGCATGGGTTTGTTGCAGTGGATTTAGAGCACATCAAACATTTCTGGAGATGATCACACAGTTTTAGCTCACAATTAGTATAGATGCATTTGTTTTTTTTTTTTTTTT
>Ga0209755_10003665_pt1 | contig 18987 bp, 8 predicted proteins | sample TergutCo191P1_FD_187301 | JGI IMG/M metagenome (GOLD analysis project Ga0209755, IMG submission 187301) | Cornitermes sp. P1 segment gut microbial communities from Petit-Saut dam, French Guiana - Co191P1 (SPAdes) (version 2) | ecosystem: Host-associated > Arthropoda: Insects > Digestive system >...
GCGAGCGCGTCATTTAACAATATAAATTCGGGAAATATCGCTTTTACTAATAACACTCCCGCCGCCGTAACATTAGATTTACACGCTTCGAATAGTGTTTCGGGAGGAACTATTAATGTTGCGCATAACAACGGAATATTAAATGTTATAAATACCGGTGTAACTTCAACAGCGGGCGCGATTGCAATAAGCGGATCAGCGAGAATTACTGTTAACGGTGTTATAAGTACAGGATCAGGAGCGGCTGTCGGTTTATTATCTAACGGATATATAACAGGAGGCGGCGCAATAACCGGGACTGCATTAAATCTAACTGCCAGCGCAGGAGAAATAAATCTGACAGGTGTTCTTACAGGAGCAAACCTGACAATAAACGCAGGCGGAGCAATAACAGCCTCGAATATTTTTAACAATATCAGCGCGGCGCGTATAACAAATACCGGCGGCGCTGTTGTGTTTAATAATAGTATTGCGCTGGATATACAGGAAATAACCGCCGGAAATCATAATGTCGAAATAAATAATGCTCATAATATAAATATAACCGGCGCAGTAACAACAAACAATCTAACTCTGCGAACTAATAATAACGGCGTAAATAACGATATAACAATTTCGGCGGCAATGACGATAGATGGAAAACTCACAATTATTTGCGGTTATTTTACTCCGGCAGATGATCTCTGCGGGATAATAACAATAAATAATATTATTTCAGCAGGAGCGGGAACAACAGGCGAAGTTGTTGTTATTGAGACAGGAAATATTAAAAATTACGCGACCCTTAACGCTGCCGGTAAAAATATTTCTATAAAAACAGATGAATTTGACGACTATGGAAATATAAACGCGGCTAATGTAAGTATAAGTCCAAGGCACAGAGAAAATATTAATCTTGTTTATTATTCGGGAACACCCCCCGCGTTCTCTGATATTCATTTTGGCGATTTTTTCGCTGTCCCCGCTTTAGGGACAGATAATAAAAATTTCTCAGGTTATGAAAATGTTTTCTTTGTAAATGTAAATGATTCCGCGAACAGAACTGTAAATATTAACGCGAGAGGTTTTGTTGAATTTTATACCAGTGACGCCTATTCAAGTAATAGCTATACATATAACGGAAGTCATTCCGATCATTTAAAATTGAATATAGTCAATATTCACAGTTATCACGCGGATTACGGTCAGGCAAATGTAAATTTAGGTTCTTCTGTATTTAATGTTTCGCAGAATATTTATATGGAAAGAGGAAGCCTTTTAATAAAAGCAAACGGAATGACATTAGGCGGAAATGTTACAAGCGCCGCCGGAGCGCCTGTTAAAAACTTAAGATTGGAATCAAGCGAAGCGTCTCATATTCGGGCGGTTAATGTTTCAGGTAATTTTGAATTCTCAGGAACTTCGCTTGTTATTGACGGAATAGTGACAGCAGGCGGTAATTTTGAATTTTCGGGGAGTACGTTAAACGCAAACAGGGTAATTAACGCCGTTGACGCGGTAATAGTTAACTCAGGCGTTTTTACTCTTCCGTCAGGATCGCATATAACATTGTCAGGCAATTTTTCCCAGAGCGGCGGCGGCACAAGCAGTCTTTCGGCAAATATCATTACAAGCGGTAACAATGCGTCGATAAGTTTTGTCAATCCTGTTGTCATCGGAAACAGTATAACTTTGCAAAATGAAAATGGAATTATATCAATAGGAAACGCGATAAACGGCAGCGCTTTCGCGTTACATGTAAATTCAGGAGGAACTGTAACTTTTGCGAACACCGTAAATCTTGCGGGTTTTACAATGAATAAAGTGGGCGTTACATTTGGAAACGCGCGGTTTTACAATACGCAGGATTATGCCGGTAATTTTATTTTTTACGGCGGTGAATTGACAATTGACGGAACTATGACGGCAGGCGGTTCTGTTCAGATTACCAATTCGGAATTGTTTACAACGAGCGCTGATATTATTTCGGGCAGTGGATTTACACAGCATACAGAAAGCGCTGGCGCAAGCGTCTTGGGCGGAAATATAACAACTCAAGGGACAATTATCATTTTTGTTAATAATGTCTCTCTTGCATCTGATGTTCAATTAAGTACTGTGTCCGGTAATTCAGGCGGAAATATTTCCCTGACAGGAATTGAAGGCGCAGGAAGAAATTTAATTATGTCGGTGAATACGGCAGAGATAACTGTGAGCGGCAGCATAGGGAACGCGGGCGCTATCGGCAGTATTAGAATTGTCAGAGCGAATGACGCGATTTTTTCAGGTTCTGTAAACGCTGTAAGTTTTACACAGGAAGCATGCTCAAGTCATACAACTTTTGACGGCGCGCAGAATTATTCGGCAGGTTTTTCCTTTGCAGGCGTTAATTTGACGGTAAATAACGATTTAAATACCGACACTGACACGACAAATGACGATGGAGCAGTTTCTGTAACCAACAGCGGATTGTTTACTGTAGGCGTTACAGGCGCTATTGCACCTAACGGAATGTCAGGAACGTTAAAAGTAACCGGAAATACTCAAAATAACGGAAAGATAACGGCAGGTCCGGTTTCACCTGCGGGTATTGCCGTAGATTTTTACGGTAATTATACAGCATCCGCAAACGGCGAATTAGCGGGAAACGCCGCGGCAGATCCCGGCATCCAATTCAGGCAAAATGTTATTCTCGGCACGCATACACATAATAATAATCGCCTTATTTTTGCGGAATCCGCGCTGTCTCATGAATTAAGCGTAGTTTCTTCCGTTACTCCCGTTTTTGCGGATGTCATTATCAGGCAGGGAAATAAAGTTGCGCTTAATAATTCAGACATTAAGCAGGCGGACGGAAAAGCGCTTATGCTGGAAAATAACGCCGAACTTGACTTAAGTTCAGGTTCATGGCATATAGGCGTTTCAGAATCTCCGTCAAATGATTTAGCCGGTATTAACGGAGAATTAATTCTTGGCGCAGGATCAAAATTATTTTTAAATAATCTCAATTTTACGGGAGAAGCCGCTCCATCCGCGTCATTTACCGTAAAAAATACGTTAGGTGCAACAATAAATATTACAGGAAATGTTGATATTTCATCTAACGTAACCATTGACGGCGGCGGCAATGACAATTTTCCGCTGCTTTTATTTGAAATGGAAGGAAACGGGCTTCAGTATTTAACCGCGGATTTGATGTTAGGCAGCCTTCATGTTAAAGAAAATTCCCGCACTGTATTAAACGTCAGAAATACAAATTCATCTTTACCGGAAGAAAATACGGTTTATTTCAGAGGCGAAGTAAAAATATTCGCGCTTTCCGCTCCTCTTGGACTTGAAGCGGAAGATTTAAACATCGTTATGTATTCGGGTCTTAAAGGAAAGAGAGATAAAAGCGCGTATATGCACGACGGCAATAATGATATTTATTACACAAGGTGGGAAGTTACTAACGCGAAATATATTTCGCAGCCGCCGTTTGTTGTATTGCCTGATATTGAAAATTTTGTTTTCCGTCAGAAACCGGGAAATAAAATATCTTTCAGAAAAGATATTTCCGATTTAAGCGCGGATTCTGTTTTCTTTGAAATAGCCGGAAATACTATGTGGCAGGAATTTGAATGTATTGAGCCTGGCGCGTTTATTCAATTTTCAAGATATCCGGATCATCATACAGTGCTCGATAATTTTAGAATAACAGGAAATGAAATTGCGGACGCTCCTGATGATCACAGTAAATATGTTACCATAACAAGATTAACAGACGGCGGTTATGATTATCCGTATGAATACGCGCCGTCTATGGGACGTCCTCCTTCTCCAACCGACGCGAATATCGTCGGCGCTTACGCGCTGCCTGTTTATCTGCCTCCGATGGATTTAAAAAATGCAGTGGAAGCGGAACGGCAAAAATACTGGAATATAAATCTGGTTTCAAGTCCAAATCCCGCTTACAGACCGCTGGAAGGTTTCAGTTACGTGCGGATATATTTCAGTCATGCGTATAATCAGCGTATTCCGATAGTAGCGAAAGAAATGCATCTGGATGTTAATCCGTATTGGAGAGATGAAAATTTAGCCGCGATTCCTCCTGTGTTATGTGAAGGTTATTTCAATTTTGACTGGGTTGAATTAAGAAAGATTCTCTACAGCTTCACAGAAGATTCTAACGGTAACGGAAGGCTGGACAGAATAAGAATTCAAACCAACATATCACTGAACGGAAATTTCAGTAAATTCGATATTGAGGTAGAAGGTTATAAAGTTGATGATTCGAAATACAACAGAGGATATCAAATGGTAAACGATTTCACAGGAACAGGCGAGTTCGATACCGATTCATTCTATGTTTATCTTGTTGAAGATTCTGAAGTTGACAGCGGAAATACTCCTGTGTGGCACGTTAGATTTAACGAATCGCTTATGGATGCTTTAACGGGAACACAGGTCGGCGATCCCGCTATTGATGTTAACATAAAACCTTTTGATACCATTCCTCCGCGCATAGCGTATTCGCTTACTCTGCCAAGTCATCCGCAGACTTATGTGCGGATGTCAGAGCCTGTAGTTTCAGGCAGCGTCAGCGGAACTTCGTCTTTTAATAACAGTGAAATAATTGAAACAACGCCTCCGTATACATTTATGTGGCAATATTTTCCGTTTGAGGATAATCGTCAGCCTGTTGAAAAGAAAATGCCGGTAGATCAGGCGAATCTAGGTTATTTTTTAAATTGGAATAATCCTTTCTCTGTTGTTGATCTTGCGAAATTAAACAATCTGCACACAGATACAACTTCAACGCTTGAAGACGGATATTTTCAAATTGATAATGTTTACGATCAGGGACAGAGAGCGATGGATTGGAGCGATCATAAACTTGACGAGGCTTTCTATATTTTCTATCAGCCGCCGAAATATCCTATTAACTGGAAGTATACAGCGTACGCGAAAGTTATGGGTAACAAACATCTTATGTCGCCCGCGGAAGGAACCGCTTTAAGCGATGACGAGCCTCTTGCCACGATAGCGTCGCTCTCAGGCATAGGCACTATACCTGTTACTGATGTGTTTTTGCCGCCTAATAAAATGCTCACAGTAGAAATGATGACAGCTATCGCAAACGGCGATGGCGATAAAATAACGCCTTCTTCATTCGCGAGTTATAGCGGCGCTGATGATATTGTAATTCGCCGAGTAACGGACGCGCTTGTATCGATTCCTCCGTGGAACAGCGGCTCTGCCGATTATTTCGCGTGGCCTGTGTGGGCGCGATATCAGGAAGAGCCGAACGCCGATGGATATTCCGATAACAATGATTTCTGGGGAATGAAGTATACCGACACCGGAATCATCTGGGAATTTGACGGAACAAAATATCTTGAGGCGGACAGTATTGATATACAGTCGCGCGTGAATACCGTATTGGGCAATTTCAATCTCGAACTTTTCTGGACAACAAATATTCCCGCGAAATTCAGAATACCAAAAGAATCTCCTTTGCGCGGCAGAAGTTCCGGCGGATTGTGGCTTCCGTATCCCGCTGATTTGCATAACAATCGTCTTCTTTATTATTACGCTCCTCTTTTTAAAGAAGATGATAAGATCGGACAGATTCCCGCGTCTTCAACGAATCTTCCGCTTGTTAATTTTAAATTATCGGATAATACGCCTCCCGGATTCTCAAGCGGAAACAAAGTAGAATTTGTTTATCGTCTTTTGAATAATTCAAATCCGTCTGTGTTATCTGATATGTTTATTGCGCGTTTAGATATACCGCGCGGCGGCGTAATTCCCGCGAATTGGCATAGACTTGTAAAAACGTTTAGCTTTGATATACAGAATATACGTCATCAGCGCGGCGGCGTAACAATACTTAACAATGTAATTAATTCCGAAAAAAGAGAAGTGACATACATACGCTATCAGCTCGCGCGCCCTGGAAGAGTAACGATTCAGGTTTATACGTTAGACGGAACATTAATAAAATCAATCAGGCGCAATGAACACCGCGGTGCGGGAGAATATACCGATTCATGGGACGGCTCCAACAACGGAGGAAGACCTGTCGCGCGCGGTATGTACTTTGTGCGCGTTGTCGCACCGGATATTGATGAAATAAGAAAAATAATGGTTGTTAAATAATCAGGAATAAGGAATTAGTAATTGAAGAAATGCGCGTTTGTAACAATTATCGGAAGACCTTCTGTCGGTAAATCAACTTTACTAAATAAAATGTGCGGTGAAAAAGTGGCAATCGTAAGCAGAATACCTCAAACAACGCGTAACGCGATTCGCGGCATAGTAAACAGAGAAGAAGGACAGCTTGTTTTTGTTGACACACCCGGAAGACATTCAAGCGAAAAAAAAATGAATAAAAAACTGATGGAAGTATCGAATCGATCTCTTGCGGACAGCGATCTTGCGCTTTATGTGATGGACGCAAGCCGCGCTCCCGGAGCTGAAGAAGATGAAATAATCGCTTTACTTTCGCCGTTAGCCGCTAAAACCGTTATCGCGATTAATAAGATCGATTTGCCTAACGCTGACACAGGTAAAATGATTGAATTTATTAATAACTGCTCAAAGAAGAATTCTTACGCAGACGCTGAGAATGAGGAAAAACCAGCTGTCTCTTCCTCTGCTCCTGTACGTCCCGAAGAGAATCTCTTTTCTTCTGTTTTCTATATATCCGCTGTCACCGGAGAAGGCGTTGAAGAATTACTCACGGCGTTATTCGCCATGTCACCCGAAGGACAGCCATTCTACGGCGAAGAATATTACACTGATCAGGAAACAGGCTTTCGTATCGCCGAAATTATCCGCGGACAGGCAATAAATCGTCTTCGACAGGAACTGCCTCATTCGCTGTATGTAGAAATTGCCGATATGGAATTTAAAGAAACTGAAAATGATAACGGAACGCTCTGGGTGCGGGCGTTTATAATTGTCGAACGCGAATCTCAAAAAGGAATGGTCGTAGGCAAAGGCGGTGAAATGATAAAAAAAATTCGCATAGCCGCGTTAAAAGAGTTAAAAAATATTTTCGACTGGAAGATCGATCTTGACATCCGCGTAAAAACCGGCAAAGACTGGCGGCACAATGATAATATTCTTAGAAAAATTATTGATAGATAAATTTTACCGTAAACCAACACGAACAAATATATTAAGAGTTAAATGTTTTTGGTGTTAGTGCGGTTTGTGGTTAAAAATGTTTCAATCAATTTTAACAAATCATTGTAGGTATCTACAGATTTTAAATCATCGCAATCATTCTTGATTTGTTCAGGTGCGCGGAAGAGACAGCCTGAGTCCGCTTCTCTTATCATCGCCAAATCGTTAAATGAATCGCCTGCCGCGAAAACGCGCATATTAGTTGATTTAAACGCCTTTACCGCTTCTTTTTTGCCGTTTTGCTGGCGGAGTTTAAAGCCTGTAACAGTCCCGTCATCCGCGATTATAAGTGAATTACAAAGAAGCGTAGGAAATAAAAGTTTTTTCATAAGCGGCTTCGCGAATTGCTCAAACGTATCTGATAAAATAACAAGCTGGGTTTTTTCGCGAACGTTATTAGCAAAAGCAAGCGCGCCCTCAAGCGGCTCCATGCCGGAAATAACTTTCTGAATATCGGGAAGTTTTAAATTATTTTTTTTCAGAATATCTATACGAAAGTTCATCAGCTTATCGTAATCAGGCTCGTCGCGGGTTGTACGGCATAATTCGGGGATTCCCGCCGCTTCTGAAAACGCGATCCAGATTTCGGGTACAAGGACACCTTCAAGGTCAAGACATACCATATTCATGATGGTATAATAGCATAGGGATGAAAATGTTTCTAGGATGAAATATGAAAAGTATAAATATAGAAAATCCATTTAACGCGCCTGTCTATCATGAGGAAACTGTAACAAGCACTATGGATATTTCACACAGGCTTGTGTCTGAAAACGCGCCGCGGTATGAAACGAAGTTTCCGGCGCACGGAACAGTTATCGCCGCGGATTTTCAAGAGGCGGGCAGAGGGCGCGTTTGTGACAGGGTTTGGGAAATGGAAAGGGAAGAGAATCTTGCGTTTACAATCCTTTTGCGTTATCCGCGGATCGAAAAAATTCCTGCGGCTCTTACATTGCGCGCTGGGCTTGCAGTCTCTCTTGCCGTCGAAGATTTTACTCCCTCATTGAAAAGTTTTGTTTTAGTAAAATGGCCTAATGATATTATGATTAGCGGTAAAAAAACGGCGGGGATTCTTTGCGAAGCTGACGGAGGTTTTGTACATCTTGGAATCGGAATCAATATTATGCAAAAAGAATTTCCCGCGCATTTGAAAAAAAAAGCGACATCAATTTACAATGAACTCGAATCTCCTGCACGGCGGACTCAAAAAGAAGATTCGGAGAACCCGAATATTATGTTAGGTGAACAATTCGCAGTTACAGGAGCGCGGTTCTTATTATTAGAGAAGATACTTGCGCGGCTTTATGACGAGCTGGAAATCAATATAAATACCGGCTGGAAGTATCGATTAGAAGAGCGTTTATATAAAAAAAATGAGCGCGTAACATTTATAGAAGGCGCTGTTGATTCGGGAAAGATTGTAAAAGGAACACTTACCGGTATAAGTGAAAGCGGCGAACTTCTAATTCTCCCTGAAGGAGAAAAAGAAGTTCGTTCATTTATTTCAGGCGAATTAAAATACGGCAACCTCTAAAAAACTTTTTAAATATTTAAAGATTGCCGTACTAATTTACTGTCTTGTAAATTTCACGGAAAGTATATTACTTGCCGGAAGCGTTACAAAAGCGTGAGTTTTATCAGCGCCTAAGATTACATTTTCTGTTTGGGATTTAACTGTGGCTGTCGACCTGACAGCTGTTGCCGTTCCTATTGTAAATCCGGAAGGCATATTAATTCTTACAGTTCCCATGTTTACGCCGCCTGAACCGCTGCGGAATGTCGGAGTGTACATGACTAAACTAATGCTGCCGTCAGAGGATTCGTAGGCTGTTACTTTGACAGCGTTTTCATAAGCGTTACCGTCAACCTCGCTGAATGTACCATGATTGAAATTCGCGCTCGTGCCGGTTGTTGTGACGCTGCTTCCGCTTCCCGTATTTCCCGTAACGCTGACAGCAACTCTGTTTGTTTCTTTCGCGAATTTCGCGTAATGAGAAAGACCGTGGCCTCTCGGCAATACCTCTTTTGCTGTAGTAGTGTTAGTACCGTCTCCGATTAAACTGTAAAAGCGTTTTGATGTCCACCAGATGTAAGCGTTCTCGTTATTTAAGCGCATTGTTAAATCAATGGAGTTCATGAATTGCCACACATAATTCCATGTCGAATCAAGATACGCGGTTCCGTCTTTGTCTGTATTAATATTATATTCTGTCATCCACATTTCTTTTCCGTACTGTTCGATGTTTCTCTGCTGACGCCAGCCGTAAATATGCCTGCCCAATATATCAATGTTGTTTCTGGCAGTTGTGTCGTTTAACGGTACAATATTTATATCAGGATCATGCATGGTTTCTCCGACCATTGCGAGAACTTTAGGCTGCGCCTTTCCTCCGCCCCATCCTGTAGTGCCAGCCGTAAAGTTGCCGAGTTTAAAGAAATCCCGTACTTCTTCGGGTGACCAAATACAGCCGATATAACCTACGTGATCGTTAGGTTCATTCTGCATAGAAACCGCGTAAATGGGAGCGCCTCTGCTTGACATGGCATCGCAGAATGCTTTCAGATAATTCGCGTAATTCTGATAATTTTCAGGTAACAGTTTCACATGACGTACTTTGTCGGCGCAGTCTGTTGTGCCGGGGAATTCACAGTTTGTGGAATTATTATTTTTCCATATCGCGGGAGGCGACCACGGTGTCGCAAGAACATAGCCTCCGTAACTGTTTACGAGTTTTACGCCTTCAACATATGCAGGTCTTAGTCCGTTTATTGTTGTTTCAGGATTTGTATTATTAGCCTCAAGCACAATTCGCATGATATTATAACCTAACTTTTCCGGGTTAAACATTAATTCAATTTCATCCATTGTTAAAAGGTAGGCGCTGGTTGGCATCGAAGAATCCATTCCGCCGAAACCGCGTACATATTGATATTTTGTTCCTGTATTGACGGTTATCGTTGCATTCGCTGTTGGTACGACAGGCTGTGTTACATTAAATGTTACAGTCGCTGTGTCAATAACCGCAGCGTCTTTTTTGACGGTAATAGTTACGGTTGATGTTCCCGCGTCTTCAGTATTTACGGTGATTGACGGAGTGCCGGTGTTTCCGCTTAAAGAAACAGCGCTTCCTGTCATTGTCCATGAATAGGTTATACCTATATCGTTCGCGTTACTAGGTATAAGAGCGGCTGTTAATTCCGCGCTGCCACCCGGATTGTATAACGAAATTGTTGTATTTGAAACATCATTTACGCCGCGTGTTATTCTTACCCCTTCCGGCTCCGGTTTCGGTAAGCCTGATGAATATTCTATTTTTGTTATGCGCAATAAATGCGCGCCTGGATTTTGTTTTGCTAACGCGAAATAACCGCCTGAGGTGAAACGATCAATTCGTACCGATAAAGTTTGGTTTATCCCTGCCGCGAACTGGAAAGACGCTTGTGTGATACCGGTTTCATTGTTATAAACAGCGCCCGCGGCGTTTGATATATCACCGCCGCCCGCCGCGCCTGAATTACTCCTGATTACATTTTGTCTTCCCGCGTTATCGGCGCTTACCTGAACCAGATCGTATGTTATCGTTACCCAGTCATATTGAGAAATTCCCGGATCCAACTGGCGCGATATTCGCGAATGACCTGTTGTCGCAGGTATGGTTTTAAAAACCGCGGCGTTGCCTGCCGTAAAATAACTGTCGCCCTGCGCGCTGAAATTATTAGCGGTTTCTGCCATGACAAACCAATTTTTATCATGATAACTAAAGGAAGCGGCTCCTTCCCTTGCGGTAAATAAATCATTGTTCTCTGATTTAAAGACACTCGGTCTCTGTAAAACATTGATAGTTACAGACGCTGTATCGATGATCTCGTCATTTCTTTTGATAGTAATTGTTACATTTGATTCGCCCGCGCCTGCCGAGTTAACTGTGACCAACGCCGAATTTGTGTTGTTTAACGTTACAGCGTCTCCTGTTACTGTCCATAAATAGACTATTCCCGCGCTGTTCGAGTTTGCAGGTTTTAACGCTGCCTGCAGCTGCACGCTGCCGTCAGGAATATATATTGATATTGTTTTTCCGCTGACATCAGCGCTGTTATGTGTAATTTCTACTTCCAGATAAATAACGGTAGTTACCCTGAAACTGCCTGTTTTTACCGTTAAAACAGAATTATTAAATTCATATTGAGGAACAGTTCCGTTCTTGATTAATCCTGAAACAGCGGTTTGCGCTTCGGTTTGAGAGCTGTAAGTGACGGCGATTCCAAGCTTTATGAGTGACGCGTCAACAAGCGCTTTTAGTTCGGTTAAATTTCCCGGCGCGCCTCCCGCCGTGATCAAAGCGGTGAATTCATTTTTTACTTCGTTAAAATTCGCGGCGCCGAATATTATGCCGATTTCAGGATCGGTAAACGCTTCAATTTGTAAACCTGCAAGCTGACCTGTACTTATCGCGTTAGTAATGTAATTGGTCAGAGTATATAAAGAGCGGCTGCTGAAATTATATTCAAAGTGACTCGTTAAATTTGCGTAAATGTACAAATTATCAGGCAGGGTGATTGTTCCGTCCGCGTATTGTAAAATAAATTTAACATCATATACGCCTTTATCCAATTCGATCGATTTTGATGTTACAGCGCCTGTGCCTTTTATCACGATTGGAGACTGATTCGCGATTTGTATCGACATACCTGTTATGCTTTCATGAAGTGTAATGTTCCAGCTGAAAATTCCTTTGCCTGCCGCCGCCGGCTGAAGAACAATATTTACTTTGGCTCCCGCTTCCGAAAGTTTCGCGATAGTATTTTTTCCTGATGCCGCAGGAGTTGTATCGGCGGCTTTTACATAAGCGTCTACGGACACTTCATAGCTCAATCCGGTTGTCAGCGCGATTGTGTCTGAGTTCTTACCGCTTGTCCAGACATGATCAGTTCCAACCTGAGTTTTTGTGCTGCCGTTAAAAATCTTTACAATATATTTTTCGTATGTAATATTCTTCGGTAAAATAGTTCTTGGTAAGTCAGCGTTATTTACCGACAATGTCAGATAACCGTTTTTTTTCGGCAGTTGGATTTCTTCGATATTGCAGCCTGATATTATCAGAAAAAATGCGCATAACGCAAAAATTAGCGCGGTATACAGATTAGTTTTTTTCATTTTATTACTCCTTTATTACGGCGCTACCGTAAATTCAATGGTTTTTGTATACCATGCGGTTCCTATTTTGACGCGAACTGTAACAAAATACGGTCCTCCCAATTTTCTTCCAGCGGCGCTGAAAGTATAATTCGCCGTTGTAATTCCGGCGCTGACTCCGTCAACAAGCCATATGATTTCATCAAATGATCCGGTCACTGTTAGCTGCTTTGTCTGGCTGTAAACATTGCCGGTTCTGGAAACCGTTCCTCCCTGAATGTTAGGCGTTTTATCATCAATTGAAAAATTAGTGATGCTGATTTCGACGGACGATTCGCCGGGCGGCGGATTGCACGCGCATGGATCGGCGCAGTTTGCGCAGTCATCTTCGCATTTGCATCCGGAACCGGTGCCGCTTGTTACGGTAACTTCCGCGCTGCCTGAAAGTTTAGGTTTTCCGGTTGATGTCGCTGTGACAATAAAAGACGCGGCGGTTTCATTCACGGCTACCGAAAGAAGCCCGGAGGAATTTATTGTCGTTCCCAAGGTTACCGTTCCCTCAATTTTCCATCTTACATTTTTTGACGGATTATTCCTTCCCGTTACCTTCGCGGTAAACTGCTGCTGCTCGCCTTTTACTAAGCCCACATTGCCGGGGGTAACATCGACATTAGTAACCACCGATTCTGATACTTCTACTACGCATCCAAAAAATAGAATTGATAATAATAAAAGTCCCAAACCCGCCGCTATAAACCCGCTTTTTCGCTGAAAATCTTTGCTCATTTCTTACTCCTTAATTTTCTTAACCGATTTACTTAAAAGTTTTATTTTTAATCTGTTAAATCAAAGCGAAAAAATAACACGCATAACGGTATTTTGTATTTCATTCCGCTTATTAGTAATATATCGCAGATTAGCAAAAATATCACTGTATGCCTACCCAAACATCCGTAAAAATGATACAATGCCTTAAATCAATCTAATGAGGTAAAATATGTCCATATTAATTCCTGCCCCCGGAGGCATGACACATGATTTGTTAGCGCTTGGAGCTCTTGTGACCCGTCTTGATCCGGGGCTAATTCCGTTTGCGGAAGCAAACGAATATCTTCTCCACGTTTCGGGCGGAGAATACAATGTCGCGACAAACCTGTCTACCTGCTTCGGTATGAAAACAGCAATCGCGAGCGCGATGGTTAATTATCCGATTGGCAGGAGAATTGAATACGCCGTTCAGAAAGCGGGTGTTACTCCCTACTATAAACGTTTTGATCACGATGGTGTCCGCGGTCCGAATATGGCGATTGTCTGGAGCGATAGAGGACAGGGCGTGCGCGCTCCTGTAGTTTTTTATAATCGATCAAACGAAGCAGCTCAGCAGCTCAAACCCGGAAGTTTTGACTGGGAAACGATTTTTAAGAAAGGCATTCGCTGGTTTCATTCGGGAGGAATTTTCAGTGCGCTGTCTCCGACAACGAGCGAACTTGTAATTGAAGCGATGCAAGCCGCGAAAAAAGCGGGCGCTGTTGTTTCCTTCGATTTAAATTACCGCGCTAAATTATGGGCTGTCGCCGCGGCGGAACAAGGTAAGAGCGCGTCTCAGGCAAGCGAAGAAGCCGCAAGAACGTTACGCAAAATTGTAAGTTATGTTGATGTTCTTGTAGGCAACGAAGAAGATTTGCAAAAAGGTCTTGGATTAAAAGGTCAGGATGTTGAAAATAAAGGACAGCTTGATCCTTCCGCTTTTTTCGGCATGATGGAAAGCGTTGCAAAAGATTTTCCGAATATCAAAGCTGTCGCGACAACGTTACGCGAAGTTCATTCCACAAACCGCCACTCATGGAGCGCGGTGTTATGGCTTGACGGAAAAACCTATCAGGCGCCGGCGTGCGAACTTGACGTTTACGATCGCGTCGGCGGCGGCGACGGTTTCGCTTCCGGCTTATTTTACGGTTTGATGTCAGGCAAATCTCCGCAGGAAGCGCTGCAGCTCGGCTGGGCGCACGGAGCGTTAGTCACAACTACACAGGGCGACACATCAATGTTCAGTCTGGATCAGGTTGAAGCATTCGCCAAAGGCGGCTCCGCTAGAATCCAGAGGTAAATAGGGTAGAAAATTTTTACCACAAACCACACTAACCAACACAAACGGAAGAGAAGAAGATTTTTACCACGAACCACACGAACAGACACGAACGGAAGAGAAGAAGATTCTTACCACAAACCACACGAACTTAATGTTTAAATTCGTTTTTCTTAATACTTCTCTGCGTCCTCTGCGTCTCTGCGAGAGTTCTTATTTATCTACTCTGCGTGAGTTTGTTTTCTCTATCACTCGAAATATTTTTTAGCGTTTCCAAACGAAATATCTTTAGCTATCTTTTCAAGTTTTTCCATGTCCGCCGGATATTCACCGTTTTCGACCCACTTGCCGAGTAAGTTGCACATAATGCGGCGGAAATATTCGTGGCGCGGGTATGAAAGAAAACTTCTTGAGTCGGTTAACATTCCGATAAATACGGATAGGTTTCCAAGATTCGCAAGAACGCGCATTTGCTCTTCCATGCCGTCTCTGTTGTCGCAGAACCACCACGCGGAGCCTAACTGCATTTTCCCCGCGCATTTTTCGTTTTGAAAACCGCCCATGATTGTAGCGATAGGATAATAATCTTTAGGATTGAGAGAATAGAGTATCGTTTTCGGCAGACCTGTATCCTCGCACTCAATGTTCATTAGATCAAGAAGAGAGGCGAGGTTTCCGCTTGTCGGAACGTCATTCACGGCGTCGAAACCGGTGTTAATGCCTCTTTGGAACAGCATAACCGTGTTTACATTGCGTATAACGTTCAGATGAAGCTGCATAACAATATTTCGTTCAGCGTAAAGAGATGCAAGATAGGCGAACATATATGTTTTATACGCGTCCGCTTCTTCGATCGACACTCTTTTTCCGGACAGCGCTTTATTAAACGCTTTTTTTATAAATTTATACGGAGCGTCAACAAACGGCGCGTATTCAAGCCCGTGATCGGATGCTCTGCATCCAAGTTTAATAAAATGTTCAAGGCAGTTTTCAAGAGAAGCAAGAACGTGATCCGGCGATGTAATTTTTACTCTGCCTGCGGCGGAAAGCTGCTCTATATATTCAGGAAAACTCGCCGAGTTTAATTCCAATGCCTTGTCAGGTCTGAATGAAGGAAGCACACGCGTATCAATTTTTCCGATAGGGGCCGTTCCGTTCTTTATCGCAAGATGATGTTCAAGATTATCTGTAGGGTCATCCGTTGTTCCGACAGCGTAAATATTTTGTTTATTAAAAATTCCTTTTACAGAAAGGTCAGGTGTTTGAAGAAGAGCGTTTGCTTTTTCCCAGATAACAGGCGCGCTCTTTTCTGTCAGCGGCTCGAAAAAATTAAAATAACGCTGTAATTCAAGATGCGTCCAGTGATACAAGGGATTCCCGATTAATTTTTCTACAGTACGCGCCCACGCCAGATATTTTTCGTAATTAGGCGCGCTGCCTGTAATGTATTTTTCTTCGATGCCCATCGCTCTCATCTGCCGCCATTTATAATGATCGCCTCCGAGCCATATTTCCGTAAGGTCGCTGAATTGTTTATTCTGCGCAATTTCAGAAGGTATTAGGTGACAATGATAATCGAAAATCGGCTCATTTTTCGCTGCCGTGTATAAATTTCGCGCTGTTTCGGTTTCTAATAAAAAATCATCATTCATAAAAGATTTCGCCATATTATTCCTCTTTGAGTTATTATAGCATGGTTTTATTTTTTTTGTCTTTGTGTTAGAATTAGAGTAATGTACGCGCGTATTCCTTTAAAATATCTGTTTTTAATGCTGCTGGCTGGTCTTGCTTTATCAATAGGAGTCGTTTTTCTCGCTGATTTTCTTCTTTCAGATCCCAAATTGGGAGCGCATTATGATTTTCTTTTGAAATATAAAAAAACTCCCGTAGTATCTCAGGAAATTTTAGTTATTGAAACCGATGAAATGATAGAAGGCGGCGATATTTATAAAGTATTTATGGCATTAACCGAAATGGAAGCCGCAAATCTTGTAATGACAGGAAAGATTTCCCCTTCTTCATCGCCTATCATGCTTACCGAAACCGATATCAGAAGGCGTTTTATTGACGAATTTAATTTGATAGGCGCGAACATTCGAAATCTTTTTGAAGGCATCAGGGTGGGGTCAGTAAATCCCGTGCAAGCGCCTTTATTTGTTCAGCGGGTTGTAGAGCTGACAGAGCAGAGCAGAGATCGCCTTTTAACCGCGTTAGTTGAAAGAGACGAAGAGTTGATTCGCTCCGCCTTGGTTTTTGGAAATTATTTTGAAGTTGATACGGAACCTCTTTTAGATTGGGACGGAAAAATAAGAAGGGTTAAACTTTTTGATCCGGGTAATGAACAAAATCATCCTGTCTATCTTGATTTAAGAAATCGATATACAGTTTCTCAAATTGAGGCTACAGAGCAGGGACAGATTTTGTGGCTGAGAAAATCAGACGGACAGGAATTTGATATTCCGCTTGATAAAAACGGAAATATTATTACGGCATGGAATTGTGATTTTCGCCGCCTTGATGTTTCTGTTTTCAGGGAATACGAAGAAGCAGACCTTATAATGAGAGAAGCGCTGATAGCCGCGAATGAATACGAAGCGTTTTTTAAAATATTTTCCAATACCGAATTTGAAGAGTTGTCTCCGGTGTCTCTTGCCGATTATTCTCATGTGTTAAAAGATGAATTGTTAAAATTTCCAACCGATGAAAACCGTATCGCGTGGAGAACGTCAAGAAAAAATTATTTTAAAAGTTTGGATGATTTTTTTTCAAATCCTGATTTTTTAAATATAATTGTCGCTCAGGAAGAAAAGATCGCCAATGCCGATCCCAACAATGAAGAAAAATTAAACGAATTAATTTCGACAAGAAACCTGTTGTTGGAAATATCAGGTTTGTTAAATGAAATATATGTAAAATTATCCGCGGTACATTCAAAACTTAATGAAGAACTTATGTATTCATATTGTATAATGGGTCCTGATGATAATACTCTGTATTCGGCTCTTACCGCTAATGTTATGATAACAACAAGTCATATTAAATACGCGTATGAAAGAGAAATAATTTTTTGGTCGATAATCGCCTCCTCAATTGTTTTATTTCTTGTTTTTCTTCTTCGCCCCTTTCTTTTAATATTCGCTGGTTTTGCTCTCGGCGCGTTAGCGTCCGCGGTATACGGTTTGATATTTATTTTTAATTCATATTGGATGGATCCGGTCATTGTGTTTGCTTCCGCTTTTACCGGAACGCTTTTGATCTTTTACAGCAAGTGCGTATATTTAAAACACAGAACGCGGACATTTAAAGCGGCTTACGGCGCCGTTGTTTCTAAAACGCATTTGCAGAATTTAATCGCGCGCGGACGCCCTCGTCTTTCTGAAGTTAATGTTTCGTTTGCGGCAATAATCGCGATTAAAGAAACAAATTTATTAGGTAAAGAAGATCGTGAAGAAATAAAAGACGCAGGAAAAATCAGAAGCGCGTTTTTATCATCCGTTAAAAAAGTTATATTTAACGCCGGCGCTGTAGTTGTCGGTAATGAAGGAGACACAATTCTCGCCTGTTTCGGATCTTCTTTAGAAGCGCATCCAAGCCTTACAACTTTAAAAATATCGGATGACGGCTCTTCGCTTGTTAAATCTTTCAATCCCGTGGACAAAGCGTGCGCTCTTGTCAGAGGTTTGCTGGAAATCGGAAATAACACATGGCGTTTTGGAATTGACGCGGGAGAATGTACCTTTTATTGGTCGCCTGAAACGGGATATTCGGTAAACGGAAGACCCGCGGTACGCGCAAGACTTCTTGTTTCTAAAACAAAACGTTTTAATGTGCGCGCGCTTATAACCGATATAATAAGAAAAAAAATAAACATGGAAGGAACGCAGCTTGGCTCTCTCTATGATAAGAACGACGCTTTTTATGAAATGAGTTGAAAACCTGCCCGCGGATCTTTTGTCAAAATAAATAATATTTGATATAATTTTGACGTGAATATAATTTTATTTGAAGAGCATGAATTAGGGCATGACCTTGCGAGACGGGATGATCGGACGATTCATCTGTTAAAAGTTTTGCGTAAGAAACAAGGCGATACTTTTGACGCCGGAATTCTCGGCGGATTGCTTGGGACAGGCAAAATCGAAAAGATCAATTTTGACGGCTCGATATTTTTTACATTTAATGAAGGATGTCCGCCCGCTCCGCGTTTACGTTTACGAATCGCTTTCGCGTTTGTAAGACCTATACAGATACGAAGGATTTTAAGAGAATTGTCGAATATCGGAACGTCGGCTATTGATATTATCGGAACAGACATAGGCGAGAAAAGTTACCGTGACACAAAATTACTTGACGACGGCGGCTCTCATTCAGCGCTTATTGAAGGCGCGGTTCAGGCGCGCGACACGCAAATCCCTGCGCTGGCTGTTTACGAAAATCTTGACTCATGGCTTGAGCGCCGTCCGTGGGAAAGCGCCGCGGCGCAGTCTCCGTTTGACAGAATTCCGCTCCTTTTCGCCATGGATAATGTCAGAGCGGAAGGCTCGCTGTTTCATATCTCTCCGTCAAGCCGCCCTGTAATAATGGCAATAGGTCCCGAGAGAGGCTGGTCGGATCG
>Ga0209755_10003666_pt1 | contig 18986 bp, 15 predicted proteins | sample TergutCo191P1_FD_187301 | JGI IMG/M metagenome (GOLD analysis project Ga0209755, IMG submission 187301) | Cornitermes sp. P1 segment gut microbial communities from Petit-Saut dam, French Guiana - Co191P1 (SPAdes) (version 2) | ecosystem: Host-associated > Arthropoda: Insects > Digestive system...
CCGGCCACAATATGTCCAACGCAGAGATTCGCGGCTTCTCGCGCCAGCGGATTATCCAGCACCAAGCCATTGTACGCAACAAGGGCATGGACGCCGCGGGCAACGCCAAAGTGCTGGGCCTGGGCACCGACCGCCAAGCCGTACAGCAACTGCGGAACGAGTTTTTAGATTTTACATACCGCCACAACGTAGGTAGGCTAACGTTCTACCACACGCTGGCTTCCGCGGGCCGTGAAATCGAAAATATCCTAGGCGAATTATACGGCGCGTACAATTTCCAAGGCATAATCAATGACATGTGGTTCGCCATCCAAGAATTGACCCGCCACCCGGACGGCTTCGCCACGCGCCAACTGCTCCTCTCCACCGCCAATTCCTTCATAAATAAAGCGCAAGAAGTCTACGAAGGCCTCTTCCGTGAACAGCAAATTCTAAACGGCCAAGTAATCGAAACCGTACACAATATAAATGCTTTGGTAGCCCGGGTGCATAACATGAACGTCCTTGTAAATGAAGCGGAGCTGGCGGGCGATAACGCCAACGACTTCCGCGATGCCCGCAATTTGGCACTGGACGAACTGGCGCAACTCATCCCCATCGAAACACGGGTCGGCACACGGGGCGAAATTAATATCTCCTCCATGGGCCACGAAATGCTGGCAGCCGGCGTGCAAAATGTAATGGGGCTGCGCTTCGTATCAGCGGATGTGGACTTCGTCATCCCCGTGCTGGGCACAAACGGCACGACCATTTCCGCCAACACCGAACCGGGCACGTTCGTCCCCTTCATGCAAACCCGCCCCTTTAACGACGCCAACAATAACGACTTCGGCAAATTGCACGCATTAATCGTAGCCCGCGGCATGGCGCCGGCGCATCATATGAGCAACCAAGTGCCCCCCCCCTACGTAGGCGACTTTCCCCCGGACGACGCGCCGTATATGCCGTACCGCGCTGCCGTGTTTAACCACCAACTGCACGAATGGAGCATTAACCACGGCATGATACCCCGCGTCATGCAAAACCTGGACGGCATTGTCCACGCCATGGTCGGTATGCTGAATGACGCTTTAACCGGGCAACTGCGGGAAGCCAACCCCGGCTACCCCACCGCCGCCATTGACCGCGCTGCTTTTGTGGCTGCCGCAACCAGCGACGAAGAGTATGAATACTTATCCAACTTATATGACCGCTTGGGTGGTGGTCGCTATCGCTTCGTGTTCCGTTGTGATGACGACACCCGCTTGGGCTATCCCCACAATCATCAAGCTCCTTGGGACTTGGACGGCAACGCAGGCGGCGTACCCTTGTTCATCCGCAACCCCCATATTTTAGGCGCATTGCAAAGCACCCCCATCGACATCGACCCCGCCGACAAAAGCACCGTATACACCATCCGCAATTTAATGATTAACCCCGCATTATTACAGCCCGGCGGGCACAACCTACTGGCACTGTCCATGGACAGAGACGCCGTAAACGACACCCGCGTGCTGGAAGCCCTACAAACCGTATGGCGCGCCAACAGCGGCCCCTACACCATAGAAATGGGCGGACGCACCTTCCGCGTGCAAGAAGCCTATATCCACATGGTCAACCAAATCGCCATCGATGTAAACGAAGCCATGCGCTTTACCGAAGCGCAAAGCATCCAGGTTATCCAAGCCGACCAGCGCCGCCTGGCCATTAAAGGCGTGTCCATGGACGAAGAATTAGCCGCCATGCTGCGCTTCCAATATGCCTTCCAAGCCGCCTCGCGGGTGGTCAATATGATTGACGGCATGTTAGGCGTTTTGGTCAACCTAGGCCGCAACTAAAATTATTTCAGGGGGATATCCTCATGCGTTCAGCATTTTTTCCGTTTCATGTAGCCACTTCCGGTTTGCACGCCGCGCGTGCCAACTTAAATACCGTAGCCCACAACATCGCCAACGCCGAAATTCCCGGCTTCTCGCGCCAGTCTACGGTGCAGAGCGCCTCGCGCCCCCTGCACCTAAACGACGGCCGCGGCATGTACGGCACGGGGGCAACCACCCACGCCGTTATCCAGCACCGCAACCAATTCTTGGATATGAAATTTTGGCACCAGCGCGCCATCATGGGCGAACATGTGACCAAAGCCACCCATCTTTCCTTCGTGGAAACGGTGTTTAACAATTTACCCGGCGCCGGGGTCATGAACGCCTTCGACCAATTCTTCGGCAGAATGCACGACCTGCGCGGCAACGCACCCGACGCCACCTTCCGCACCAATGTTATCACCGGGTCGGAAGCCCTGGCAGAAATGGTGCGCCACAACGCGCTGGCATTACAGCGTCAACAAATTGACCTGAACCGCGAAATTGCGGACACGGTAATGATTATCAACTCATTAGGCTCGCAAATTGCCAGCCTAAACCGCCAAATCCAAGACTTCGAGCGGGACGGTTCAAACGCCAACGACCTGCGCGACCGCCGCAATCTCCTGATTGACGAGCTATCCCAATATGTAAACGTAGAAGTGCAGGAGCGCGACTTTTCCGCCCCCGACCGCCCCAACGAGCGTCGGCTAACCGTTATCATTAACGGCCACGATTTCGTGCGGCATGACCAGCATAATGCCCTGCACCTGGAACCCCGCCAAGACGGCCAGCGCCGCAACGAAATGGACGTAGACGGCCTGTACGACATCACCTTCGGCCAGGGCGCGGGCTTGTTTAACATCTACAGCCATTCCCTGCGCGGGCAGCTGCGCGGTTTAATTGACCTGCGCGACGGCAACAATTCCGTCAATACCGTGCCCTTTGCCGCCGTATGGCCGCAAGGCTTCAGCACCCAAGCGCCCGGCTACTGGACGGGGGAATGGCCCGCCGGCATAACCGCCGCCGACTTCGACCCTTACAACCCAAGCACCTGGCCCCTCGGCGCACGCTATGAAGCGCCCACCACCTCCAACTTCAAGGGCATTCCCTTTTACATGAACCAACTCAACACCCTTATCCGTACCTTCGCCCGCGGCATTAACGAGGGCTTGGACGCCCAGTACCGCGCCATACCCGGCGCAACCGGGCATATTAACGGGTTCGACTTTAACGGCCATAACCGCTCGGCGTTAATGTTCACCTACACCCGCACCAGTGATGGCCTGACCGCCACCTTCGCGCCGACGTCCATTAACGGGGGCGGCAACACCACGCGTTTGCAATTGTTCCGCAACAATGCCAACGGGCAGGTGGTTTCGGTGCATCCGGGGGCGTGGGATGCGAACCTCGCACAGCATACCTTCCCGAACGGCATGTCACAAGCTGACTTTGAAGCAGCGTTCACCCCCATGGAGGACGACCGGGGCTACCCCATGTTCGTCATGGACATGAGCGGCATGAACGCCCTAAACTTCATCGTAAACCCGGAGCTGGTCAACAATAATTCCCTATTAGCCACCTCGACCCACCCCGACCAGGGCGAATCCAATAACCTGGTAATCCAAGGCTTCAACGCCGTCGGGTCGTTCCCGCATCTCTTCCGCGAGGGACGCCTCGAAGATTTCATCATCGCCATCAGCGACCATCTTGCCATCGACTCTAACCAGGCCATCAACTTTGCCCTCTCCTTCGATGAAATAACCATTCAAACCCACAACGCGCGCCTAAGCGTAAAGGGCGTAGACATCAACGAAGAGATGATGGACATTGTCCGTTTCCAGCACATGTTCCAAGCCGCGTCCCGCCTAATAAACGTAATCGATTCGATTTACGACACATTAATTAACCGGATGGGTAATTTCTAAAGAATAAAACCTAAACATTAAAACCTAAACCTTGGGGCGCTGCCCCAAACCCCGCAAGGGGAGGCAAGCTCCCCTTGACCCCTATCTGCGCGTTGCGCGGTCTGACGGATGTCCAATCATCGCCCGGCGCAAAAAATGGGGTCAAGGGGTAAGCCCCTTGCGGGGGTGTGGGGGCGGATGCCCCCACGGTTTTCATCTTTTGACCTTAATCTTTCATCTTCCCACCCTCGGAGGCATATATGCGTATCGTTAATGCAATGATTTTTGGCAACTCGCTTAATAATATCCACCGTAATGTAAGGCATGTTAATGAGCTGGTACAGCAGATTGAGACGAAGAAGCTGATTCAGCGCCCGTCGGACAATCCTATTTTGGCGGCGCGGAGCTTGCGGTACCGCACAATATTGGAAGAGACACAGCAGTTTTTGTCGAACGCCAATGCAGGCATGAGCTGGATGGAAACGAGCGAATCGGCGTTTATGAATCTATTGCAGGGCGAGGACGCGGCGTTGCAGGAGATTAATAGGCGGCTGGTGGCGGCGTCTACCGGCTCGCACACGCTGGACAATAGGCTGGCAATGGTAACGGAAATGCGCGAGTTTTTCGACCAGATAAAGCTGGAGATGAACCAAACGTACATGGGCCGCCATGTGTTCTCAGGCTTCTTTGCGAACCAACCGCCTATCCTGAATGCGGACATGACGGGCCGCAGTTTCTTGATACACCAAAATATTTACGCCGCGCATATCCAAACCACCATGAGCTTCCAAAATATCGGCACGGACGGCACACAGCCGCTGGTACGCACCACCAATATTATCAACTTACCGTTCAGAGATATGGACTTCTTGGAAATACCCGGCTTCAACGTGATACGAATGGACGCCCGCGACCCGCTTGCCTACGCGCCCGAAGCCACATCCGGCGGGCTGCCCGTTCTCCACTTCATCCCCGAAACGGGCGAGCTGGTCATGCACGCCGACACCGCGCGGGACTTCCCGGCCGATGTTGCCATCCGCTACCGCGTAGACGGCCCACGCGCCGGGCAACTTAACCCGATGGTATATTTCCGCTCGCAAGAAGTAGAATATGGTACAAACACCTACCTGCAACCCATCAACACCCACACCTTCGACACCGCCGACCACCACATTAACATGGAAATGGCGACCGCCAACCACGTAACCGTCAACTCACTGGCGCGCGAAATTGTTACCCCCGCCATGTTCGCCGATTTGCTGGGCCTGTTTGAATTCGTAGAAAACCTGACCCCCAGCGACGAACGCGCCGTCCGCGCCTACTTCCTGGCACAGGGCCTGACCGGCCAAAATTTGGAGAACACCGTCAGCACCTTCATGAGCGACGAAGCCATCCGCATCAGCGATGCACTGCATTCGCGCTTCACCAATTTACTGGGCGCATTCGCCGACCACACCGACGTCGTCCAGCGCGAACATACCAGCCTAGGCTCGCGCATGAACCGCGTAGAAATGCTGGTAACGCGCCTGGAAGAAGAGGAAATCAACTACACCGCACTCCTGTCCGCCAACGAGGACACCCCACTGCAACAAGCCATCCTACGCAGAAGCGCCGCAGAAGCCGCCTTCACCGCTGCACTACGCGCCAACGCCATGATTGTACAACTGGGGCTGGTAAATTTCCTATCAAGATAACAAGAGGTGATGTCGTTGCAATCCTTTCAATTTCAAACGGTATTGGACGGAAATAATATTCGCATCCCGGATGAATATAAAAATAAAATAGGCACACGCGTTATCGTCACCATTGTCAATGAAAATACCTTGAATTGGGACGAAATCTTTCCGCCTTGCGTAGACACAACTACATGGAAATTCAACCGGGAGGAAGCCAATGCAAGATAAGGCATTTCTTGACTCAAATGTACTGGTATACTTATTTTCCAGCGAAAAAGAAAAGCGGAATCAAAGCATTGCATTGTTTTCACAATTCTTGTGTGTTACCAGTACCCAAGCGTTAAATGAGTTTTGTAATTAGAGGATATAAATGACGGGCAACTAATAGAAAATACTGTTACCATTCTCAATCCATATAAACACTAACTTTTCTTGGGGGAAATTTCCATGATTCGATTAACCGGTTCGATGATAAATAATACAACATTGATGCATATTAACCGTAATATGCGCAACTTGGACGGCATTATCCGCACGTTGGAAACGACGAAGCGGGTATCGCGCCCATCGGACGACCCGCTGATTGCCAGCCGCGCGCTGAAATTCCGCGCCGGGGTACGTGAGGTACAGCAGTTTCAGCGTAACGTGCATTTTGGGCAATCATGGATGGACATTACCGAATCCTCGTTTTTAAATGTACTCGACCATCAGTTGCAGGATATTCGCCGCTTGTTGGTGGCGGGCGCTACCGGTACGTATAATATCGATAATAAGCAGACCATGATTAACCAAATTCGTGAGCTGACCGACCATATCGCTACCATGGAAATGAACCAAACCTATGCCGGGCGTTTTGTTTTCTCCGGCCTGCGTACCGACGAGCAGGCGGTTTTTACTGCGGCCAACGAGCGCCGTTTTATCATGACCCAGCATTTCAGCTTGTCGGATGTGGACAGAACCGCCAGCTTCCAGCGGCTGGGGGCGGATGCGGCTACCAGCGTGCCCGTGGGGCACAAAGTAAACGTGGTACGCTTGGCATTCCGCGGGCTGGACATGCGCGATGCAGATGGCGTGCCGACTACGAATATCGCCGATACGCGCATTCAAGTACCCGGCTTCCATGTTGTGCCTGTTAGCATTCATGATGCAAATGCCTATTTGCCTGACGCGTTGTACAATGGCCAACCCGTATTACACTTCGTGGTAGAAACGGGCGAGCTGGTCATGCATGACGACACCGCCGCCATCTTCCCGCGGGAAGGGGTTGCCGTTACCTTTGAAAAAACCAATTTCGAGCGGGGGGAAATTAACCCCGCGGTATACTTCACCAGCCGCGAGATTGTGGACACCACCACGCCCCCGGCTGTAGCCGCCGACCGCGTGTACCAAGTGACCCAGTATTTCTCTCGCATGGCGGGCGAAGCCAACGGCGATTTTTATGAGTTTGAATTGGCGCATACGCCCTCGTTTTTCGCGCCGCCGCTGTCAGACCACCCCGGCGCGCTAACGCCCGTATTGCCCCACCGGGATGCTGAAATTGTGGCCGGCCCAAATGGCTACATCGTGCGCATCCCCGCGTCGGTATTTGAACGCGCGCAAAATGTCAGCGTTTCCTACAGTGTGGAAATTCCCGACGGCGGCACAACGCCCACCCCGCTTGCCCTAAAAACCGACTGGAATGTACAAGGCGTGCGCCTGCTGCGCGCTTCTGTGCCCGGTTCAGACCCCCTCGTGCCCATTCCGTTAGACCAAGCGGAAACCAACCGTTCCTTTGATATGCACGACCAATCCTTTACTATTGAGGCCGCATCCCACACCCATGTGGGCATTAATTCCTTGGCGAAAAATGTATTCACGGCGAATATGTTTGCCGATTTGCGCCGCTTGGTGGAATTTGCGGACAGCATTCATATTTCCGATGAAAATGAACTGCGCCGTCGTTTGGAACAAACCACCCCCATGACCCCCGGCGAAATTAACGCCTATGTAGACCGCCAGCTAATTGAAGAGCGCGCCATCGCCAACGACGCACTATACACGGTGTTTAATAATATGTTATTCTTGATTGACCGCCATATTGACCAAATTACCCGCGAGCATACCCAATTAGGCGCACGGATGCAGCGCTTGGATATGCTAGAAAACCGTTTAGAAGCGGACGAAGTCGCTTACGAACGGCTAACCAGCCAAAACGAGGACACCGACATGTACCGCGCCATTATGCTGCGCGTTAATGCGGAAACGGCTTTCCAGGCATCGTTGATGGCCAATTCCGGGGTAATGCAATTAACATTGGCGAATTTCATTAATTAGGAGGCAGTACCGTGCCGAAAATCGAAACAGCCAATTTTGGAAATCTTGACTATGATGAGGCAATGACCATCGAATTCCCTGCGGGGTTGCCCGGCTACCCGGACGACCGCCAATTTGTCCTCTTGGACATGGAAGAAACAGATGATACTTTTTTCTGGTTGCAAAGCGTAGACGATGGGGAGGTTTGCTTCCCGCTGATGGATGTATATAAGGCGTTGCCGGATTATGACCCCCATGTAAACCCCGAAGAATTAACGGAGCTGGGGGAAATGGGTTCGGATTCGCTGGAAATTTATAATATCGCGGTTATTCCTTCGGATTTGTCGCAGACACGGGTCAATTTGCGCGCGCCGGTTATTTTTAACCGGGACACGCGCAAGGCCAAACAGGTGATATGCGCCAATGAGGATTATGCGGTACGGTACTATATTATGAACGACCTGCGCGCTGCCATGCAGGGTGCAGCCGCATGTTAGCCCTAACGCGTAAAAAGGGCGAATCCATCATGATTGGCGAGCAAGTGGAGCTGGTGGTGCTGGGGGTAAGCGGGGAACAAGTGCGGCTGGGTATCATTGCGCCAAAAAGCGTGGCGGTACACCGCAAGGAAGTGTTTGAACAAATTAAGGTGGAAAACACCGAAGCCAGGGCCAGTGTCAAGCCCGGGTCGCTAAAGGAATTTATGAAGGGGAAGTAGGCCCCGGATGTGAATATACAAGCAAAAATAATCGTACCCGTATTCGCTACTATGATATTATTAGTTGCGTTTATTTTTGTGTTTGTGACTACGTATACGACCAATATGGCAAACGATTTGTCCGATGCACGGATTTTGGGCGCGGCGCAGACGGCGCGGGCGCATTTGGCAGGGTTGGAGGTACAATCGCGGGTGGTTGCTACGGCGGTTAGTTCCAACCCTTATTTTATTTCCTTGTTTCTTGAGCGCAACATGGATGAAATGCTGGTATTTTTGCGGGGGCAGAAGGAATTATTTGGGCTGGACGGCATTGTGGTTACGGATGCGGATGCTTCGGTGCTGCTGCGTTCCCACGACCCGGGGCGCTATGGCGATTTTGCCGATGATTCGCCGGGGATACGGCGGGCGCTGCGGGGCGAACATAATTCGCTGTTTATTTCCAACCCGTCGTTTCCTGTTGGGCTAAGCAGTGTTGTGCCTATTTATTGCCCGCAACATGGACAGGTAATTGGCTCGGTGGCGGCGAATCATAATTTGACCGACTATTCCTATGCGGATGAATTTGCGGCGATGTTTAATGCCGAGGTGGCTTTTTTTGCGGGGCGTGTGCCGGTTGCGTATTCCTTTCGGAATGCGTATGGCCAACGTTATTTTGGGCGGGGTGCGCCGCCGCCGGTGGCTACGGCCGTATTAGAGCTGGGCCTGGAAATGAGTACCCATGAAGAATTTCATGGGGAGGCATTTCATATTTTTTTATTCCCGCTACCCGGCGAACCGGGCGACCATGCCGTGGGCATGTTTTTTATTGGCTTCTCGCGCGAGGATGTGAACGCGTCGTTGGCGCGTATGCAGATACTGGTAGTACACATTGGCGTATTTAGTCTTATTGTGACGCTGACTTTTTTGCTGTTTACGTTACTTCGTTTTTTGCGGCCGTTGGATGCGCTGACCCGCAATGTATTGGAGTTAAGCGATGATTACAGCGAATCGGCTACGTTATACGGCGGCAACCGCAAAGACGAAGTGGGCGAGCTGTCCCGTAATATCAGCCAAATGCGCACCAAGTTGATGACCTTGACCCAAAGTGCGCAAGCCGCCAGCGAATCGAAGGGGCATTTTTTGTCTAATATGTCCCACGAGATACGCACGCCGATGAATGCCATCAGTAATATGGTGGTCATCGGTTCGTCTGCGCCGGAAGCGCATAAAAAGCAGTATGCGCTGGATAAAATCGGCACGGCGTCGTCTCATTTGCTGGGGGTTATTAATGATGTATTGGATATTTCCAAAATTGAGGCAAAGAAATTTGAGTTGCACAGGTCAACCTTTAATTTCCGCCAGGTGGTGGAGGAAACCATTGAAGTAGTGCGTTACCCCGCCAATGAAAAAAACTTGCAGCTGGCTTTGACCATTGCCCCCGGCGTGCCGCGCTATGTCATGGGCGACACCCAGCGTTTTGTGCAGGTATTAACGAATTTGCTTTCTAATGCCATAAAATTTACCCCCCCGGAAGGGAAGATTGGCGTGAACATATCCGTGGGCAGTGAAACGGACGAATCGGTGCTAATCGTTACCAATGTGGCGGATACGGGCATTGGCATGACCCGCGAACAGCAGCGCCGCGTATTTAATTTATTCGAGCAGGCCGAAGCCAGCACCGCGCGCAACTATGGCGGCACGGGGCTGGGGCTGACCATTTCCAAGCAAATTGCTGTGTTAATGGGCGGCGATATTGCGGTTAGGTCGGAAACGGGCGTGGGCTCGACCTTTACGCTGACGACGCGCTTTGCGCTGGCTAACGAGGATAGTTATTCCCTGCTGGAAGAGGCGCGCATTGCCAATATTGAGGATGCAACCTTCGAGGGCAAAACCGCCTTGCTTGCCGAGGATATTGACATTAACCGGGAGGTGGTGCAGGCGCTGCTGGCGGACACCCGCCTGCACATAGAATGCGCCCACGACGGCGCGCAAGCCGTGGAAATGTATAAAACAAACCCCGCGCGCTACGACCTTATTTTTATGGACGTGCAAATGCCCATTATGAACGGCTACGAAGCCACCCGCCAAATACGCGCCGCCCAGCCGCCCGGCGTGCATATACCCGTTATCGCCATGACGGCTAATGTGTTCCGCGAAGAGGTGGAGAAATGCTTGGACGCGGGGATGGATGACCATATCGGCAAGCCCATTGACCGCGCGGTGGTGGTGGAGAAGCTGGTGCGGTGGTTGGTGCGGCCATGAAAAACTCCTTTAGAAATTTGGCGCGGTATTTTTTTGCTTTGCTGGTGTTGGGCGGTTTGACGGCGGCGTGGGCGTATTTGTGGTTGCATCATTATGTATTTGAGATGGCGCATCCGTTTTATTGGCGGGGCAATTCGTTGGTAGTGGCGGTGTATGCGGTCATTATCTTTTTTTTCATAAAATTGTATGGCGGGTTTCGCGTGGGCTATCATAAGTGGGGTAGCGTGTTATACTCGGGCATTTTGTCGTTGTTGATTACGAACAGTATTACGTATTTGCAGGCCAGCTTGCTGACGCGGGCCATGTTGGATGTACGCCCTATGTTGTTGATGTCGCTGGTGCAGGGCTTGTTTATCATGGGTTGGTCGTTGGGAGCGCATACGGCGTATACGCGGTTGTTTGCCCCGCGGGAGATATTAATGGTGTACGGCGGCAAAAAGTCGGCCAATAGCCTGTACCACAAGATTGCCACCTATCCGGAAAACTTTGTCATCAAAGAGGCCGTTGACGTGAAAATCGGCTGGGACAAGCTGCTTGACCGTGTCGAGAAATATAAAAATGTTATCCTGTGCGATATCTCCACTTCGCAGCGTAATCGCCTGTTTAAATTCTGCTACGAGCAGGGTATCCGTACCTACACCACGCCCAAAATCTCGGATATTCTCATGCGCGGTGCTACCGAGGTTGATTTGTTTGACACGCCGCTGCTGCTGAACCGCAATTCCGGCCTGTTGCTGGAGCAGCGCTTCGCGAAGCGGGTAATCGACATTGTCCTATCATTTATTGCGCTGGTGGTTACGTTGCCGCTAATGCTAATTATTTCGCTGGCTATCAAGCTATACGACCGCGGCCCGGTGCTGTACCGCCAAAAACGTTTGACGCAAGGGCACCGTATTTTCACCCTATATAAATTCCGCAGCATGATAGTTGATGCGGAAAAACATAGCGGCGCGCAGCTTGCCACGGAGAATGACAAGCGCATTACGCCCGTTGGCCGCGTCATACGCGCCGTGCGCCTGGACGAGCTGCCCCAACTCTTTAATATCCTGCTTAACCACATGAGCATAGTAGGCCCGCGCCCCGAGCGGCCCGAAATTGCCAGGCAATACCAAAACACCATACCCGAATTCCAGTACCGCCTGCGTGTAAAGGCCGGCCTAACCGGGCTGGCCCAAACCGTTGGCCGCTACAACACCACCCCCTACGACAAGCTGCGGTTAGATTTGATATACATCGCCAACTATTCGCTGCTACAGGATTTTAACCTAATGTTCGCCACCGCCAAGATTTTATTGACGGGGAACAAAATAAAAAAAGCCTCCGGCGAGGGGAAGGAGAAGATACCGGAGCTGGTGGTGAAGTAGAGAGATAAGGTCAAGAGATTAAAAACCTTGGGGGCATCCGCCCCCAAACCCCCGCAAGGGGAGGCAAGCTCCCCTTGACCCCTATTTGCGCGTCGCGCGGTCTGACAGTTGACTGCCGTCAAGCCATGCGAAGCAAAATGGGGGTCAAGGGGGGCTTGTCCCCCCTTGCGGGGGTTTGGGGGCGGATGCCCCCAAGGTTTTAATCTTTTGACTTTTTCTTTTTTATGTGCTACCCTCCCCGCGTACATGGTCGGTTAACTCAGTTGATAGAGTGCTACCTTGACGTGGTAGAAGTCGAGGGTTTGAGTCCCCCACCGACCATATAATAAGTAGAGGCCCGCGGAATGCGGGTTTCTTCAATGGGAGGAAATGATATGCGAGTTGTGGGTACATCGGCATTTGGGCTGCGGTTGCCGATTATGGGCGCGGGCGATGACTTGGTGACTTATGTGGTCAATGCGGTGAAAGCAGCCGTTGACCAGCAGGGTCAGCCGCTGCGGGTTGATGATATTGTGGCGGTAACGGAGTCCGTGGTAGCGAAGGCAGAGAAGAATTTTGCGGATGTGGCGGATATTGCGGCCGATGTAAGGGCGAAATTTCCCGGCGGTGAGGTGGGGCTGGTTTTCCCCATGCTATCGCGTAACCGGTTTTTGAATATTTTGAAGGGCGTCGCCATGGGCGCGGATACGGTGCATGTGCTGCTCAGTTTCCCGCACGACGAAGTGGGCAACCCGGTCATGGACATTGAAAAACTGGACGAAGTGGAAGATTTCTTCGACCAACGCAAGCAGCAGGGCCACGCACTCTACGTAACCGCGCAGGCGTTTCGGGCCGTGGCGGGCGCATACGCGCTGCCCTTCACCGGCGTTGACTATGTAAAACTGTACGAAAGCGTTGCCCCCAACGTTAAAATTTATTTCGCCACCGACCCGCGCGCGATATTGGACATCACCCCACACGTGCTAGTCGGCGAGATTCATAACCGCCACCGCACCCAAAAACGGTTGCAAAAAGCTGGCGCGCAGACGGTTTTCACCCTGTCCGACATCCTTAGCCGGCCCATTAATAACAGCGGCTACAACACAAAATACGGTGTGCTGGGCTCGAACCTTTCTACCGATACCACGCTCAAGCTGTTCCCCAACGACGCGCCCGCTTTCGTAGAAAAGCTGCGTGCCGCCCTCGAAGCCGCTTGCGGTACAGCGCCGGAAGTCCTCGTCTACGGCGATGGCGCGTTCAAAGACCCCGTTCACGGTATCTGGGAATTGGCTGACCCCGTCGTATCGCCCGGGCACACCGCGCGCCTGGCCACCCAGCCGCTCGAAATAAAAATGAAGCTGGTGGCCGATACCGCCCTGGCCGCTTTGCCCACCGCCGAAAAACGCGACGCCATGATAAAACTAATCAACGAAAAAGACGCGAACCCCGCCGCCAACCGCGAGGGCACGACCCCACGCATCATAGCCGACCTGCTCGGCAGCCTGTCCGACCTCATAAGCGGCTCAGGCGATAAGGGCACGCCCGTGGTGCTGATACGCGGGTATTTCGATAATTACGCTAGTGAGTAAGGTCAAGAGATTAAAACCTTGGGGGCGCTGCCCCCAAACCCCCGCAAGGGGCACCGGCCCCTTGACCGCGGTTTTGCTTCGCATGGCTTGACAGAAGTCAACCGTCAGACCGCGCAACGCGCAGTAAGGGGTCAAGGGGAGCTTGCCTCCCCTTGCGGGGGTTTGGGGGCGGATGCCCCCAAGGTTTTAATCATTATAACGCACATAAAAAAAGGAGGCTTTACCAATGGTCAAAGTATTAGCCATCTCCAAGTGGCATGTCCATGCGGAGGAGTACGCGGGGTTCGCCAATTCGCAGGCGGACGCTACGGTGACATGCGTGTGGGACGAGGACGCCGCGCGAGGCGCGGCATGGGCGGCGGAGCTGGACGCGGATTTCGAGCCGGACTTGGCGAAGGCGCTGGCGCGTGCGGATGTGGACGCGGTTATCGTAGACGGCCCGACCATGGACCACCGGCGGGTGATGGTAGCCGCCGCACAGGCGGGCAAACATATTTTCACGGAAAAGACGCTGGCAACGACCATGGCCGACGCGCGCGCCATCGGCGACGCCATCGCCCAAGCGGGCGTCAAGTTTTGCATTTCGTACCCGCATTTAATGAACCCGCAGTATCGGCTTTGCAAGCAATTGATTGACAGCGGCGAGCTGGGGCGCATCCATTACATGCGCTTTCGCAACGCGCATAACGGTGCGCTGGCGGGCTGGCTGCCGGCCCACTGGTACAATATGGCCGAGGCGGGCGGCGGCGCGATGATGGACTTGGGCTGCCATCCTATGTACGTTGCACCCTATCTGCTGGGCAGGCCGGCGCGTGTGGCGTCTATTTTCAACACCACCATTGCACCCGCGGGCGATGATAACGCCGTTAGCGTCATTGAATTCGAGAACAAGGCCATCGCCGTACTGGAAACTTCGTTCGTCTCGCCCTTCGATGCGGGCTGCTTCGAGCTGCTGGGCACAGAAGGCGCAGTAATCGTCCAAAACGGCGAAATAAAAATCCGTACCAAAAATAACAACGAAGCCTGGCGCACGCCCGAAACCCTGCCCGAAAAGGGCACGTACCCCCTACGCATGTGGCTGGACGCCATCATCAACAACACGCCCATTGAATACGACATCGAAATGGCCTACGCGCTAACCGAGATGCTGGAAAACGCGTACAAGTCGGATGCTACACAGGAGATTGTGCAAATAAAAAGATAAGGTCAAGAGATTAAAACCGTGGGGCGCTGCCCCACACCCCGCAAGGGGGGACAAGCCCCCCTTGACCCCCACTTGCGCGTTGCGCGGTCTGACGGTTGACTACCGTCAAGCCATGCGAAGCAAAATAGGGGTCAAGGGGAGCTTGCCTCCCCTTGCGGGGTGTGGGGTAGCGCCCCACGGTTTTACTCTTTTATTCTTTTACTCTTTTACCCTACATCCCCGAAATACTCAACCCATCCACCAGCAGCGACGGCATACCGACGCCGCCCTTGCCCATGGACTGGAAGCGCAGGTCGCTGCCGATAGTCTGAATATTTTTCAGTAACTCATAAAAATTGCCCGCTACGGTAATTTGCTCGATGGGGCGCGCAATTTTGCCGCCTTCAATTAAGAACCCATCGGCGGAGAAGGAGAAATCGCCAGACACGGAGTTCGCGCCGGAATGCAGGCCCGCCATTTCGGTAATGAGGACACCCTTTTCTACGGACGCGATTAATTCATCGAAGGACGTCGTGCCGGGCTGTAGATAAAAATTGTTGTAGGACGAAGTAATTGCCCCGCCGTGCCCTTGCTTGGCGGCGTTGCCGGTGGACTTTACGCCGTCCTTCCCGGCGGATTTGATGTTGTACAGTAGCGTTTTCAGCGTCCCGTTTTCGATGATGGCCTTTTGCTGGGTGGCAACGCCCTCGGCGTCAAACGCCATCGAACCCAGCGAATCCGCACACACGCCGTCATCGCGCAGGGTGATATGGGGCGCAGCAATGGCCTCGCCCAGGCGGTCTTTGTTCAGCAAAGAGAAGCCCTTCTGCCCGTTCTCCGCCATGAAAACACGGGAGAATACGCCGAAGATATCATGGGCGGTGTCGTTGTTAAACACCACGGGCAGCGCGCCGGACTCCATAGAAGTCGCGCCCAAATAACTCAACGCCTTTTTAACGGCCTTGTCCGCCAGCTTCTTGTAGTCAAAATCCGCGAAGTCCCGGCCGTTCCAGTATTCGTAGCCGGACTTGGTGACGCCGTTTTCCTCTACGCGGGCAATGATATAGGCGATGGCCATGTTGCTTTTCTGCGCCAAATTTAAGCCGTAGGAATTGCCCATCGCCATTTGCGTGTCGGAATTGGCTACGGTGCAGTAGTCCGCCATTTTGACCCGGGGGTCAAGAGATTTGGCGTACTTTTCCATTTCCAGCGCCCATTCAATTTTTTGCCCGGCGTCTACGGCGTCTAATGCGGGGTTGAAGGAATTGACCTCGGGGTATTTGTCGTCGCCGGGGTATAAGGTCTCCACTTCTTTTTCCTCGATGATACCCGCGTTGGCGGCGGCGTTGGTCAACATGGCGTCGATAATTTCTTCCGACATAATTTCCGAGAAGGCATAGCCCATCTTGCCATTGAACGTACCGCGGAAGCCCACGCCCTCGCTGTTGGTATTTTTGTATTCGGCAATTTCGCCGTTTAACACCCGCACGCTAAAGCTCGTGCCGCCCGAAAAATACAGCTCGTAATCGGCGAAGCCTTTCTCCTTGGCACGGGCAAAAATCGCTGCTTTGAACGTATCAAAATTCATTATTTTCTCCCTCCTACCGTCATTTCTTTTACGCGCACCATGGGCTGGCCCACATTGGTCGGCACGGCGCCGGAAATTGAACCGCACATGCCCGGCGCATGGGCAAAGTTGTCGCCCACCCTATCAATGTCCATCAGCACGTCCTGGCCTTTGCCGATAAGGGTTGCACCCCGCACGGGTTCGGCAATTTTGCCGTTGCGTACCATGTAGCCTTCCAGCACCGCGAAGTTAAATTCGCCGGAAGAAGGGTCAACCGAGCCGCCGCCCATTTTTTTGGCATACAGGCCCGTTTCCGTGCCCGCGATAATCTCCTCCGTGGTAGACGAGCCATTTAAAATGTAGGTATTCGTCATGCGGGACGTGGGGGCATAGCGATAGGATTCACGCCGGCCGCTGCCCGTAGAGGGCATCCCCATGCGCAAACCGTTCAGATAATCCACCAAGTACGACTTTAACACGCCGTTTTCAATCAGCGTGGTGCGGCGGGTTTTTCCGCCTTCGTCGTCGATGTTAATGCTGCCCCATTCCCCCGCCAGCGTGCCGTCGTCGATGGCGGTTACGCAGTCGGCGGCGATTTTCTCGCCCATTTTCCCGCAGAAAACAGATGCGCCCTTTGCCACACCCGTGGCTTCCAAACTATGGGCACAGGCTTCGTGGAAAATAACCCCACCGAAGGCATTGTCAATAATAACGGGCATTTTGCCGCTGGGGCACAAGTCCGCCTTTAGCATGGTAACGGCGATGCGCCCGGCTTCTTTGCCCAGCCCTTCGATGTCGATGGAGTCCAGCAATTCGTAGCCGCCCTTTGCACCGGGGGCTTCGTAGCCGGTTTGCTTTTCGTTGCCCTCGCTTGCCACGGCTTCTACGAAAACGCGGGTGCGCACGCGCTTATCTTCCGCCCACAGACCATTGGAGTTGGCAACAAACATATCCTGCGTAATGGAGGAATAGGAATTGGCCGTTTGCGTCACCAGCGGGTCATAGGCATAGGACGCTTTGGATGCGGCGCGCAGCCGTTCCACGATGTCCGTTTTCTTCACCTTGTCCCCGGGAATAACCACCGTATCCGCAAAAAGCTGGCGGTCGCTTCTGTCCAGCGTTATTACACCTTTGATATTAATTTCGCCTTTCAGGCTTGCCTTTACCGCCTGGGCAGCATCCGCCGCCAAGCGCAAAAGCGCCGCCCGCGAAGTATTGTTGGTATACGCATACACCGCATTCGTGCCCGTAATAATACGCAGCCCCAAGCCATAATCCACACCCCAGTTGGCCTTTTCAACCAAGCCGTTGGTCATGGTAATCGAATCCTTGACGGTGTTTTCCATAAAAATCTCCGCCAAGTCGCCGCCTGTTGCCAGCGCGGCCGTCAAAACATCATACACCAGTTGTTTGTCGAGCAAGGGAGTCCCTCCTTGTGATATAAAATTGTACAACCTTGGGTACTTTACCATTTTTTGGGGGAAGTGACAAATAAGGGGTGCATTTTATTTTTGTATTGTGCTATACTCGCGGCAAATTGGTAAAAGGGGTACATATATGAACGAACGGGAGAACACACCCATTGAAGTTATTCATTGCGTGTATTGTGAAGATTTATTAAACGGTATGCAAACAAATAGTTATTCAATATTAAATCCCATACATTTCATTTCATCCGTGGATTTTCCGTGTACCGATAGTTTCCGCATTACCGCTGTATACAAAGGCCTGGTCGTTGAAACGGAATATAAATTAACGTGGGAATTTCTTGACCCGGATGGGCATGTAATAAAACGGAATGATAGCCCAACCACCATTCCGCCGATACCTGCCGAAGCTACTTTTCCCATCGGGTGGGGCATTACAGGAATTGACGATGTAACCTTTGAAAAACCGGGCGTATACACCACGCGATTTTTTATTGATGACCAATGGATACATGATGCGCCTATTGACATTGTGGAAAAAAGGAATGAAGCCGTATGACCGCTAGGCCGTTTTATAACACATCACCTGAAAAAATAACCACGTATTCATTTAATACCCCACGTCCAAAAAGACAACGGACTGCGCCCGCGCCTGCGGAAGCGCGCCCTGCCATGTACGTTTACAGTATAAATCCTACGCTTATTACAAATAATAGGTACATGTCCGCCAAACAAATGTTAGACGAATTAATCACAGCCATGCCCCAAGTCGAGCGGGCATTGCGTTTTGCGTGGCGGCGCTTTTCCCCGGCTAAGATGCGGCAGATACACACGTTATTTGTCATGAATGACAGCATTGTTGTTCCCTTTGACGGTCAGCTAAACGGCGCAGACCCCTACACCCTGTACCCCGAAGTTGAAGCCTTCGCCATGCCGGAGGGGAATAAAACTAATTATTTATTGTTTGATGCATTGGTACGGTATTACGAAACTAACGGCAAACCTCAGCGTGAAATCCTTGCCATAAACCCAAGTGCAGCCGCCCTAGCCGGCGAATACACCGCCGAATCTATTGAGGCGTTTAGCCGTGGCTAACCAAGGCTATCTATTCGCCAACGAAAGTAACGATACCCAAACCATAAAACGCCTAATTAACCGGGGCACGCTAGCCCCCCATTTTACCTATTGCGAACAAGAACCCTCCTATC
>Ga0209755_10003667_pt1 | contig 18985 bp, 17 predicted proteins | sample TergutCo191P1_FD_187301 | JGI IMG/M metagenome (GOLD analysis project Ga0209755, IMG submission 187301) | Cornitermes sp. P1 segment gut microbial communities from Petit-Saut dam, French Guiana - Co191P1 (SPAdes) (version 2) | ecosystem: Host-associated > Arthropoda: Insects > Digestive system...
TGAGGAAATAGTGATCGTGCATGGATCTAGTCATCGAATAAAGCGAATAGTGGGTTATGTTCTCCACGGTTTTGTTCGGGTATCAGTTTGTCGCTATGGTGGAAGGACTGTATGTACAATTGTTTATAGGGGATTAACATGTGGGTATTTTAATCGGTTTGAGTAATGACAGGGTGTCACTGATGGGCCCATATTCATGGATGTTTTGTAGTATGTGTAACGCGTATGCGGATTGGGGGTCGTTCTTTATGTATTTGGTGTGTTCACGATGTCTTATGGTCAGGGTTCTGCTGGTTTGGCCTATGTACGACTTTTTACAGGTTTTGCATGTTAGGTTGTATATCCCGCTTTTGTCTTTATCTTGCGTTGTGTCCTTTGTCCTAGGTCTAGTTCTTTGTTGTATTGTGTTTGAGCTTTTGTAGGCGATATGTACACAGTGTTGCATCAAGTTGGTGTTTCATTTGACTCTATAATGTTGTTTGTGTTTCTGGTTATGGTAGGAAAAATGGTGAATGAAGTACTGGAAAAGGTTTGAAAGGGAGCAGTCATGGTCCAATCAAGGTACTATCCTAGCTACTGGCCAAGTGTATACAGCATTCCTGCTATGCCAGCCTGCTCAATGTAGAATGTTTGTGGTTTCAGCTTTACTGTGACATGTTTTGATCACAGTGTGGTATCCTAAGTTTGGCTAATAATTGCCCATAGTTACAAAGTTCTACCATGGAGGTGAGGAGAGAGAAAGGCACAGTAATGAAGTGTTTTATTTGTAGACTAGTAGGTCCCCACACTACATTCTGACACAGAGTCAGTAGAAATTTGGAATGTGTTATGTACTCTGTAATGTGTGAAAAAATCCGTAGTATATCGAAATTACATTTCATTGTAACATCCAGTCATGAGAATGACTGAGTAAATCTGTTATCTTGGTAGTGCTGTCCATACATTCTGTATGTGACTGAAAAACAATCTATAAACAGAAGCAATGGTTATACATATAGAGTAATATCCATACGACAAAGTTAAAGTTATGAACCATTAAAGGAATTTAATATTCTTAAGGAGAAACATAGGAGCATGGCATGGAAATCAAGGACTTGCTTCCAAACCTGTTCTGTTTTTTGCCAAAAATTCATTGATAATCATGATAAATTCAAAATTCTTCCTCTCCATGCTCTTTTCAGACAAAATTTATTGAGGAATAGACAAGTCTTCCTAATTTATACTTTAACCCTACAAGTAACAAGTGTTAAAAATGCCCAAGTCAAAAATGTTGATTTATACAAATCTTGCTCCATCTGATGGATGTTACATCTCTTGAGCTACGTAATGAAATATTCGGAGGAAACTTTATTTGTTTACAGTTTTTACAGGTTGGTATCTATTTTTTCTGATGAAAGTATAACAGCTTTATCACAGGAAATGAAATGATAGCACTTCATAAAACAGGATGCTTTATAAGAATCTCATACATACTTATTATATAAAAGGAACTACCTTCCTGGTAAGGCTGTCATATATATGAATCTGCCATTATGAACACCAACTTGCAGGGACTATGTGCTGAACATTTCCCTAAAATAAGCCAGATCAGTTAGTTACAAATCTAGGTTGATGTAAGCATCCTGGAAATGACCTAACATGTCCCATATAGGAATCAAAATTGCCAACCCTTACTCACTTCTGAAGGTCAGTCCACAGTTTCATTTGCTGTAAACGATACACTTGGTTTTCTTTCACTATACGTTGATTATCTTTGAGCTGACGACTTAATTTCTCCTGTTCATTTATTCTTTTAGTTAACTGGTCCCTGCATATAAGAAACAAATGTTATTACAAAGAGACAAAGAAACTCATTCCAATCAATATCGTACATTCATTGTACAGTTTTGTAGATTGTAATCACATGTTACCATCTATCAAGATTTCCTGGAACTAGAGTACCAAGAACATACCTGACTTGACTGTAATGTATGAAATAATTCTCACCGCAGGGACTTAGTTTTTCCCAATCCTGCTGTGTTGCCAACATAACGTCGCATCTCCTCTGCTAGTTGATCCAGCTTCACTTGACTAACCACTGATTCAGCCTGTAGCAAGTGGTACTTTGATTCTGAAGTTTGTATTTCCACCTTCATATTTTGTACTTCCTACAACACCATTAAACCATAATGGAATTTCAACTTTCAATAAAGTCTTCATGCATAAAGACTGCCATCAGTTAACATGTAATTCAAAATACATTTCCTGTTGATAAGCTGATTATCAAATTCACTGCCTTGAATGGAATGCGAGGGTTTACAAGTGACAATTGCTGGGCCCTGTTCAGAGCCAAATGAATTCAGTACACACACACTATAATCTAATGAACTATGTCCACGGAGCATAGTTATTCTTGAAAAGCTAATGGTACCTTGGCTAATCGAGAAACACTGAATTTTATGGAACCCAGACGTTCATTATCATGTTCACAAGTGCCCACCAATTGTCCCTATCCACAGCCAGTTGAATCCTGTCAATGCCCTTCCATCCTTCTTCTTGAAGATGCCTTTTTACTATTCCCCCATCTATACCTGGGTCTTCCAAGTGGTCCCTTTCCTTCAGGTGTCTCCACCAAACCCTGTATGCATTTTTTTTTCTCTTTCATACCTACGAAATGCCCTACTCATCTTATCCTCCTTGATTTGATCACCAAAATAATATTTAGTGAGGACTGTAAATCGTGTAGCTCCTCATGGATTTTTTGCAGCCTCCTATTATTTCCTCCCCCTTAGACCCACATATATATATATCTTCCTCAGTGCCCTATCCTCAAACACCCTCAAACTGTTCTTCCCATAATGTGAGAGACCGAGTTTCATGCCCATACAAAACAACAGAAAAAAATTTGTAGTTCTATTTTAATTTTTGTTTTTAAAGACGTAACAGGTAAACAAAAGATTCTGGACTGAATGGTACCAGGCATTCTCCAAGTTGAATCTGCTCCTGATGTCTTCTGCATGCAATTTTGTTCATTGGTTTCATTCCCAAACATTTTAACTTCACCACTTTTTCAAAGGATATAGTACTCTTTGTTATATTGTGATTTTGTCAAAACAGTCTGCACCTTTGATTGCATAAGGTTCACAGCAGACATCACTGGACTCTATCTTGAGCTAGATGAATTCAGTCCACAGCTTCACACTGTTCTTTTAAGATGCAGTTTAATATTATCCTCCCACCCACACCTACATTTAGATCTTGCAGCTGGTCTCTTCTCTTCAGGTTTTCAGGAGGTTAAAACAATACAACAAAATTTTGTGAAATTAAGAATACTGTCATTTTTAGATCTGAAAAGATACCACTGCATTTGTATCTAAAAAGGAAAGGAAAGAGAATAGGCCTGTATTTCATTGTGTCTCTTGAGTACTGCAGCTGATACAGAAGTACTTTATTAGTATGCAGGAAGTCTGCATCAACCAGAAATTTATAGTCGGTTTTCCCCTGCCTTAGTTTACACATGTCGCAAAGCACTGGCCTACTAGTAAGCAGGCCTTGCACCTTCTGAAAGTATTTCTCAACACACAACAAAGCTCTTGCTCACCTAACCTCTATCTTCTAGTTTCTCTCACAAACAGTAATTGCATGGAATTAAATATGGAGATCTAGGAAGACACAGTCCACATGTTATCACCAATTTGCCAACTGCCCCTTCTAGTGCAGTCATTGGCTTAACTTTGTATGGCTATAATTTTGAAAATTCTGTTGCATAATTTGCTACGGCTGTTGACATACTCCTTTGAAGAGCCAACATGGACAAAGACTTTGTGGGGCTACCATTTGAGCTTGAATTTTATCCAAGCTCCCTGCAGTTAAAACATATTGTCTCCTATTCAGTGAGTACTAGGGCTCCCTTGAATCCTCAAACCATGCTGCATTGTCGCTATTGTTTCACCACCACCACATGCATAATCATAATCATATAGATAATCATGAAAATAAACATTTTGCACTGTTTGCACCATGGTCACACTAGACTGTTCATTGTCACCAGCCCTCATGGCAGCAGTGTTGCAGATGGTGTGCAAAAGACACAGGGTAAAACCTGTGCATGAAAGGTTGCATCAGTGTGTCTGTCATGTTACTGTATGGTGATTTAGTCTAGACTGTCAGTTTAAAACGTGCAGTTCACAAATCATTCTTGCCATGTTGCATGTTGTACCACATGTTGTGTGTCTTTGATGTAGATACTGCCGTATACATGTAAACACAATTATCAAGAAAACAAACCTGCTCAAGTTTTGCGGTAGCACTTTCAAGACCAGCTGCAGTAGTATCATGGACACGTTTCTTCTGTTCATACTCTGCAGTCAGCTCTTGACATTTCTCTCTCAGTGGTCTCAATTCTAAGGCAGATCATAATTAATTTTAGCAGCAATAATAATAATAATAACAGTGACAGTAACAACAATTTACTGACTCCCTGTCGAGTGTCCACACCTTTAAGAGATTAGCAATGTAGGTTTGTAACAAAGCACTACACATTGTTGGTCATTTAAAAACAATGTATGTATATGAGATTTAGGTGTTCTGAGCAGTGACTATGAAGATTACTGTTTTCTGAAATGTGATTCCATATAGGCTGGTAGCTCATTGCCAGTGTTTCAGAGGAACTTGCTGCCTCCATCTTAAATGCAGGGAATGGAGTACCATTGGATTCCTTTGAGAGCATAAAAAGTGAAGATCGCAAATAAACAGCTGTTGTGGAGTTCAAGTGAGGTAGGACTGTAGAAACAGTGATGATGGGATGGTGACAGAGATGGTATTATCAGTGGTGGTGGAAGAGGAGGAAATAAGTTTAGGAAGCTTTGTGGAACATACTTTGAAATCTGTGCATTGATGGGCTTTAGTATTAATGACAATGGACCTGTGGGTTTGAATGCGAGGTTATTGAAGCATGCATATGCACCTTAATAGATGACATACCATTGTGTGTGTGTGTGTGTGTGCATGTTTTCTGTAAAATTATGTACCAAGAGTGAAACAGTCAACAAAACTATTTTTTATTATAACAACATGCATAAGCATGTTTGTTGAGTTCAAATTTCAACATTCACAACAGCATGTACTATAGACATCACTACTTGTACATGAATATATAGCACAGTTACTGTAATATGATGTTATTACCTTTCCTGACTCATTTCTGCAGTGACATGAATACAGTCCTGCTGGCTGGCTGACTAACACTGATGCAATTTTGCAGTGTTAACATACTTCATTTCAATACAGTATCTAGTAGGTGTGACAGTATATGTTAAATTCTCTCTAGAAATTTTTGTTGTGCATCAGCTGTGAGTTGCTTATAAACAGCAATACGGTAGGTTCACTGGTAGCCTAAGAGGATTACATTCTAGTCAAATCTGATACAGCATACGAGGGGGTGCTGATATGTCCTTAGCCCGACCAGGAAGGAAACAAGCTACAGCTACTAAACTCGGGATTAATTCAACATACTCCCCATGAAGCTCAATACACTTCTTAGCCGTTGCTCTAACATTTGCAAGACACTCAAAAAAATTCAGGAGTTTGTCTGTCCAACCAGGTCTCCGTGGCAGCAATGATCTCCGTCAGATGAAAAATGGCAACCTTTCAATTGTTTTTTAAGTCCAGGAAACAGATGGTAGTCTGACGGGGCCAGACCCGGAGAATAGGGTGGGTGATCAAGACACTGGAAGCCCAGGTAGACCAGTTTCTTCTGGGTTGCAAGTGCCCAGTGAGCCAGGGCATTGTCGTGCAAGAACAAGACCCCCTTGGTGACCTTCCCGTGGCATTTTTCCTTCAAAATGTACTTCACTTGCACCAGCAGAGATGAGTAATACTCCACATTGATAGTTTGGCCCTTTGGAAGATAATCAATGCGGAGGATGCCATCTTGATCCCAAAAAAATCGAGGTGAGAACTTTTCCAGCTGATTTTTGTACTCGGAATTTTTTGGGGCAGGGTGAGCTGCTATGCCGCCACTCCACCGATTGTTGCTTTGTCTCTGGGTCATGGTGATATAACCAGGTTTCGTCTATGGTCACCAATCACAACAGGAAATCATTTGGATCATGCCAAAAAAGTTCCAAAAGTTGCTCAGACAAGTGGCACCGTTGACATTTTTGATCTGCGTTCAGGCATTTCAGGACCCACTTCATGGAGAACTTCTGCATGTCCAAATCTTCATGAATGATGGACCCAACCCGCTCACATGAGATTCCCAGTTGCTCAGCTATTGATTTAGCCAAAATCCGGTGGTCTTCCAAGATTAGCTCATGAATTTGATCAATAATCTCTGAGATGGCCACTGTTTTGGGTCGTCCAGGATGAGGCACACCACAGGTGGAAAAATCACCACATTTAAACTGGGCCACCCAGTTTTTGACAGTGGCATACGATAGTTCATTTTCCCCTAATGTTTCTGTCAGAATGGCGTGAATTTCCTTCAGCCAAAAAAACCTGATGACAGCTAGCGCCTCCATGTTGTTGAAATCGCACGCATCACCTGACATGCTTCCTTCCAGCCTCTGCAACAAGAAAACCTAGCAATTTGGCACATGAACAGACCCCTCTTTCCAATAACACTATCGATTACATCGTACGACATCGGGAAGTATGTCAGGCTAAGGACTTATCAGCACCCCCTTGTACGTGTAAGTCACAAGGAAATCAAGTAAATCATACTAAGTACATAAAACTTTCTCACATGTTTATTGCTGGGAGGTGGGAGACAGGAATAAGGGTGAGAGGCAGTTCACTCTCAGAACCCACTCACTCCAGTGTCTAAGATGTAAATCCCTTAATTCAATACTGTAAAAGTTAATCCACAGTGTTTACCTTTGATAATGGGTGCTAGCTGAGCCTTTTTGGTGGCAATTCTCTGGTTAAGCTCCAGTACAAGAGATGACATTTCATTCAGAGTTTGCCCTTTTTTTTGGTCAATATTTGCCTTTTCACCAGAAACTTGCTCCATGCGTTCCTCTGCTGCCCGAAATCCAGATACTCCTTTTTGAGCCTCTTCTACTGCCTACAACATGGACAGCATATTTCTGCATATAGCACAAAACATCAGCAGTTTTATATTCCATACACACATTCATATCTGTGGAGGTGGAATGTAGAGGAAGTGGTTAAATACAGCATTGTTATTATGGATGTTTCAGCAGCACTAACAAAAACAAAATCAATAAAAATGTTTCCTTATAAACTGTATAAATGAGATGTATTGGACAAGGTCAATATAAAGTGCAGGTTACAAGGTGACACAACAGATATAAGCATCACAGAAGCAATAAGATTACAAAGTGTTATCCAGCATGCATATTTCATTCTTCACTACAAAATGTTTAATCTTTCTTTGCTCTAGTAAATATTTAGCAAGTGGCAGTAAAAAGCCTTTGTCAGGTACTGTTTAATGCAAATTTAATTAGTTACATAGAGCTGCAATGGTGCAAAACAAATTCTTCAGTACTGGGAACATTCTGCTATGATACAGTACATGAAATTTATGTACACAAAAAAATTCTTAGGTAATGAGACACTTCAGTGCACACGCATACCAGTCGTCGTGAGATGGCTTCATCTCGAGCATGAAGTATTTCAACAGTGCGAGTTAGTACTCCAGCCTCAGCTTTTAGTGCAGACAATTCAGCTCTGTTTCTTTTGTATACTGAACTGCGACCTCTCAGTTTTGTAACATAACGTTTAAATTCTTCTCCTCGTAGCACTGTGTCACCAGCCAACTCCTTTAGTTGATTTTTTTTCTCCTGTAAAATGTTTTCAGTCACTACCATTCCTCTGAAGAACCACTTTGCTACACTGTATGAAGTTCAGCCTTCTGAACAATGAACGAAGTAATATAGCAAAAAAGTTAGTAACCAGTTTAATTACATTGCAACATTAGTAGATTCTGTCTCAGTCCAGTGTCATCCTTTTTTGAAAGTTCCTGAAAAATTGCTGTATTTTTAATCAGCAGTATGTAAATTCATTAACAAATTTTGGATAGTTAACTCATGGTACTTCTTTTTTCAAGTTATATACTGGTTTACTGTTACTGAAACAATATGCTCCTGATTAAATGTCACCAAAAGATTTGATGCCATACAACATCTCTGTGCCTAACTATGATTCAAAACGACACTGTCATTTCAGTATGTATAACTTCTATGCTGTGAGTTGCTGGCCATGAAGGAAACTGATAAAACTTGCCTAAAATTCGTGATATCATTAGCAAACACAACACAGTACTTAACCTGCAATTCCTCCTCCAATGCTGACAGTTTGTTCCTGAGTTCTGTCAGCTGCTCTGCTGTATTTTCCTTTTTACGTGCAATGATAGCAGATTGTTGTCTGAAGGGTGCTAGCTTATCATCAGCTGGATTATTTGTAGCCAAATGGCGCTCCACTAATTGGCTGATTTCATTGTTTACTGCCTGAATCTGTATTAAACATACAAACATCACACAGTCAGAGACCAAGAAGAATAAGAAGCAGAGGACATAAATGCAGCAAACAAGGAATACACACCTACCAATAAAAGATATAAACATGGAAGTGTTCCAATGACCAAGAAGTAACCAAAAAAGTTTACTATAGCATGCAAAGTCACCTTGCTGTTTAAAGCATCCAGATCTCCTCTACTCATTGCTGGCTCAGAGAGGACATGTTGAAGAATTTCAACTTCTTTGTGCCGTGTATCAATCTCTTTAGGAAGCTTCTGTTTTATAATGTAAGTGTTAATATGTGTTTCTTCTTCCAAACGTTGTAACAGTCCTGCAATATATGTCAAAACAACTTCTTTATTCAACAGTACATTTCCTGTAACCCCATCTGGAGTCCATTAGGTGTGGTATATCACTTGTCTTAATCATTACAGTAATTAAGACAAAGTGACATACAAAACTTAACACAGTATACATAGAAGTGGCATACACTGATATCCTCAACCAGTATATACATATAGAAACAGTGTTCCACAAAATCAATAAGCTCACCATACAATCGATAACACAGGAAATCTAAAAACTAAATATACATACACAGAAATCCTTAGAGACCAATAATAAAAAAAGTCAATAATCAGGAGATATAGACCAAAAATTTTAAAATACCCTACTAGTTGCATCCATAAATAATTTGTCACAAACATAAGTCACTACACATCTCATAATAAAACTTCACCACCAATCTACTGAACAGTTTGAGCTGATTATAATATATATTAGAAGAACCAACACATATATTTTATATTTAACAGGTTTCAACCCTGAGCTGATGAGAAGGAACCAAGTAATTTTCTCTTGTATGTACCCTATACTATTACCTGATTATGGCTAGTCAAATAGGCTGAAACATGTCATAAAATACAGAGAATTTACTGCATCCTTATTAGTTGTGTTTTTCTGAACATAAAAATTGAATCTGGTTACTTAGTGGTGATGCATTTAATTATGAAACAGAGACTTAGCTTACTTCAGTGACACTTGCACACACCAATAATGAGTAGCCCATTTCAATACCTCTGCATGCAGTTTAGGTTTGGTAAGCTATAGTATTGCATGACATAATTAATTACATCTGTTGCAGAATCTTATTTTGAGCTGCATTAGGTTCTTTAAATACTGAATTTAACAATGAAGCATTGTTTGTCTCAATTTGCTGTTAGTAACAGTTTTATTGCTCTGAACCAGTTGTTATTTACAAACTGCAGCCTGCTGTTTTAAAAACTCTACATCCTATAATCCTATTTCTTTAAGGTCTAGCATAATGCTGTGCTTCTGTTTGTGCCCAAGTCTACCAGATAAAGTTTTCTGACAAATGTCTTACACTTCTCGCCACTTGAGAACAATAAATGAAGATATACAATGTGTTCATGCACAGCAATTACGGAAATTAACCTTCCGGTGTTGCTCCCATGGCTGCCTGGCGTATTTCTTTCAGCTGTTGCTGTAATCTCTGTATTCGCTGTTCTGTGTGTTTCAGAGATGCCTGCTGTTCCTGTTTCTGGTGTGCAAGAGATTTCTCTCTTTCTCGCTCCACCCTAAGCCCATGAGCAGCTTGCAACATCACTTCTTTATTGTGAATATTCTCAATCTGTAAAATGGTAGAAAACAGGTTTTGAAGGTGTTCATAAGTACATGCAGTGTCTTCTTTTCAAAATGAATAGCCATCTTGAAAAGTAAAAAGTACAGGAAGTGAAACCTGTACAAACTACAAGATGCTTCACATCCCATTTCTTACAATAAATTATCCTACCATCTTCACCGAAGTCTCCTTCAGAGTTTCTGAACAAAACCCAGCATCCACTTTTCAGCTCACCCACCCATCCTACATTCTCTGCTGGTGTTATTCTTGATTTTATCATTCTAACAGTAACTGATGAAGAGTACAGATAATGCAGTTCAGTATGCAGGCACACAGAAAAACTTCAAGGACAGTTGTCAAACTGCAAACAGGTACAGCAGTAGACTTTCTGTCAATTACATACAAACACATCCACCTGTTTGAACATATAAGTGTCTTTCCAGTTGCTGGATATGCAATACACAAGAACCAACAAAAGGTGAATTTATGTATAAGCGTTTAGTTACAAAAGTTTAACAAATGCGTGTAATGACTCATATGAAGCTATGACTTTTGTTCTGTACCTTCTGCTGCATACGCTCAATCCTTTTAACAACAATATCCTTCTCACGTTCCATCGTGTCTATGTCAGCTCTTAATTCTGAGGTTGAATAGCCACTGTTCTTTAACATTTCACTATCTCTATGGACTGCTTTGAACTCTTCTATCAGTTGCTCATACTGAAATAAAAATACAGTCACAATACAGGGTGTACACTAGAGATGTTAACAAAAGTGTGGCAGTATTTCTCTCCACTTCCAGACATACGAATGATAATTGGGCTTTAGTAAAGGAATCCATTCTTTTCAGATAATGTCACTAATGGGTAAGCAGTTCACAGAATTTCAGATGATCATTCCTGCATCTTCAAGGGTCTAGATGTCTGAAGAGTAGATGAAGGAACTACAATCCTTCAAAGTGTCAGAAGTTGCTTATCCAGTACCATAGCATCATATCCCAGAAAATCGATTTTCAACACCACACTGGGAGTTCAGTTTCTATATTCACACCTGTACAGACGTTCAATGAAGGTGGCGTGGCAGATATCAAACCTTTATTCAAGTCAAGCATAATTGAAGTCACTCCAGCTCTTAGCCATTTGGCAGTTTCTGGCAGGTGGTAGCCAATGGAGGTAAATACACAACATCCTCAATATAACAAAAAAAAAAAATGTTAATTTAGGCCTGGTGAAAAATACAGCCACAAGATACATTTGGCCCTGCCCATTCATTTCCTGGGAAGAAAGCCCCCTCGCCTCTTTCCAAAAATGCACACACAAGCCATCTTGCCCAAGCAACTCAATGAGACCCTCAACTTGCAAAATACATATGCAGAACAGTTACAACAAACTGTCATCCTATTACAATAACTGTAGTAGTTGTAATAGTGATAGCAGTAGTAGAAGTAAACATCTCATAACAGAATCTAAATGGAAAAACACTTCTGTTTGAGATGGATCAATAAGATGAAGCCTTACACCTAAATAAAATACAAACATGCACATTATGTTTTGATGATGGGGCTAATCTATTTTCTTGTATGATGTTACATTCCTTGTCACACAAACATTCATACAGTCTTCTTTTAAACTGTTCTTCGTATCCCTTTCTCTGTTAAACAAGTTTCCATTTGTTCCAAGTAATTTTATGTCAGCTTTCACCTGGTATTTTCAAGACTAAATAAATTTTCTACCACCTAAGTTTTTACTGAATGCACACTCTGTTTTAGCCAGGTCTTATAGTATATTTCAGTAATATAACATACAGGGGTGGTCCTCGACTAGCTGCTAGAAAATGGTGCCCTAGGCAAACCACAACCTCGGCAAGCCCTTCCAGGTTCTTGGCAAAACAGGAAATATTTTGCACCTGTTTTCTCTTAATGTTTACAAATAATTTTTTTTTTTAACTGAAGCATAATTATTTGCTCTTCCCATCTACCCAACCACTGTTTCTGAGATGTTGCATGAGAATGTATATCTGCAAGCAATGCCTTGTTTTGGAGACTGGTGAGCCAGTGCCACTCCAAAATCAAGAAACAACACACAAACCCCAGCTGAAGCACTATGAAATTAAAAGTTTTTTTAATTTTATATTTTCCCTGGCACTTGGCACCATAAGCACCTGCCTAGTTCACCTGTGTGGACAAACTGCACCTAACTGGGTATGTCATAAATAAGCTACTTTGTCACAACACACTTTCAATTCAACTTTTCAGTTGGATTAAGTCCACACAGTGTAATCAGTTACTCACTCCGATATTTGCTTATGACTACAATACCAGAGACCAGAGTGCCTCTTGATGAGGTCACAGTTGCTTAGCCAGTGAAGAAATTCCTTGCAGTTTACAAAACCTTCACTGTGGTCTCTTCAGGTTTACCCTACCCAAACTTTGTATATTTATTATATTTCCCATGCATGCCACATGCCCCAATCATTCATCTTGATGTTATCACCCTAATAATATATTGTGAGGAATTATGAAGCTCCTCATTATGCAGTTTTGTCCTGCCTCCTGTACATCTAAACTACACACTTGGAACACCTACTGCACTAAAAACTGAGAAATCATACAAGTGAACCTCTCTGTATAGTTACAAATATGGCCAACACCAGCATATTAAAGAATTCATCTCACAAGGAAACCCACCCACACAAAGGCAACATAAAGGATATAAAATACTAATGATAAACTGAAAATTACTGCTGACTACACCTTTTTACACCTAAATCCTGAAATTATAATGTGGTTCTACCTGTTTATACAACACAGAAATATCTGTGTCACTTGACATCTCTACTGGCAGTTCCACCTTCACCAAATACTGAGCTAAATAGGCCCTCACTTTCAGATCTTCCATATTTTTTAACAGCCATTCAAGTATTGGATGGATGATATGTTTATCCCCTTGGACAAGACCACGGCGGAACACAGCCCTGAAACAAACAGATACAAATCAACAATAATATATGACTCATATTTCACACCACATTTATTTTCTGGAGATGAATTCTCTGTTCCTTTGGTCACAGTACACACCATAAACTCTATGGCTTCATACTTACTAGAACAAATATTTAAGAAACCTCCTGTAGGTATTGCAAATTTTGTGTTCATGAAAAGTAAGGTCTTGTACATTCAAAAAAGAAAATAGTTTCTCTTTAATTTACTTGCTTAAATTAATATCCAAAAATTGGTATCCTATGATAAAGAGTGTCCAAAGGGGCTTTGAATTAAATGGTACACACCAGCTTTTGCTTTGTGCTGATGATGCTAATATATTGGGCAGAAGCACACATACCATGAAGAAAAACATGGAAGCTTTAGTAGTTGCAAGCAAGGAGACTGATCCAGAAGTACATGCTGAGAAAACTAAGTACATGGACATGTCTTCAGATCAGGATACAAGTCAAAATCAAAATTCCATTCAGGAAGAAAAGATAAGCAGAGTGAAGTTGGGTAATGCTTGCTATCATTTGGTGCGAAATCTTCAGTCTTTTAGTTTGCTATCCAAAAATATAAAGCTTAAGATACATAGAACTGTAATTTTGCCTATTGTTTTGTATGGGTGTGAAACTTGGTTGCTCACATTGAAGGAGGAGCATAGGATAAGTGTGTTTGTGAATAGGGTGCTGAGGAGAACATTTGGGCCTAAGAGAGAAAAGGTAACAGGGGAAGTGGAGAATACATACTGCATAATGAGGAGCTTAATGATCTCTGCTCCTCACCAAATACTATTTGGGTGATTAAATTCAGAAGAATGAGATGGGCAGGGCATGTAGCAAGTATGGGAGAGAGAAGAGGTGCATAGATGGGAGGATAATATTCAAATGGATCTTCAAGAAGTGGGAATTGGGTCATTGACTGGATTGATCTGGCTCACAACAGGGACAGGTGGCAGGCTCTTGTGAATGTCATAATGAACCTTCAAGTTCCATAAAATGCGGGGTATTTCTTGTGTGGCTAAGAACCTGTTAGCTTCTCAAGAAGTACTCTGCTCCATGGAGTTAGTTTAATTATGATAAAGAGTGTAACAGTATATCCAGAGTCATATTCATGTCTCTTTTCACAGATTATGTAACTTTTCATCCACCACATTGTCAAACAAAGACACAAAACACTGTTCACACAAAATATCACTGCTAAGATTGTGCATTTCAGGTTTCAAAGATTTACCAAACCAAATGTTTCGTGCAGTCATCACATTATTTTATACTTTTCTAAATAACTTATTAAAAGTTGCATAGTTTTATAATGTTAATAACCACATAAAATTTCATAAAAATATAGTGGTCTAAAATCACTTCTGCATTAGGAGTTTGTTGACATTATTAATGTTAATATCAGCGACATGGGTACATTCTGAGATACTTGTACTGATTCTATTCTGAATGAAAAACTGCTTCAACAGTGAAAGGGATGAATCATTGTAACTATTTAAAGGAAATATGATACAACAGATTGCAGTAACTATTGAAACATATCACTCATATCAACTTCATCCAGGATTGTATGCCATCTTCTTTATGAAGGTTAATTCCATATGTACACAAAATTATTGAAGAGCATCAATGTAGATTTCAGTGTAACAGATCAATTGCTGACCACATATTCTTTACTTGTCACATACTTGAATGAAAATTGAAATAAAATAGGGCAATGCATCAGCTACTTTTAACTCCAAGAAAGCCTATGATTCATTTAGGCAGGTTTTGTATAATATTCTAATTCAGTTTGGTAGACCCATGCAACATCTGTGGTTAGTAAAAATGTGCTTAAATGAAACCTATAGTAAAGTACAGAGAGGCAAACATTACATTTCCTATTCAGTCATCTAAACAAGGAGGTGCTAAATCACCACCACTATCAACTTCGTCTTAGAATATGTGCAATTGGAAGGCTCAAGCAAACCAGGAGGAAAAGAAATTGAATGGGACATTTCAACATCTGATCTATGTTCATGATGTTAATTTACTGGGCAAAAATATAAAGAATAACAAAGAAGCTTTATTACTTGCTAGGAAAGCGGGTAGTCATATCATGGTACATATAATACACATTTTAGAGGCATTTATTTATTTATGGTGCATTAACAAAGCTGTCAGTAGCTCAGACTATATAGGGTAAATTCTGGAAGCAAATTTACTGCATCATTCCATGTGCGTTTGAGCATAGTTAAATCAGGGGCACGTGGTCAAACTCATCAATTTTAACAAACTATACAGCAGAGATGTACAAATCCCAGATAAATTAATTTTGTATGGCAGCACCCAATATTTGTGGGCCATCAGAACAGTACTTGCTTCACGCGTTCTTCTTACATTTACAACATGCATTCATTCATACATACATACATACAATCCCAGGATCCATGTCAAAATGTCAGTAGGGTTAGGAATAAGTCATAATAATACAAAACATGCAAAGTTAGAAAAACACACAGAATTATTGCAGGGAAAAATATTATAAATATTTTATGCATAGTATTATGGATCATCTTTATACATAACAAATTCCTCTTCAGTGTAAAAGAAGCGTGTGTTCTTAAATGGCTCCTGGACTTCTGAAATATTTGTGGGTCACTGCTACATAGCATATAACACAGTAAACACAATGTAACATAAGGGTATGATGTAAACAGTATGCTTAAGAAACTGAAGAACACAAATTATCTGGCACTCAGTTAATATTTCACTCACGCTGATATTTCTGGGCCAGGCTTAAATTTAAGAACTCTAAGCATCTCAAGAATTCTAACAGTTGTTTGCTCTGGGTCCTCCCCACGGATATCCACTTTATTGCTGGGATCCACCTCTGCAAGAACATCAGTCACAACCTGCCAGAAAAAAACAGTGAATTAAAGGTTCAAACCTGTGACAAAGTGTAAAGTTATACTACAATCATATACAAACTTCTTTCGAATAATGTACCTGAATCAACTGATCACAATTTAATGAATCAAAGGAGATGAGGTTAAAGTTTTTATTAAATGGACTCATGTTCAACTCCTTCACTATGTACTTCAGTTGTTCACTCATCGTTGTACAGGCTGCGAATACACACCATATACTTCAGTCACATTGAGAATATGAAACACTTAAAATATTAATACCCCACAGCGGACGTTGGGTTATTCGAATATATATGTGTAAAACACCGAAAGGAATCTCGCGCAAAATTTTGAACTTATAATCCGAAAATTATTCGTAGTTGTTCACACTATTTCATATGTAAGTCCCGTCAAATCGTCTTTGTCTTCTCTCCCCAGTTTTGTCAAATTCGAAGGCTGGAATGTCAGTCTTACTTCGTGCAACAACAGGTCATGTAAAATACCCGACTCAAATAGGGGCACGATTTACTTTTCTTAAATCAGTGTAGACATGAAATTAATATTAGCTGTTCACATTATTTCATAAGTGTTTCGCCTCTGTCTTCTCTCCTTATCCAGTATCAAATAAGGGGTACGAAATGCCATTACGATGTCTTACTTCGTACGGCAATTGCGCTTGTCCAGCTTTACAATTACGTAGACACAGATGTCTTACAGATGGCAGTGTGACATGTTCCGCACATTGCATTGTCCCATGTGTTCCATGGTTTCATGGCTTAGACCCCGTCACGGATGAGAGGTTAACTCATGCTCGGTTGTAACTCTGATCCATGCTTGGAACCAGCACCTGAAACTTCATTAAGCGGGCGGTAACATCGTGACATCTATACTTAATCTATGATACCAGCAAGTGGATTGAGAGGCAGATATTTCCTGCCCATGAAAACACGTGTCAAATAAGTCACTTGATCGCACGTGCTGCTGCCGGAACCAATCGCAAGAGCGCTACTTCACTTTGTGTTGATTTTACCAATTCAAGTCATGCGTCAATTCAATTCATCTCACTTTCCATCGATCCATTACAAGGTCAAAGACCACATGGATAAAGAAATAGCCACAATATACGCTATATTAGCAAAGTTACTGTAGTGTCGTTCCTATCTAAATAATTGACTTAGCCTCTGTCAAGTATTCACAGGGAAAGACACTAAAATCTTTGGTAGATATTCGCTGCCACCAGCCAAGCACACTTGGAAAACCTAGTTACCGCAGGGACTCAAGGATTACTAAAGAGAAGTCTAGTTCAATCTCAACCCAATAAAGTAAAAAAATATATTCTATTACAAAACTGAAATTTAGATAATAATATAAATAAAGCAATAAACACAAAGCCAAATCGGTCAAACGGTATCAAACGTAACATACGTTATTTAAACAATTAACTTGCCTTTTCTAATCTATAAACCAAAGCGCGTAAATTTGGAATAAAATCAAAATACAATTGCCAAAACTGCTCAACTCTATAAAATAGTTCAAATTGTCAATCAATATGCCTTACCTTGAACAAACAGCAAGAAGCACAGCATTCTAGCGTTGTCTACAAAACTTTAAAATATATAATTTAATCGTTGGTCTTTCTTCTTTCGTGGACACGTGACGGCCGATAACAAATTCGTAACGAGTGAGCCCAGTTTACTACGTTGCACACGGCTTTATAGAGCAGGGCTGACAAGTCATGCATTCATTAAAGTATAATGCTCTGGTCAGGTCACTACCGGGTTCAGGATGGTAGAACTGCTGACTATAGTGGTAGCAACCCTAGAATCTCTTCCTGAATTCAACGTTATAAAAATTTAAAAATTTCCATCAAATTCAAAAGCAAATATAACATGCATTACATCCCTCCGTCCTTAAAACTAGATTTGGGTTGTCAAACTTAAACAAAAATTTTAGTTTCAGGCCAAATCTCCTATAACGTACATAAAACACTATCACGTAATGCATGGTGACAATAACATCTACCCAATAAATTATTCTTACAACGTAACAAATCTAAAAATATAAAGTAATACAATCAAATCCCAATAAAATGTACACGAACAATGGTAAACAACAAAATATGGTCCTAAGTGCTAAAACATTTGGGAAAATTAAAATACAAATGTTACAATAAAATAACATCTAAAAATTCCGCCCAAAGTCTGCTTCAGGCGACGTCGTAGTCCCGTCGATACAGGATGCTGATTTGTAATTTGTGGCTGCAGTGATCTCGCGTGTGACGTGCAATGGCAGCAACTACCTTGTAGGTCCCGGTAACAGGAAACTTCCCGGCTGCTTCATAGAGCCTGTTGTACTGCGTACGACGCAAAAAGAACACGTTCCTGGCCCTCAGTTCTTGGTTCATCATTCGCAGGAGATGTGTCCAAAGCAGGTGATGAGGAAGTACCAGTAGTATTATTGGGTTTTGGCCTAATCTGAAGAATGTAGTAAAATCGAAAATAAAAAAGGAAATATATAGTTCCTAGAATTAACATGGCACCAACGGAAGTAGTAATTATTATAACCCAGTGAGTGTTCTGTTTATGAAGCGTCGTTGTCCGGTGAATCTGTAGGAGCGAGTCAACATCAAACGTTTGCTGAAGGGTTTCAACTTTGGTATGCACGTCGCGCAGTCTTTGGATATCTGTAGAAGATAAGTCTTGCAGCTGTTGAACTTCGTCGCTAGTAACAATGGATATGTTATCCACTAGATAAAATTTCGGTAAGTCAAGTCCTGCTAGTGATGTCCCATGCAACTCTGGAAATATCGTAATTTCATCCGAATTGATGTGGCATGCAGAAGCGTTGTGCAGTATTCCAGTTCCGTACGTCATTGTGTGGTGTATCTGGTCGCGGGTGTCGGGGAATGGCAGAGAAATCTGGTGCCGCGTTGGGAAGTGGAAAATCCATATATTTCCATGGTGCTGAAGATTAGGTGTCCGGTGTTGAAGAAGCAGTTGTCGTCGGCAGACACGGTGA
>Ga0209755_10003668_pt1 | contig 18982 bp, 10 predicted proteins | sample TergutCo191P1_FD_187301 | JGI IMG/M metagenome (GOLD analysis project Ga0209755, IMG submission 187301) | Cornitermes sp. P1 segment gut microbial communities from Petit-Saut dam, French Guiana - Co191P1 (SPAdes) (version 2) | ecosystem: Host-associated > Arthropoda: Insects > Digestive system...
CCCCCCCCGAATGAAAATTATGTCAATGCTTAATACTCACAAATTGGAAAAGCAGAGGCAATTTTGTACGCTTGCAAATGAAATATATCGCAATAAAATTCCTGGTTCAATTGTGGAACTTGGTGTAGATTTTGGTGATACAGCAAAATATATAAATCTATTTTTTGACGATCGTAAATTTTATTTGTTTGATACTTTTCAAGGCTTTTATGTTAGTGACATAGAATATGAACGCAGGTTGAATACTATGACGGAAAATGTTGTGCACTATTATGATAAAAGATCCAATGAAAACGACGTTTTGAAAAAAATGTTTTATTCTGATTTATGTATAATAAAGAAAGGCTTGTTTCCTGAGTCACTGGAAGGGTTGGAAGATAACTTTGCGTTTGTCCACATTGATTGCGATTTGTCAAAACCTATAGAATGCGCCTTGGACTATTTTTATCCAAGGCTTTCTGGTGGCGGGTATATCTGCGTACATGACTATTTTAACCCTAACTATCCAGGTGTGCGAACTGTAGTAAGGAATTTTGTTGAGAAATATAACGCGAAAATGATCCCAGTGCATGGATATGGTGGCGCAATTATTACCAAGTAAGGAGAAATAATTTGCTATGATCGCAAAGCAGCAAGAATTCTATGACAAAAACCGTCAAACACTTCACGAAATTGTACCGTTGGATATGCCGCTAACTGTAGCTATTGAAGCTTCATCTGCGTGCGATTTGCGATGCAAATTCTGTGCATTATCTTCTGAGACTGCGCTCAAACAGCGTAATCATGTTAAGAAAAACATGGCCGATGAAACATTTGCGCTTGTTATTGATCAATTGAAAAAATTTCCACGAAAAATCAAACGCATTGGCTTTGCGGGGTTGGGCGAACCGCTTATGAACTCGCATTTACCTGATATGATTAAAGTAATCAAGCAAGATGGTATTGCTTTTGGGGTTAGCCTTTTTACTAACGCTGTAAATTTGACACCCAAAACAAGTTTAGCATTAATTGACGCAGGATTAGATATTGTTACTATAGCGGTAAATGGTCTTAGTGCTGATGATTATGAACGTAATTGCGGACGTCGCATTGATTTTGATGAATATGTTAAACAGATTGCTTTTCTTTACGAACATAAAAGTAATTTACGTATAAATCTAAAAACTGTTGATCTGTGTGTTAATAACGAAACAGACAAACAATATTTTTTTGATACTTTTGGGGATATTTGTGACTATATAAATATTGAAACAATTGCACCTTTACACAAAGGTCTTGATTATTCTGTCGGCAATATAAAAAATACGCATAATGTTAGCAAATTTCCATCGATAAAAAAAACAAAACGTGTATGTGTGTTGCCATTCAGAAAGATGTTTATATCATCGCTGGGGAAAATAAATTTTTGTGATGCAATAAATGGGTTTCCATATGAGGAACTTGATATTTATAAGCAATGCTTGACTGATATTTGGAATGGAGCAACACATACACAATTGCTACTAAATCAATTACGTGAAATCAATGAAGGACCTTCTGCAATTTGTGAGAATTGTATAGGAAAACACAATTGTTCATTCGAAGCTGATGATCTTGATCCATACGCAGAGGAATTGTATAAGAGAATAATGAACGCTCAAGGGAAAATTTAATAACACTATCTCCAATTTGGACAGAAAGTATGAAAATTACCGTTAAGACTGTTACCTACAATAGAGAACACCTCTTGTCAAAAACAATTCAGAGTGTGCTTTCTCAAACTTTTACTGATTTTGAATACCTTATTATTAATAACGGTTCGACAGACGGTACGCAAGCGATAATAGACAAGTATAGCAAAGAAGATGTGCGAATTCGCTCTGTTATTTACCCGGTAAATAAGATTACTGCCGATGCTGCCCAGGAAAGATACCAGTTAATAAGAGAAAGTCCTGCTCCATATTTTATGAAAGTCGATGACGATGATTTTATGGAGCCGGATACTGTCCAAACACTCTATAATTTAGTGACAGAGTATGACGCAGATGTTGCGTGTGTTGGTTCAAAGTATATATTTTCTGATGGAATCATGAATGATAAGTTCGTATTCGATGGTGTGCATGTATATAATCGGATAGAAGCAATGATTGAGATGTTAAAACGGGAGAAATTTAATGCGTCATTGGGGGGCAAATTGCTTCGAAAAGAAGTTCTTGATATCACCTATCCAAATGTCACGCAAATCAGAGATATTCATATATCTTATCGGAGAATGAATAATATCCGCCGCATGGTCGTTACAGGCGACCCTCTATACTATTTTTATCGCCATGACAATAATGTCAGTGGTCTTGAAACAGCGAGACAGATAACCCCTGAAAAAATGCGACAGCATTTGGAAGCCAACTCACTGCGGACGGAATGGCTTACTGAGCATATGCCTGAGATAAAGAATTTTGTTTTTTATTGCGAACTTTCGTTTATGATTTCTCTGTATGAAAGAATATATAGGCTAAATATTGAGTCTTGTTTTAATATTGCGCAAGAGATGAAGGATACTCTTATTAAATATCAAACATTTTTCTCCGACCATGATTTTTGTACTGACAAAGAAAAAGAAATACTAAAGTCTCTATGAAAGAACGATTGTAATGCATGATAATTATGATTATAGTTTATTCAGGACTCATTATCAAGTAGAAAAACTGCCAGACCTTGCACTTTTTCGCCCACAGTATCCGTATGGCGAGTGTGCCGTAATGACTGGCGTTGCGAGAGATAACAGGCAGGCGCTAACTGCGTTCAGCGATCAAGAAGGATTTATTCTTTCCAGCATAAGTAATGCTGTTGTGTTATCTTCCAGAAAACCTTTAATAGACAAAAATGGGGTAACATATATATTTTCTGGTATTACAAGGTGGCAGGATAAGCTAATCTTTGGTGATAATGATATTCAATCGCATAATATTGCGGTTTCTGAATTAAATGAAGGAATTGGTGAATTTGAATTAGTAACATTTTATGATGATAAAATAATGCTAAGCAATGATTTTATGGGGATGTGTCAATGGTATTATTATAAATCAGATAATAAAATTTTTGTAGCGGCTACATCTTATCATCTTTTATTGTTATTATTAAAAAATTATGGCATAGAAATGCGTTTAAACATAAAAAAAGTCTCTGCCGGAATGGCATTTCTGGATCAGAGTTCGCAAAATAGTTTTACAGAAGAAATGGATGTAGAAAATTGCTTTGAGTTACCGCCTGACAGAAAAATTGTGATTGATAAGACCAAGGGCGTTTCATTTGAAAACACAACTCTTTATAAAGCGATACATTTTCCTGAACCATACAACGAAGCATCATATGAGAATTTTTTATTTCAAGCAAAAGACGATATCATTGCTAATGTTCGTGCTGTACTTGAACATTCACGCTTTGAAAATGTTATTTGCGACTTAACGGGTGGTTTGGACAGTAGAATGGTTGTAGCGGCAGCAACGAATTTGCCGGTTAGTTTAACTAAAAAAATAAAGATTTACTCCAACAAGGTAAATATAGAAAACTATAAAATAGCACGCAGTATTGTTAACGCATGCGGGTTAAAATGGGCAGACGAGTTGTCAAAGATAAAAACAATAGAAAATTATGGATTAATCAACGGCAAAATGCATCAAGTTTTTCAGTCATGTTTTATGGGAACGCATTATAATACGCCTTATGCAATTACCAGTAATTCCGGCTACTATCCAAATGTAATAAATCTTACAGGAGGATGTGGTGAAGCAGTTTACCGTAATTTTGGTGCAAGGATATTTCAAACATCAAACTTTGATGCTTATTTTGATGCGATCTCTTCCTACCATGTAGGTGATGTCAGTTATTCAACAAAAGCAGGAAATAATTATAAGTCTATTCTGGAAAAAAGTTTGAATAATCTGCCAGGAGCGACCTTGAATATAAAAAATATGATGTTTTATATCTATTTTAGAAATAGACATCAATGTAAAACAAAATATAGTAAAACACCGAAATTTATGCCTTTGCAATCAAAAGCCGGATTGCATTGCAAATTAATGTATTTTTCTTCTTTATATACAGACAATAAATTGCCTTATGACTTAATGTATTTATTAAATCCCTTATTGGCAAACTTCCCATATGATGAAAAAAATGCTGACAGGCATAACCAAAGTATTATAGATCTGTCTGAACGCTTGTACAGATTACAAAAAGTAGATATTAACCCATGTTATGACGATAATAATATTGGAGAAACAAAAGAAACGTATCTACCAAATAAAGAAACATTTGAGTCTTTCTGTGGAAATTTAAACAATTGGTATACAAGCGAAAAAACTCTTTTGAGCGCGTTAAGCGTATTCCTGAACTATTCTGAGGAATTTGAAGAGTTAGGCTTGCCTCTGTATAATTTCTTTAAAAATGAAATGTTTACCGGTAAATATAGATGTATACATGCTGATAAAATAAGAATAAATCGTATTTTAACTACTTATTGGCAGATCAGGATAATAGAAGACCAAGACGGATAAATAACATGAAAAATATCTTTTTTATTAAGTCATTTTATGAAATGATTAGAAAAAGTTTAAATTTATCTTTATATAGAGAAAATGTTACTTTTGATATTCCATCTACAAAATATAAAGGAATAAAGGATTTTGTTAAAAGAATATATAGAAATTATTATGTTATATTTGCGCCGTTTTTATATATTTTATCTAATAAAGAGAGCAAAAAGTATCTGTTATGTAGACCAAGAGGAGGGTTGAATGATTGTTTAGTAAGAATAGAATATTGTTTGCGATATGCCCTTAAATATAAACGCAAATTATATATTGATATGAGCCGTAGCGCTTTTTCTGATGATCTAGAAAATTATTTTTACTTGCCGATTTATATAAATACAAAAGAAATCAATTTTATTGAATATCCTGCATCTGTTTATCCAGAAGAATTAAAAAATGACATATATAATTACGAAGCAATTTATACGCCACAGCCTAGAGGTCATGTTACAAAGAATGGTACTTCCTTAAAATTTGATTTCCAAAAGAAATACCATGAGCAATATTTAATTTATGAAAGTGGTGGTGGTGGGATTGATTCGATATATTTCTTAAAACGAATTAAATTAAGGAAAGAGCTAGTTAAAAATATTAAGAGTAAAATAGAGGGACTTGGTGTTTATTCTGCAATTCATATCAGGAATACTGATATGAAATCAGACTACAAATTATTTATTGACACTATAAAAGATGAATTATGTAAAGAGGAGAATAATATTGTTCTTTGTACAGATAGTTATGAAGTTCAACAATATTGTAAAAGTATGCTTGGTATTAGAATTATAATAGCAAGTATTCCAGATATGAATGGGAAAGCAATTCATACCTTAAAATTAAATCACGGTGATAAATATAATATGAATACTGATGCCATTATAGATTTATTTGTTTTAGCATGTTCAAAAAAACTTTATATATGCAAGACTACAATTGGTTATTATAGCGGTTTTAGCCTCCTTGCTATGAATTTAAATTTAAGAAAAAATCTAATTAAGAAAATGCTGAAATAAAATGTTAAGCGTACTGTAAATATTTCGAATAGAATTGTTGAAAAATGACTTGTAAGAAGGGGATAATGGTGTCAATTTTTTTGGAAAATTATAGCGCTGTTAAATAAAGGAATATTATTTTTTATGAAAAAGATTTTTACTGTCTCCAGAGTTAAAAACGAAGGCGATATTATTGAATCCTTTTGCCGGTATAATTTGACTTACTGTGATGGCATGTTTATACAGGAAAATGACAGTAGCGACAATACGCTGGAGATATTACAAAAATTGATAAGTGAAGGCCTCCCGATTTATTTAACGCAGAAAGGCAGTTATATCAACAAAGCAGAAAAGGCTATTGATGAATATGGCGCAGATTTGATAGTTCCGCTTGATGCTGATGAATTTTTATATCATATTGACGGTAAGAATCCCCGTGAGATTTTGGAAGAATTAAGAGAAGATGTAGAGTATCAAATACCGTGGCGAACATATGTATATGAAAAAGAGCCGGATATTGGATTGGGATTTATATCGAATAATTTTACACATTATCGAAATCCGGCATTAGAGATCGCTCAAGGACATGCCGGGAAAACACTTATAAGCAAATATCTAATTAAAGAGAAACAAGCCAAATTTTCTGTTGGTGCACACTGGCTTGTTTACCCAGAGGAGTATCAGGGATCGGTTAAAATTGAAAATCCAGAGAAACTTGTATGTGCGCATTTTCCTGTTCGATCTCATGCTCAATTGCTGAAAAAAACAATTCCAAATTGGATAACTAAATGGAATGTTTCTTCTAATTTTCCATATCACCTACGAAAAGGAATGCATCAGTTAGGTGTTTTGTTTGATGCTTTTAAAAAAGACGGAAAAATATCACCTGATAAAATGAAGAAATATTCTTTGGAATATAGTATGAGAAACCCATTGAGTAATCTTAGTGAAAGTGGGTTGGAAAAAATTAAAAACGAATTAGGAAATGCGTTACTTATAAAGAAACCTATGGATGTGTCTTTTTGTGCCAGCAAACTTAAATTACAGTACTCCGAGTATAACAAAGACAGTAAAGCATTTTTGCAAACAACATTGAAAGAAATAGATTCTACTGTAGGTTTTTTAACGTCTGAAGTTGATAATAAAGCAAAACAAATAGATGAATTTACCCTATCAATCACAAAAACTGCGGTTATATATTTTGACACAGGAAATGGTTATGATGAAAATGAAAAAGAATGCTTTTCTTTTTCTGGAAATGAGGCAAAAATATCCTGCCAAGTTCCAGAAAATACTATCTCTGTACGATTAGACCCTGTAGAAGAAAATGGTTGTATCGTTAGCAATCTGGAAATCCTTTCATATAATGGTATTGTAAAATATGAACCAATAAACGGTTTTATGGATAAAGCGGGAAATCTTGCGTTCACGAATACGGATCCTCGGATTAATCTGCAAGGGGTAGCACATTGGCTGAAGATAAAATATGAAATACTGCTTTTATCAGAGTTTCCGCACTATAAAATTTTAGAAAATTTTATTGCTTCCTGCCAAGAATGTGATGGATTAATAGCCGAACGGAAAGAACTTTTGGCGGTACGCGATGAATTGATGGCGGAAAAACACACTCTGGTAGTAAAATACCCTGAATTAGCCATGCAAAATTGTACTTTATTTTTCGATACGGGTAGTGGTTATTCCAATAACGAAAGACAGGAATATTCTTTCATTGGAAATGAAGTAGAAATATACTGCCAAATCCCAGAAAATATTGTCACTGTAAGATTAGACCCTGTTGAAGGTTATGGATGCATTATAAGTGATCTGAAGGGTTTTTCTTGTAATGGTATTATAAGTTTTGAGCCAGTGAATGGTTTTATGGATAAAAGTGGAGATATGGTATTTGTGGATATAGATCCGCAGATTAGGCTCCATGGAATAGCACATTGGCTTAAAATCAAATATCGAATATTATTCATTTCGGAATTTTCGCATTATAGAGTTTTAAACCATTATATGGCTGTTTCTCAGGAGATCAACAATTTGATGCTTGTGTGCAATGCGCTTACAATTGAACGCAACGGCCTTGCGGCGCAGCGAGACGGCCTTGCGGCGCAGCGAGACGACCTTGCGGCGCAGCGAGACGACCTTGCGGCAGAACGGAACGGACTTGCAGCAGAGCAGGAGAATCTTGTTGCGGAGCGAGATAGCTTTATAAATTCTAGGTCTTGGCGTATTACTAAACCTTTACGCGAGATGGGTAGTTTTATTGAGCGGCACAGAGTACTACATCTTTTTGCAAAAGGATTATTGTCAATAAAGAGAGTAGGAATTAAGGCAACACTGAATGAAGTAAAAAACTATAAAAAGCGAAAACAACTGTCTGCACATGAAATTAAAATCCTTTTCAAGGATATAATGCAACCAGACAAAATTAAAATTTGCATTCAAGTACATATATATTATCTTGACTTACTTCATGAAATAATAAAAAATTTAAACTATATACCATTTCCTTTCTGTTGTTACATTTCAACCGATACTGACGAGAAAGTAAAAATCATACATGATGAATTCAATAAAAAATTAAAGAGCGTAAGCACATATAATGTAATGAAAGTTACAAATCGTGGACGTGACGTTGCTCCCTTTTTAGAACAAATGAGAAATTGCATCAATAATTATGAATATATTTTGCATATTCATACAAAAAAATCGACAGGAAACCTTGAATTTGGAGAAGAATGGCGAAAATACCTGTTTAAGTATTTATTAGGAAGCACGAAAAATATTAATCGTATTTTTCATAAATTTTTTACTGACAAGAATTTAGGAATAGTATATCCAGTTTTTTCGCCAGTTATACCATTCATGATCTGGGGGGGTGATATAGAACAAGGGAAAAAAAATGTTTTTGATTTTTTAAGGAGAATAGGTATAGAAATTTCTTTAAATGACAAGCCTGAATTTCCGGCTGGAAATATGTTTTGGGCAAGGACAAAATCAATCCAAAAGGTATTTCACGCTAATATCAACCAACACGATTTTCCTTATGAAAACAATCAGCAAGATATGACTCTTGCACATGCGATAGAAAGATCATGGGTTTATGTAGCAAAAAACGAAGGTTATACTTTTAAAGTAATTAAATGATTCTTTCACGTTGATAAAGCTAATAATTAAGGAGATTTAGTAAATGACTATTTTTACAAGTGTAAATAATTTTTATCTTGCCAAGGCAAGAGTTCTCGCTAAATCTGTTAAGAAGCATATGCCAAATTCAATTTTTATACTCATCCTCTCAGACAAATTGCCTGTAGAATTTGTTTTGAACGACGAACCATTCGATGAAGTTATCACTATAGACAATTTAGGGATTCCGGTTGAAAATTTAGATATGTGGATTTATATGCACTCAGTTGTTGAGCTCTGCACAGCCGTTAAAGGGCAGGCATTGTATAATTTGTTGGAAAAGCATGAGAAAGTAGTGTATCTCGATCCTGATATTGTCGTATTAAATGATATATATATTTTGGATAACCTTCTTGAACAGTATGATATTATATTTACGCCACACCAGACTGTTCCAGAAGAAAATGACCAAGATGTTGTTAATAATGAAATTTGTTCATTAATGCACGGCACATATAATTTTGGTTTTTTTGCAGTGAAAGCAAATGAAAATGGGAAATCTTATGCCAAGTGGTATCGTGACAGGTTAGTAAAATATTGTAAAGACGATAAAGCCAATGGATTGTTTACCGATCAAAAATGGGGGGACATAGCACCTGCCTTATTTGACAATCTTTATATCTGGAAAGATCCTGGGGCAAATGTGTGTACATGGAATTTGACCCATAGAGTTATCACAAAAAAAAATGGCAGATATTATTCTAATGAGACCCCATTATTGTTTTATCATTTCTCTGGATTTGATTCTGGGGCCCAGTTATATATGTTGGGTTATTACTCAAAGGGGAATCCTGTATTATACGAATTGCGCGATTGGTATACAAAAGAAATAAATGCGAACGGACAATTGGAAAGCGAAAAGATGATTTGCTATTATAATTTATATTCTGATGGCACTGTAGTTAACAATGAGGAAAGAAAATTATTTAAAAGTCGAATGGATTTACAACAGTATTTTTCAAATACAAATCCTTATGAAAAAAAGGGCAACAGTTACTATACATGGTTTTTGCATGATAAAGAAGTTAATAAAAGATCCTTTCAAACAAAACAAGATATTTTGGATGAGTTAAATATTATTTATAATTCAAGATCTTGGCGTTTTACTATGCCGTTAAGAAGGGTGACTAGTTTTTTAAGGAAAATCCGATTAAATTTTTTGCCCAGGGTACTTAATTTATGGTAATTTCATTATGAGAAATTGTGATATAATAATACCGGTCTTTAAAGGATATGAATATCTCAAAAAATGTTTAGAATCAATTTTATTGTATACAAAACTTGAAAATAACAGGATAATAATAGTAGATGACAAATCTGATGATAAAAGAATAGTCCTATACATTGAAGATTTGCGCTATAAAAATCATGATAGAATAGTTTTTGTGAAAAATGAACGCCATTTGGGGTTTTTTAAAACAGTAAATATCGGAATAAGTTATTCAAACAATGATGTAGTGCTTCTGCGGCCTGATGCAGAAGCACCAGAAGGATGGCTTGAAAAACTACAAAGGTGTGCATATAGCAAAGAGAGGGTCGCAACAGTAACTCCATTATCAAATACTTCATCATTTGTGGCTATACCTATATCGTCCAAGCAAGGTAAATTTCAAGACGATTTTAATTTGTCAAATTATCAAATATTACTAGATAGTATTTCATATACGGAAAATTATGAAATACCTGTTTGCATGGATATCTGTCTTTATATTAAGAGAGAAGTATTAAATATTATAGGATTGTTTAGTGAAAAGGAATTTGTCGGAATAGAAGATTTTGGCTACAGATGTTTAGACCATGGATACAGGCACCTTTTGTGCGATAATGTAATAATATTGAACCATAATGATAAGTGGAAGCCTCATTATTACGATCAAAATATTTTTGAAAAAAAAGAAAAATTATTAATGGAAAATTACTTAATTAATAAAAATATTTCAGACCTATGGTTTCTTAGACATCCTCTGAAATTCATTGGTAAAAATATTAATTTTAATTTGTGTCTTAATAATGGCAATAGTAATGTACTTATTATAATTCATATGTGGGACAAAGATATAGAAGGTGGTACTTCTTTTCATATTTTGGATTTAATTAAAGGATTAAAATCAAAATACAATTTTCATGTTCTTGCGCCCTATGATGGAACCTATCGTTTATGTAGCTATTGGAAAACCGGTGAAGAATCGATAAATATTTATAAATATAATGCGTCCGGTTATTCTAATAGTTTATTCGATTCAAAATATGCTAATATGTTAAATAGTATAATTGATTTTTTTCGAATTAACAGTATTCATATCCATCATTTGTTAGGGCACTATTTTGATATTGTTGATATAGTAAAAAACAGAAAGGTTAAATTATTTATAACATTACATGATTATTATGCGGTTTGCCCTCGAATAAATAAATTTAACTATATCGAAAATAGATATTGTAGTAACTACGATGAGAATGAATGCGATTTTTGCTTGCGATTTTTTTCTGAAAAAATTAGAAGCATTAATGCTTGGAAAAATATATGGAATTTACTATTTGCTTATGCAAATAGAGTCATTGTCCCTTCAGAAAGCGCGCGAAAAGAAGTGCTGAATACATATGAGCATATATTTGTTGATGTTATTGAGCATGGGGTAGATATCATACGTGCTGAAAAAAAATTGAATATAGAAACCGATGAATTTTTCCATATTGCCTTCATTGGTAATTTAATTATGATTAAAGGAAAAGCTATAGTTAAAGAACTGATAAAATACGCAAGTGAATTAAATAATAATATATATTTTCACCTATTTGGATTTAGTGATCCTGATTTTTTTCATGAAAATGAATATAAAAATTTTATTGATCATGGTAAATATCATCGACCGGAATTGGGTAAGCTATTAAAAGATAACAACATAAAACTTGTTTGCATATTTTCAATATGGCCGGAAACATATTCTTATACTTTAACAGAAAGTATTGCAAATAATATACCAGTATTGGGTATAGATAAAGGAGCGGTAGGGCAGCGAATCAAAGATAATAATTTGGGATGGTTGATTAAAAATGGATCTAGTACAGTTGAAATTTATGAAAAAATAATTAATATTTTTAAGAACAAAGTTGAGTATAAATATATTTCAAAGGCCATTTCTACTTATAAAATAAAGAATATTGAAGAGATGGCTCACGATTATGATAAAATATACTCCGATTATGAAAATAGGAATTTAAAAAATATGAGCATTAATAAAATGAAGTTATTTATCAAGGATAATTATTTATATAATTTTTATCAGCATCGCAACCCTTCTCAAAGAGAAACAGGAGAAATAGAACAAATATATAAATCATATTCCTGGAGGATTGGAAGGATCATTACATATATTCCACGAAAAACAATAAGATTAATACAATATTTTAATAGTTATGGTATAAAACAAACAATAAAATTAGCAAAACTAAGATTAAGGGAGAACACATTGTTCAAATGAACAAAAATTGTCTATTATGAAGCATATTTTATTTTTTGTGCATTATAATAAATATAATAATCTGGCAGATTATGTAATTTATACTCTCAAATATATTAGGCCTTTATTTAACAAAATTGTTTTTATATCAAATAGTATATTGCACGATAAGCAAATACTGGAATTAACCGGCCTTTATGAAACATTGATTGTTAGAGAAAACAAAGGTTTTGACTTCGGGGCGTGGAAAGATGCACTATTGCAAGAAGGGTGGGGAAACCTCAAGTCTTATGATAATATTACCCTCATGAATGATACATGTTTTGGCCCGCTTTATAATATTGAGGTTATTTATAACGGGATGGCAAAAAAAAATGTTGACTTCTGGGGGTTAACCGATCAAATGTCAACTGCTACAGGTATGCCTGGAACTGATGGGCCGGTTCCTGAGCATATTCAAAGTTACTTTATGTGTTTTAGTAAAAAAATTATTGTTCATTCTGTTTTTCAAAAATTTTGGAATAATGTGCTGTATGAAGAATCTGTGGATGATGTTATAAAAAAATATGAAACCCAATTGACTGTTCTTCTTAAAAGTAATGGATTTTGTTGTGAAGCCTTTTATAAAGCAACAGGAATAATAAATTTATCAATTTTTTGTCCTGACCTATGTATAATTAATTACGTCCCATTTGTTAAAGTAAAATCGTTTTTATATTTTCAAAATACGGAACTGATAATGCAATTATTGCAAAAAGAAACTAATTATCCTGTTTCGCTGATTGCGGATTATTTTTTTGACATTTATGGCCCTGCAGCTCCACTATCTATAACTAATAGATATTTTACCCCTAATTCTTTTTCTTGTGGAAATATTTCTGACGATCTGGCAAAAGTGGCAGTACATTTGCATATTGAAGATCTCACGAATATCGAAATATTTCTTGCAATTCTTGATAAATGTGAATTAAACTTTGATTTATTAATAACTACAGATCAAGATGAGATAAAAGTAAAGGTTATTCAATGCTTGCAAAACCATATTACTGGTAATAATCTTGTAAAAGTCATTCTGCTCAAAAAGCAAAACAAATCTTTTGATTTTTTACCATGGGTATCAATGGCACCTGAATACAGGCGTTATGATATAGTTGGTTATTTTTACCTAAAAAAGCTGCCAGCGCAATGCATGGATAGTGCTATTCATTATTATCAGGAACTATGTGATTTATTATTAATTCCCGTTAATGCAATAATTAATTTTTTTCTTTTTAAAGAGAAAGTAGGTATAATTATTCCCGAGATAAGCAATTTATATGCCCCCTTTGTTCCTGATAATCTGAATTGGGAAAAAACAAAAATTTTAATGAATGATTTATGGAAAGAAATGAAATGTCAAAAAGAGATTGATTTTCAAGATGCTTCAGTTCGAATATTTCCATACATTTTTGCTTTTTGGTTCAGGCCTTCTGTTTTCGAGAAAATTTCTACGCTTGAAAAAATAGATGATACTTTACTCTCATTTTTCATAGATAGCAATATTTGCCAAAGTATTAATCTGTTGTTTGTTTATCTTGCATGGTCAGAAGGATTTGATTTTCGTATTAGTAAATATAATGCACCGAAGCAAGAGCACTATGATTTTTATTCGAAACTTAATAATCATATTAAAAAATTGAATAACGATATTAAAAAATTGAATAATGAAATAGATGAATTAAAAATGTCCAAAAACTATTTAATCGGAAGAATAGTATTATTTTTCCCTAGATTTATAAAAAAGCACTTGAAAAATTTGTGGATATCCGTGCTAATATTGCATAAATAACTTATATTATTGGGCTAAGTCCCAAAAGGAGATTAATAATGAAACAAGAGGAGCATTACATTGAAACCGCCCCATCAATACAAAATGCTGTTGATATCTTTAAGGGAGCTTGGTTAAGTATACTGCCAATTGAGAATGTTAATTCAGGAGGCTATGTCCCACTATTTACTGATCCAAAAGTAAAAAAGTGGGATGCTTTACACCCTGTTGCTGGGAAAAAAATACTTGAGCTGGGGCCATTAGAAGGCGGCCATACATACTGTCTTGAAAAATTGGGCGCTTCATCAGTAACAAGCATAGAATCTAATAATATTAGCTTCATGAAATGTTTAATCGTTAAAGACATATTTAAGCTGAATGCTAATCTGTTATATGGTGATTTCAGGGAATATTTAAAGAATTGCAATGATAGATACGATATTGTAATAGCAAGTGGTGTATTATACCATATGCTTGACCCTGTACAATTGATAAAGGACATCAGCAGAGTTACTGATGTGGTTTTCATTTGGTCGCATTACTATTCTAAAGAAAGGCAAGACCTTTCATATAGGTATGAGCACGCTCCTACTTTACTTCAGTCAAAATACAAGGTGTACAAGCACTTTTACTTGGACTCTCTAAATTCGCAGTTATTTTGCGGTGGTTCACGTCCCTATTCATATTGGTTTGGTAAAGAAGATTTGATAAACGCTTTTAGAGACCATGGATTTAGTGATATAGAGCTATTGGACGATATTCCTGATCATCCCAATGGTTCATGCTATACGCTTCTTGCCAAAAGAATGTAAGTAATAGGAGATCGCTAATGAACATTCTTGAATTCATTTCAAGGCTCAGTAAATTTACGAAGGTAATACTATTCCTTATAGTCATTTTTATTGCTCTTGCAGCCACACGGAGATTTGATGTTTATATTATTGATGCAGATATAGGTGATATGTTTGTAAGAGAAAATTATGAAAGAAGATTTGCTCAGTATGAGTTATATACTAATCTTAGGGATTTTTATTTAGACGGGAATGTAATTACTTCTACAAGTAATGATCCGTGGATATTTTTGGATATTACAGGCGTCAGTGTATTTAAATATATTAGATTTGATATTAATTTATTAGGCCGTGAAACAGTTGAAGCACAGTTTTTTTATCTTCCCGCTGTCAGGGAAGGTTATTTTAGTGAGGCCGAATCAATCAGGCAAATAATAAGGAGTGGAATTAACTATATCAGAGTTCCACAGATAGAACACAGGGCCTTGAGGCTTGATTTGGTGGAAGAAGAAGGAGTATCGCTTGTTGTTAATTGGGTTGAATTGACCAACAGGCGAATCCCCTCATTGCCAAGCCTTTTATTATTGATTTTTTTGAATGTTCTGTGGTGCGGAATCTGGTTTGTTTTGTTATTTCGCACTCCCGATGTAATTAAAAAGTATAAATTTTCTCTATTTTCAAAATTTAATTTTGTGATAAAAATATTATTATTTATTGTGGTTATTTTTATTGCTCTTGCAGCCACACGGAGATTTGATGTTTATATTATTGATGCAGATATAGGTGATATGTTTGTAAGAGAGAATTATGAAAGAAGATTTGCTCAGTATGAATTATATGCTAATCTTAGGGATTTTTATTTAGCTGGTAATGTTATTACTTCTACAAGTAATGACCCTTGGATATTTTTATATATTGACGGGATCAATGTTAAGTACATTAGGATGGATATTGACTTATTAGACCGTGAAAAAATAGAAGCTCAATTTTTCTATCTCCCTGTAGGATGGGATCATTTTAGTGGGGATAAATCTGTTAGACAAACAATAAGGAGTGGAATTAACTATATCAGAGTTCCACAGATAGAACACAGGGCCTTGAGGCTTGATTTGACGGAGGAAGAAGGAGTATCACTTATTGTTAATTGGGTTGAATTAACTAATAGACGAATTCCCGCATTGCTTAATCTTTTATTATTGATTCTGCTAAATATTTTGTGGTGTGGAATTTGGCTTATTGTATTGTTTAAGCTAAAACAGTTTATTGCGCTGTTTATGCTTAAACATAAGAAGCTTTTAAAAATAATTCAAATAGCGGGTTGTCATTTACATCCGGTACTAATAAATAAAAATGTAATAATAATAGCCAAATGTATTTGCGCATTTTTTATATCATGGTTTCTGTTACTGTTTTTCAGTCGTTTTATTATCGGCATAGGTTTTCGGGTTATCCCGATAGGCCTTGATCCATCTTGGCAATTAGCTTTAAGCCGTATTTCAACAAGTTGCTCATTGCTTTGGGGAAAAGATATAACTTTTACATACGGCCCATTTGGCTTTTTATTGCATGGACAACGGTATATTTTGAGTATCTTATTTGGTATTGTTTTATTGATAATGAATGCTTTTTTGTTTTTATTTAATTTCATAAAACGTATCTTCTCATTGAGAACTCTATTAGTTTTTTCTGTTGTCTTATTTTTCTTCGTAAGAATAACTAATTTTGAGTGGATGTACAATTTAACATTGTTTTTCTTTTTCTCAACTTTTTGGAATATTAAAGATAATAAATATTTGTTTTCAATCTTTTCTTTTATTTCCGGCTTGGCCTGTTCATTTTCACTTCTTTTAAAATTCAGTGCCGGCGTTTTATCACTTGGCCTTGCTATTGTATTTGGATTATTTATTTTTGTATTTCATAGAAAATATTACCTAAAGTATTTCATTATATTTTCATCAGCCTATATGTTATTGTTATTTTGCAATATCCTGTTTCACTTTGGAAGTATAAACAATTTTATATTATGGCTTGTAATGTCTATTGAGATTTCAAGAGGGTATAGTTCAAGTATGGTACTTATTGGTGAAAGTATATACTTAATTTTTGCTGCTTTCATTATTTTGCTATGTTTGCTTTGTTTTATTAATACCATAATAAAAAAACAATATAATGGTGTTTATTATTACATGCTTGGTTTAGTGATTTTGTTTTTTTCGTTTAAACATGGTTTTGTTCGACAGGATGGTCATATACTTTCATTCTTTTTTGCTCTCCCGTTTTTGTTGGGTTTTATTTATTTATTTACAAAAATCAACTTTACGGCAATAATATTTGCTGCAACAATGCTGATATCATTAAATGCTATAATATTATATTTTGGCGTAGGTATTATTTCGAACAATCCAATACAACGTGTTCATCACCATTTGGTCAATTTTAATGAAAATAGATTATTATGGGGTGAAAGAAAAGAAAATGCACTAGCGCCAAATGTTTTATCAACAGAATGGAACGATATTATTGGTGATGATACTATACAAATCCTTCCTTGGGAATTGTCATATGCTATTGCAAACAATTGGAAAGGTTGGATACCCAATCCTGTTTTGCAGTTATATTCTGTTTATACACATAAACTTGATATATATAGTTCATTGTCATTTTCAGAGAAACGTGCTCCACGCTTTATATTACTTGAGTATAACACCATTGATATCAGAAATATGTTCCTTGATACGCCGACAACTTGGAATAAAATAATAGGTAATTACCATATTATCAAGAGTGATGATTCTCGCTTGTTGCTTGAACGAAATAATATACATAGCCAGCCCAACTTTACACAGTTTGGGGCAAGTGTATACAGATTTAATGATCGTATTGTGATTCCTGAATTGAATAATAATGTATATGCAAGAGTCACAATACGGAAAACAATTTTAGGTAGGTTAATAACAACATTATTTCGCGGGTCACCATTAGACATTAGAATAACATATTTAGATGGGAGAGAAGTTACACGTCGCTTGATCTCAGATACTTTGAGGGGGTATGTTTTAGTAGATGTTATACCGGACAATTTTTTGCAGATGAAATATTTTTTCAAAGGAAGGATAAATGATGATTTCACTGTTAGAGAGATAGTATTCTTAACTAATCACCCATTTATGTATAGAAATGAAATTAAAATTGATTGGTTTTATAATAGTGATGTTAACCGTATTCAATTTTTGAGACAAAACGATGTTAATAACGATGTTAATATAGATTACAGTAAAATTTCTTCAATTATAATATCCGATCCCCTTGCGTTTCTTATTTTATTGAGATTAAATGCGCATGATATTTATTTGGTCGATATTATAGATGATAATATTGTTTTAAAATGTGGGACTTTTGATCCATTTGTTGTATTGCCATTATATGATGCTCCAATTGAGAAACCCGATGGGAATCCGTTCGTTGAGATAACTTTTACTAACACAAGAGCAGGCAGACTACAAGTATTTTATAATTATGGCGACGGCTTTAGTGAAAGAAATAGTTCTCTTCGCCATATTATGATTTCTAATGATGAAAAAATAATTAGGTTGCCTATTGTTGGGTGGTATGATGATAAGCGCTTGGAAGAAATAAGGATAGATCCTCCTGATGGTACAACATTTACAATTAAGGGTATAAGAATTTTATCCATGAATTAGTTTGAGTAATTATATTTGATACTAAGGAGTATATAAAAAAGATGAAAATAAAAGATCTCTGCATTATCGGCGGTTGTGGACATGTTGGGATACCATTGGGGCTTGCACTTGCAAAAGCCAATTTTACGGTAACGCTCATTGACATAAATCAAGAAGCGGTGAACACCATCAATGGCGGGGAATTGCCTTTTGTAGAAGAAGGTGCAGAAGAAATATTAAAAGCGCATATAGGCAAAAACCTTTTTGCAACAACAGACATTCAAAAAATCAGTAAGCAAGAAGCGGTAATATTTGTAACCGGTACTCCGGTAGATGAACATCATAATCCCGATGTCAAGGAAGTATTAAAAGTCATCAAAGTATATCTCCCATTAATGAATAAAAATCAACTTGTTATCTTGCGGAGTACTATATTCCCCGGGACTACCGAATTTATACGCCATCTCTTTATTGAGCATTTGTGTACGGGG
>Ga0209755_10003669_pt1 | contig 18980 bp, 21 predicted proteins | sample TergutCo191P1_FD_187301 | JGI IMG/M metagenome (GOLD analysis project Ga0209755, IMG submission 187301) | Cornitermes sp. P1 segment gut microbial communities from Petit-Saut dam, French Guiana - Co191P1 (SPAdes) (version 2) | ecosystem: Host-associated > Arthropoda: Insects > Digestive system...
GCTAATTCCTTATAACATAAAAGGTAAATTTGCATAAATTACCTAAGTACAAGGTTCTCGGTTTTGTAAATGCTTATTCTGTAAAGAATTAGCGTTGCTGGTTCGGTATGCGGAAACTGGGGAAAATTGATGTATTCAGCAATGACATCATATTCCCAAAACGAGGGTTTTATGAAGATTCATAACGACTTTACTTTGTACTTTCGGGTTGTCCCATCGGGGAAACGGGTTGTGTATTACTATGCCTACGATGAGGATGGAAATCGACTTAGCGGAAAATCTACTGGGGAAACTACGCTGACGGCGGCGCGGCTTAAATGCAATCGGCTTTTTAAGACGGGGGCGCTGGTTCCGAAACGGGGCCATATCCCTACCTTCGCCGAATATGCTGTTAACTGGTGGGATTGGGAGAAATGCGGCTACCTCAAGAAACGGCGCAAGCGGTCGAATCTGACGAAAAAATACGCGGATAATTCAAAGTGGATTATGAACAAGGTGCTGCTGCCGTATTTCGGGAATATGCGGATGAACAAGATAACCCAGGAGGTTGTCGAGGCATTTGTGGACAGCTCCATCCAAAAGGGCTACAAACATACGACCATCAATTGCAATTTCAGCATTTTGAAAACCATGTTGATAGAGGCCGAGGAACGGAAGGTCATAGCGCATAACCCTATTCAGAAGATGGGCAAGCTGATAAGTAACCGAAAGGAAATCGAGATTATCACCCAGGACGAATTCAAAAGACTGTTTGTGGGGGACTGGGTGAAGGTGTGGGACAATGACCGGATTGCGTGCACAGCGAACAAGCTGTCTGCTCTGACCGGGATGAGGGCCGCTGAGGTTATGGGGCTGAAAGGCTGCTATGTGTATGACGGGCATATTTATCTGTGTATGCAGTATGATACCAAATACGGCTATCGGCCTACCAAAACAAAGGACAAGTGCAATATACCGCTTCCGGCTTCCATGATTGCCGACCTTAACGAGCTGAAAAAGATAAACGGGGATGGTTTTCTGTTTTCCACGGATGGCGGCGCTAAGCCTGTGAGCAAGCTGACAGTATATCTTAAGTTCCACAAAGCGCTGGTAAACATCGGGATACCCAAAGAACAGATAGCGGAACGGAAACTTCACCTTCACGCATGGCGGCATTTCTTCAACACTGAATTGTTAAAAGGCGGGCTGTCGGTAAAGCAGACTCAAGCGATAACGAGACACCGAAGCGAGCAGATGACAGACAGGTATTCCCATTTTGAGCCGAACGACTTTATCAAGGCCAAAGAAGTGCAAGAGGCGTTGCTGCAGCCTGCTTTCGCCACAAAAGCTGAAACTGCCGAGCAGAACGCAACGATGCTGACCTTTCCGATAAAACAAAAAGAGTCTTTGGAATTACGAAAACAAGCATAGTACTGAGCGAATGAAATTCACAGGCATGGCATGTCTTATGAAAAGGAAAAGGCCGTGCCTGGGTTTTGCGCTTGATTTTACGGGAGCCCCGATTTTTTTGTATATTATAAATGGGCCAAAAGAAATAATGCTGGAGTTTTATGGATGGGCAATAAATACAAGTATCGTACTTTAGGGGCGTTGCTGGAATGCCTTATTGAGTTCCCGTTGTTTGGAGATGATTATTATTGCCTTGAGGCGAATGGCGAATGGTTTTGTCAGGCAGATATCATCTGAGCGTTGCGAATGGCTAAAAAGCAAAACAAGCCTTGCGGAGTATTTTAAATGGGTTGGTTGTGAAGCCGGAAGAATTACAGGCGGCTTTTGGAATCCTGTTTCCAGGGCTTTCGGCATGGACAAGGGGCAGCTACAGAAGCTTGCCGGAAGAAACGGCAACTGGTGCAAGCCGGATGAGTCCAGGGATTTTACCATGTTGAAAGCGTTGATTCTTCCTCGCCGCCAGAAAGCGCTCCGCATCCGCAGGGAAGTGGCGGCGTATAATGCAGTTGTAAAACTGATAAGCGAATCAAAATGCGACAACCCTGAAACAATTCATAATGTTTTGCTGGAAATCGAAAAAATTATCTCTGAAAATGTGGAAAAAAATTAAGGCAATTAGCTCTCTGTAATCATCTGTATATCTATATACATCTCTTGTTGTTTTCCTTCCGTTTTTTTCTCCTAACAAAAGTATTTTTCGCTTCTGTATATTCACATCATGGTGTGTAAAAAATACGCAGGCAATATGCAGAGGGGGATGTATGGAAAACTATTGGAAAGCGCAGGAAGTGGCGGCGGCGTTGCAGATTTCGGCACAGACAGTTTACCGATATGTGGCGAATGAGGAAATACCTTTCCACAAGCTGAATCGGTCGGTGCGGTTTAAGCCCTCTGAAATTGAGCGCTGGGTTGAAAGCAAGGCGGCTGGTGTGCTGCTTCCGAGAAAGCTTGTAGCTCGAACCGAAGGAGATGAAGCATGATTGATAACTGCAAGTACTTCGATAACTGTTCCGCGCCGATGTGTCCCAGAGACGTGAGAGCAGGTAAAGCAGTATGGTTCGCTGACGAGCCTGCCTGCCGACTGCACGATGTTCCTGAATGGGTAAAACGACAACGGAAGATAGCCAAAACAGGCGCGGATGAAACGGCGGGATACTTTACGCTGTCCATGCTGGAACGCCGCTGTGTTATCGGGAAAAAGATAACTGGCATAGATCCTGACGGAACCGGCGAGGAACGGGAAGAAGCCAAAAGAAACTGGCTTGAAAAGCATCCGCCCGTTAAACCGAAAAGCGATGAAGAACGGGAAAAACTGGCGGCGCGGATGCGTTTTTTAAGGGGCAATCCGTCTTGAGTTTGCTGATCAAAAAAACCGATTCCATCAGGGTAAAACGGTGGGCGGAAGATAAAAAGGCAAAATCATACGGCAAGGTTTTATTGGCCCTTTTTTTGCCTTGTTCCTGTTTAAATGCAAACCGAAACAATGTGTTTTTTAGGCATAGCGCCGTGGAGGGGAAATAATGGCTGGAACATTGGCAGTGACCGGAGCTATAGAACTTCACTCAGATTACAAAGTGTGGCTTGAAAAAATGGGCTTTGAAGATATAACCGTTACCGGTAAAAAAAATGACGCATTGAATACGGTTATCTGCAATAAGAAACCTTGGTTGGTAATCATTGATAGCTGGTTTTATCGAGACGGCACGTCTCGTAGAATAGGCGAATTGCTTAAACTGTTCCCTAAATTGAATATCGCTGTGGTTTCCCTTCATGATCTTCCTTTAAGCAATGCCCCGTGGTTCATCTGGGAGGGAGCAAAGTCATATCTTCACCTATGGGAAGGGTACGGGGAATTCAAGCGCGGCTTTCAGATTGTGCGGGAGGGCAAACCGTATATCGCGCCAAAGGTACAAAGCCTGATTGACCATTGCGAAGAATGGCCTGACACCAAAAACAAAATGACCAAACGGCAGAAAGAATGCCTGGTCATGTTGTGCTGTGGGCTTACTCCTGACCAGATCGGGGAAGCGTTGAGTGTATCAAGAAGAACGGTTTATAACCACCTATATAGTTTGTATGCCGCTTTTCATGTACACAACCGTACCGAAATGGTGGCGCTTGCATGGGAAATGGAACTGGTGACGGCGAAAGATATTCAACTTTACAACCGGAAAAAAGAGCGAAAACGCGACAGACCTGTTCCCCAATGGGCGGCGGTGAAATGGAAATGTGACAGGTTTTTGGATTATGATTGAGCGAATAGATTTACCCCGGCTTTTGCCGAGGTTGGTATGGTTAATCTGCCAAGAATGAATTTTCTGCTTATTATTTTTTTAGGTAGCCTTTGAAAACTCTTTGGTCACTGTGTTTAAGAACTGTCACTTTGGTTAAATACAACAGAAAGTAAGCCGTTGCCTTGCGCTCTGAAAGTACGGAAAAGCTGGCCGTTTTCTACTTCCCAAACTGTTAAAATGTCAACGCCTTGAGTTGATTTTGCGACGACGAACTTGCCGTCTGGGCTGAATGAAACAGAAGACACAATTTGACCATATCCAAAAATGCGGATATGGTTACCGCCTTCTGTGTCCCAGAGTTTCAATTTGCTGTCAAATGATGATCCTGAAACTATTAATTTGCCGTTTGGGCTGAATGCAAGAAAAGACACTGGCTTGCCTTGCCCTTCAAAGGTGCGAAGGAGCTGGCTATTTTCAGCATTCCAAAGCTTCAGAGTGTTATCATCTGATCCTGAGGCTATGCATTTGCCGTCTGGGCTGAATGTTACGGAAAGTACCCCCTTGTCATGTCCTTCAACAGTGCGGAGGAGCTGGCCTGTTTCGGCGTTCCAAAGTTTCAAAGTATTGTCATCTGATCCTGAGGCTATGGATTTGCCGTCTGGGCTGAACGCTACGGAAAGCACTCCCTTGCCATGCCCTTCAAAAGTACGAACAAGTTGACCATTTTCGGCATTCCAAAGTTTTAAGGTGTTATCGTATGAGCCTGAAGCTACGAATTTGCCGTCTGGGCTGAACGTAATAGCAGACACAGCTTTGTCATGTCCTTTGGGGGCGCAAATACGTTGTTTATCTTCAGCCTTCCAAAAATTTATGAACCCCAATGCTCCTGCTACTGTAACAAAGAATTTGCCATCTGGGCTGAATGCGGCAATAGAAGTAACAGGTGCGGCATTCCATTCAAAAACGCGAATGACTGGCCATCGCCATAGCAACACATTAAAAAGAATCTCCAGCGTGTCGGCGCTTTTTTTCTGGGACAGGTTATGTTTATCTTCCAGTCGCTTTACAAGATACTGCTTGCATTCAACAATGTTTTCTGTCTCTATGATATGGTTGACACAATCAGTATTGTTACGTCGTAATTCCAGTAGTTCCAGTAGAGAGTTGCAGTCTTGTTCAAATTTATTTTTTGTGTAGTCCAACAAAAGCGCTTTTAGCCGCTTCGGTTCACTAAAAATATCTCTGCTTTTTTTGTCAACGATAGTTTGAACGATATCCTCAAAACTTGGTGTTACCATGTGGTACCTCTTTTTGTCTTAGTCCCAGCCGTCTGTGTCGGCTAAATCTGACTTGGTTTGTTGCGCAGTCTTGGGCGAGACTGCCACTGCTTCTTGCCTCGACCTTTCCTGCGCTTGATTTGTATCCAACTCATCTAGCCTTGGTCCCGGAATAAAGCGTATCCATTTCTTCAAGGCTTCTGGGGTGCAAACGTCTATTACACTCTTGTTGTCTTCGGTAAACTCCTCAAGCACGTCTTTGTCTGCATCGTTGCCAATGGCTACTGCGACTTTTACGGCGTACTTAAACCAGATGTTTTTCTGCAACACAGCAAGCCCATTTTTATAATCGTCGGTAGGCTCGCCGTCCATCATCAGAAAGATAATAGGGGCGATGGTATAAGTGGAAGTAGAAAGATCAGATAAAAATTCTTCTTTTGACATTTTAGTTGAAAGTTCTCGTAAGGCCATACCAAGATCGCTTTCGCCATCGGCTTCAAGCTTATTCCACTGGAAGCTGCTAAGCGGAATGGGGGAAGGATGTATCCAGCTACAACCTGTGGAAAATGTCAGGAAGGCAATTTTCAGAACCACGCCCGTACTTTCAAACTCCTTCAGTTCCGGCAATAATTCACGAAAAGCTGTGTTTAGTGTGCCGATTTTTTCCCCAGTCATGCTGCCAGAAACATCGACGACAAAAAATAAAACCGCTTGCTGATTTACGGCATTCTCGCCTCGCAGTGCATATATTAAAATATCCAGCATTTCGGAACTCTTTTGAGGAGACAAACTGTAATCATCTTCCAAAAGTTTAACAAGTAACTGTTTGCACTCAACAAGGTTTGTTGCTTCGTTGATGTATTTAGCACAATCAGCATTAAGCATTGCCAATAGGAGGCTACTTTCCCGTTTAAACTGAGTGTAATCCTTCAATAGTAGTTTTAATTGTTCTTGTTCGAGGAAAATATCTTTACCATTTTCATCAGCAATTTTTTGAATGATATCCTCAAAACGGGTTGTTGCCATGCAAACCTCCTATTGTTATTCCTTTACCCTGAATATTCCTGCAATCGCGATGTCATCTCGGCTGCCGCGTTCTGAAATTTCGGGAAGAAAGTTATTCAGTTTTTTTTCCTCTTTTTCAACTGTTGAAGAAGAATTAGTAAATTTTTCATACAGTCCTTTGTTGAATTGGAGATATTTTTCTGGTACAAACGAATCGGTCATACCGTCTGTAGCTACTGTTAAGCCTTCAATTTTGGCAAAGCCATAAGCTTCTCGGAAATTATCGCGGGCATTGCTGTCGCATAGCGAGGTTGTCATGCCAAACGCAAGGCGTTTATCTTCTTCAATAGGAATTATTATTTTTTCTTCGTTTTCCAAAACAACACAAAGGCCATCACCAATTTGTATCGCAACCCAAAAATTATCCGTAACAAGACTGGCCAGCAAAGTTGAACCGTAAATAAACATCAATTTTTTTGGATCGTCATTAAGGACGATCTTATTTTTCTCGCAGTGTTCGTTCTCGGTTTCGGTAAACGGGTTTTCTTTCATGTGATGGGTAACGGCATTACGCCAGCTATAAATGATATTTCCCTCGAGATCTTTTAGTCTTTCCTGTACGTTAATACTTTTTCCGCTCCCCTCATTTGCCTCGTTGTTATAAAATGGCGTTTTTCCACTGGCGATTGCCCCAAAAAAATCCAAGAGCGCATTTTCGGCAACCTGTACTGCGATTCTGGAGCCTGTGTCGCTACGGAAATATTTGCTACCACCGTGACCATCGGCTACGCAGGCTATTCCAATGGTATTATCAAGTCTCAATTTGGCATTAACGGCATCCTGACAGGGAGTGCCCTTTTCAATATGACTTATTCCCTGTGTTTTTACTTCAAATTTGATAAACACTTTTTTGTTCTCCCCGAACCTACCAGTCGTCTGCACTGGTCGATGTCTGGCTTAGATCCGGGTCTGCCTGTTGCATATCCTTAAGTTGGTCTATCATTGCGTCCTGTTTGGATTGAATTTCCCCGTCCTGCATAGGCTGGCTTTTGCTTCCTATTTGGGAGGATGATACTGAAATAAGGCGTATCCATTTTTTCAAGGCTTCCGGAGTATAGACATCTATTACTGCCTCAATTGTTCCAGTAAAATCCTTAAGAACGTCTTTGTTTGTGTTCTTGCCAATCGCCAACGCAACCTTTATGGCATACTTGTACCAGTTGTTTTTCTGCAGTACAGCAAGACCTTTTTTGTGATCGTCTGTAGGGTCACCGTCCGACATTAAAAAGATAGCGGGGGCTACAGAAGCGGAAGGAGAGGATAAAAATTTATCCTTGTTCATTTTATCTGAAAGCTCTTCGTAAGCCGCGCCTAAATCGGTTACGCCGCTGGCATCCAGATTATTCCATTTAAAACTTTCAGCCGAGACCGGAGAAGGGAGCATCCAGCTACAACCACTGGAAAATCTCAAGCAGGCTATTTTTAGATCTACGTCCGAGCCGCCAACATCCTTTAATTCGGGCAACACTTCGCGAATAGCTGTGTTCACTGCGCCAATTTTTTCTCCAATCATGCTGCCGGAAGTATCGACAACAAAAAACAAAACCATTTGTCGTCTTACAATGCCTTCAATATTACTGTAGTCGTCCATTTTATCCCCCTTAGCTCTTTGTAATTTTTCCTGCCGATTCGTTGAACTGCAAACCCAGGTTAGCAGCAATCGGGATTATAGAGCCATTTTCAATGTTTTTTCCTTCCCCATTTTCGGGCATCATGAACCATGAGTCACCCGAAAAGTTTCTTATGCCCCACAGGGTAGGATTATTTTTGTTCATTATTACTTCGCCTGTAGCCGTAGCGTAATCATCGCTATTGCCTCTTGTATGACAGGCATACAATTTTACGCCAGGGAACAAAGGCACCTTGTATCCCTTAACTTCAAGCCGGAATGGGTGGCTGTATGAATTTCCGCATTTGCCGCATTTTACCGCCTGTCCTGCTGGAAATTGATACAGCAAAATGGTTCTGCTGCAGGATGGGCATTGCAAAAGCTCACCCCGAAGACGAAGCAGTATTTTTTGCCATTCGTTTTCCGTTAAACGAGCATTGGGGTTTTTCATGCCTTCCACAAACGACTTTATAAACGCCTCTTTAAGAAAATCCGGAAAAGTAGGCCAGAGTTTTATCGGGTTTGGATGCACACCTGCTACCGGGCGATTAGTATCATTGTTTGGGTCAAAAATAAAAACAGGAGATGAACCATATAGTTCAAATTCCCGTTTTTCGGTTATGCACACGCTTTTTACGTACTGTTCGCCCATTAGTGGGTCATGACGGCAGAATAGTTTAAAAAGGATAACTGCCAACGAATGGCAATCGGTTAGAGAATTAGGGCGAGATTCTCCCCTAACAATTTCGGGGGCCATGTAACCAGGTTTGCCGGCGATGCCGCCAACGCTTTGACCATCTGGAGCAACATTGTCATTGTCGCAAATCAGTACGTCGCCTGTTTTTACGTTTATGAAGAAATTGCCATCGTTAAGATCCTGATAACTTAATCCTTTGCGGTGAAGGGAACGGAAACCGTTTACGATGTTCAGAGCAGAAGTAATTGCAAGCTCGGTAGACGGGAATTCGATTTTCTTGTTGAGAATGTCCGAGAAATCAGAGTACTCTTTTGGGCGCAAATCCATAATATAACCGAAACTAGCATTCTTTTCTTCGATCATGAACAGAGGCCACAAAAACTTGCTGTCAGGGGGTCCTGCATCGATGTTGGCTTCGATGTTTTTCTTGAAAGTCTCTTTGTTGCTGAATTTGCAGGTATACCATTTTAAGGCATAAGACTTATCACTTTTTTCTACCAAATATACAATACCTTGTCCACCGCGCCCAAGCTCCTTTACGACGACCGCGCTTAAGCCGCCAAGAATACTTACCTTATCGCCGTTTTGAAATTCACTCATCGTCCATCTCCTTCAAATTCGAGTTTATCAACAATTTGAACTTTTCCGCTTCTTTCGCACCAGGGGCAAAATGGCTCAGCTTCACCATAGTAACAGGCCATTTTGCCGCACGAGCATTGAAGAATATCCTTTGAGCCGCAGGAAGGGCATCCAGGATATTCCGGTGTTGGCATCATGGAGCCGGAAATTCTTTCGCGTTCATATTTTTCATTCTTTGCACTGGTTTCAGAAATCTTGAAAGCCCATGTCCGAATCCAGTCATTGCCGCGTTCTTCCGTTCTCATGCCATACAGACTTTTTGAACGGGGACATTTGCACAAGACGATTTTTGCATTCATTTTCTTTTCACCTATCCTGCTTTACGTTACGAAATGAAACCTTACGTTTGCACGCGCGGCATATATAGCGGGCTTCGCCCCATTCACGGATAAAAGGGTCAGCATTGGTACGTCCCATATTCCAAAAGCTGCCCCCTTGCCAGCCGGGGAGATGCCCGCCGCCAAAATTAGTGCTGTTCTGACTGACAACTTTATCAGTTACCACAAAGCTATGGTAATCGAGGCAAAACCACTTGCCGCATTTTGGACAACGTGCGATGCGCAGCCAATTCCTGATACGGTTGATCAGGAACGACACAATGAAATACAAAAGCATAAGGATTTTCATTAACATACAGTCACTCTCTTTTGCCTATTGCAATCATATTTGTTATCTTCGCGTTATTACCAAGTCACAAATTAATTCTGTTTATCAACTGTTCTCGCTGACGCACCGCATGGTTCGTAATTTTTGCAGGGCCGAGCTTTATTGCTTCGTCATAATCCACGATTGCTTTATCGAAATCGCCTTTATTCTCAAACAAAGCCCCACGAGAGAGATACACATTTCCATCATTTGGCTTAAGCCGCACCGCCTCATTTAAATCGGCGATAGCTTTATCAAAGAGGCGTTTTCGCCCATAAGCAACGCCGCGACCAAGGTACGCATCCGGATTCGCATTATTGCGATCAAGATCTATTGCTTCGGTTAAATCCGCAATTGCTCTATCGTCGAGGCCTTTTCTTTCAGAGAAAATAAAAGCGCGAAAAAAATACGCCGACGGGTCTTTTGGGTCAAGCTCTATTGCCTTGGTTAAATCCGCAATCGCTTTATCATTGTCTTCCTTTGCAGCATGCGCTTTGCCGCGACCTAAATACGCTTTCGCACAAGAGGTATCAAGCTGTATTGCTTCGTTAAAATATTTTATTGCGCTATCGTCCTCCCTATTTGTAATGCACTTATTACCATGCGCCACACATTCATTTAATTTGGTGATATGCGCAGAAAGGACTTTGCGTATCTCTAAATTTCCGAAACCTTCTGCAATGTCGAACGGAGTCAGGCCATCTTTGCCTTTCGCATTGATATTTGCACCTTTGGAAACAAGAAATTTGACGGCTCCGAGGTTTCCGTTCATTATGAAAAAAGAAAGTGGAGTATCGCCGTTCTTGTTTTTTGCATCGACATCTGCACCTTTAGAAACGAGAAGTTCGGCAATTTCAATATGTCCATTACTTAATGCAAAATTGAGTGGTGTCCAACCTTCTTCGGCTCCCACATTGATATCTGCACCTTTGGAAATGAGAAACTCGACAAATTCAATATATCCACCACTTGCCGCAAAATGGAGAGGCGTACAGCCATCTTTGCCTTTCGCATTGATATCTGCCCCTCCATTAATGAGGTTCCTGGCAAATTTAATGTCGCCATCGCTTGCTGCAGAATGTAGAGGGGTTAATTTCATTCGTTTTCTTCTTTATGCTGCTTGAAATCGTCTATGCATTGTCTGGCTTGAGCATTGTTTGGATCGAACTGTAATACCGCCTCAAAATCTTCGATACCTTTGTCATATTCCATCATCATACCGTATGAAGCAGCCCGACCAAAGCGCGATTTGATATTATTTGGATTCAACCGGATCGCCTCGGTACAATCGGCAATCGAACTGGCAGGGTCGCCGTTTTGACTATGATAATAAGCACGGGTAATATACGCCTCTTCGTGTTTTGGATTCAGTTCGAGTATTTTGCCGATATCCTCAATTGCTCTATCAAGGTCACCCTTCTGGGCATAACAATAACTACGGTAGGCATAGGCATCCTCGTAATTCGGATCAAGTTTGAGAGCCTCATCGTAGTATTTAATCGCCCCGTCAAAATCTTTAGACTTCTGAAGTTTAGAGCCGCTTTCCCAAAGCTCTTTTGCTGCTTTGCTCATGTGTTTTTCCTCCTTAAAAATTAACGTCTCAATTCAAAGTTTTTTTCCAATCAAGGGTTTAACGCACCATTTTAGTTGCCTTCGCAGTATCACTTGCTCCTTCGTAATTTGCGCATTTTCCAAAATTGGCGCTTGATAAGCAGTACGTGTTTCGTTGATAATCGCCATCCTGCCACGTATCGGTAATGTTACACCTTTGATCTTCTGGTCTGTAATATGGACACATATTTTACCTCTTTAGCGTTTATAGTCCGCTATGACTTTTAGTTTTTTTCTGTCCAACGGACAGCTTCCTTAACGCTGAAAACTTCAGCTATAAGATTTTTGAACCGGGTATATATTCTATTGCGAAGTCTCTTTATACGTACTCCCCGACCCAATGTCAGGCAGCAAGCTGAAAACGACTTTGTTAGTTATGGCTTTCGTATCAAGAGTTTAGCATGACCCAATTTTTCAGTAAATTTACCTTTACATATGTGCCCCTTTGGAAGCAAGGAATTCAGCAACTGCAGGGCTTTTTCCAACAAATTTCGCGCAATTCAACGGAGTCTCGCCGGCATTATTTTTTGTATTGATATCAACCCCTTTTGAGACAAGAAATTTGGCGACAGCAAGACTAGGATTATGTGCCGATGCCGCAAGGTGAAGTGAATTGCCGCCTATATTGTTCCTTGCATTGACATCAGCCCCTTTTGAAACAAGAAATTCGGCGATTGCAAGGTGGCCTTTATATGCCGCCCAGTGGAGCGGAGTCGTACCATTATTACTTTTTGCGTTTATATCGGCATTTTTTGAAATAAGAAATTCGATGACTGCAAGATGGCCTTTTAATACCGCACCGTGGAGCGAAGTCATGCCATCATTATTTCTTGTGTTGACATCGACTCCTTTTTCCTCAATAAAATACCTCACACCATCTACTGCTCCGTCAACTACGGCTTGAAAAATATCTGTGGAATACATGTTTCTTCTCCTCTTTTTTTCTGCCCAACGGACAGCTTCTTTAATGCTGAAAATTTCAACATTATCATCAATAATTATGCTTGGGTATATATTTAGTTACTTCCAGTAGCACGCTTGAGCAAATTTATACAATTTGAGCAACCGCCATTACTTTTTAAATTGGCCAATACCACCATATAGTGCATTGGCATAAACCCTGCCGGCGCTTTGTCAAACATCTCTTCTATTGTAAATTTGCTGGGGGTTCCATCGTCGTGGGTCGGGCGCGTTTCACGACATGACTTACACAAGTCATACTTTGACACGTTCATAGTTTTTCTCCTCTTTTATTTTGCGGAACTTCCTGGCACTTGGCCAAATACCGCGCATGAAGTGTGAGGCATGCCTTTAATACCTCTTGCATTGACATCGACACCTTTTTTCTCAAGAAAATATCTCACATCCTCGGCGGTTCCGTCTTCTGCAGCTTCAAAAATGTTTGTAAAACTCATATTTCTCCCTCTTTGTCTTGCTGATGAAAATTTTGATTGAGTCTTCTCACAATTTTGTCCAATGCTTTCCGAACAGCCGTGTTGATAAGCCGTGTTCTTTTAAGTTTTTCTGCAACAGATGGGCTAAAACGGTAATAAAGTGTTATGAGCAGGCGGCCTAAAATGGAAGAAGAAAGCACTTCATCTCTGAATCGCCTTAAACACAATACTTCAGGCGCATCATATGAGTTATAAACTGCCGTAGCGATGTAACAACCGCCACTACCAGAAGGTTTGTTTACCTCTGTTTCTACACCTCCGACACTTTTAAGGTAATCCTCGACCGTACTCATACTCTTTGCATAGTTTAAAGGGGTATAACCTTGATTGTTTTTTGCATTGACATCTGCCCCTTTGGAAACGAGAAGTTTGGCAACGTTAAGACTGTCGGCACCAGCAGCTATTAGAAGTGGGGTAGAGCCTTTATAATTCTTCGCATTGACATCTGCCCCTTTGGAAACGAGAAATTCAGCAATTTTAAGAATATTTTCGTCTGCCGCCCAATGTAGCAAAGTGTTGCCATCGGAAGCTTTTGCATTGACATCTGCTCCTTTGGAAATGAGAAATTCGGCAACTGCAAGATTTTTTTTAAAAAACGTCGTATGTAGTGGAGTGTACTTGTCGTTGTTCTTCGCATTGACATCTGCTCCTTTGGAAACGAGAAATTCGACAACTGCAAGGTTTCCGCCAAGTGCCGCAATAGATAGCGGAGTGTTGCTATCCTCAGCTTTCGCATTGACATCAATACCTTCTTTCTCAACAAAATACCTCACATCCTCAACAGTTCCGTGTGCGGCTGCTTTAAAAATATCTGTAAAATTCGTTTTTGCCATAGCCAAATCCTTTACTTTTCCATTTCTTATTAAGAGCTTACCCCTAATTAATCTTTGCTTTGCGGAAAACAATAAAAACACATGAAAGTATAAGTAAGACCTTGTTGTAGCGGTTAGTTTTTCATAGCGAATCAGAAGTTTCCGAATTATTGTTCAAAATACCGCCACCCTAAAGGGCTAACGGCTGATCATGTCAAGCCTCCTTTTAAGTTTCCATTATGGTATTTATATTACCATTTGTCAAGAAGAATCAATGGCTTTTCTATAAAACTATCTTTAGTCATCGCGTTAAAGAGCCGAATTATGCGGACAGTTATGGAGAATTTTTTGGTTTGCTGTTTTTGCTTGTCTCTAAATGGATTCCATCATGGTATGAACAATACCATGCCAAAAATATCACTTTATACTTAGTAAATGTCGAAAGCCAGGAAAAAACTGCGACAGACGCAGGATGATCGCCTTGGTGCAATAAGTACGAATTTGCGATCCATCAGAAAGCGGCGAGGGTTCACTCAAAAAGAGCTTGGCGAGAAGATAGGAATGACCCGTGAAGCTGTAGCGGCTTATGAAGCGGGCAGAGCCCACCTGATGGTTACAACTATGCTTGACCTTGCTGCCGCCTTAAGGGTTTCGCCAGATGAGATTTTAAGGCTGGAATACCAAGCTACGGAAATTTCTGTAAGCAGGCGCTGGGCTAAACGAATGGACATTATCGAAGGTCTTCCTGAGTCTGTAAAAAAACATATACTTCGTACTCTTGATGATGTTATAAAAGCTAATACTCGATTATCAATTTTTGAAGATTGATGGTTCAAACCCAAATTTAGCGCCACTTAAATTTGGATTCTACCACGCTCTGCCTATTTGTAAAGTATGTTTTCATTGCTTACCCGCCAACTCCTTATAAGCATAAAATGTCGGCACTTCTGGCAAGTCTGTCACTTTTTCATATTCGCGCGGATCGATAATGACCAGCGCGTTCGCAAATTGTTCCTGACTATAATAAACAGAAAAGCCTTTCGCGTTGGATACTCTTTTCGCAGTTGGCTTTTTTATTTCGTAATCCAGTATCAAATTTCCAAAATATCCACTGTTTGATATCAAGCCACCCGGCCTCCCTATTCCTGACAGTACTGCCGGCAATTTAGTTTTCCAGGAGACCTTTTCAATGTTAAGGCGAAATTGCAAATATAAAAATAAAGCCTGATCCTCTGTGTAATGTTTTAACACCGAAAAGAGCGGGTTAAAACCGAACGCATGCCAATAGTTTTGCGCGGAAACATTATGAGAACTGAAACCACCAGCGGATAAGTAAAGGATGGACATGCCGATAATCTGCTTGTCTGTTAAATCAGCAAGACGTTGTACATAAAAGCCGGGACGCAATATTTGATCTGGCAGTCCAGAAAGGCAAATCCCTCCCATATCGCCGTAATGAGAATCCATAAATGTCTTTGATGTATAGATTTCCATGTCATGGAAATATTTGCTGTCATTATCTTTCAAACTTACAAGAATTCCCTGCCACTTCGCGCGCTCTGCCTGAAGAGAAGCAAAGCCTGTTATCTTTTTTGCCGCCGCGTCAAGAGTGTCAATCGTTATCTGTTTATTTCTTGTAATGATGTAGTATTCAAGAATTTCCTGTAATAATGTGTCATCTTCCAGCAAAGCGGCTATTTCCGAATCTTCACGCAAAGCAAAAAATAAAGTTTCCAAAAGATTCAAAAAATATGTTAACTGTTGATAGTTTAAAACGTCAACACTAATGTCGTCATTCAGAAAATTAAGGCGAGATGTTATACTTTCTGAATCTTTGTATCTTTGTAATAATAAGGCAGTCGCGAAACTTGAAAAGTCTTCAGGAAGACGAACGGCCTTTTCATCCTCTTCACTTGTTTCTGCTCGTTGAGCTGGCGCTGCCTGTTTGCCTGTTGCTCCCGCAAGCACAATGGTAACAATGAACTTTTGCAAGTCGTTTAACAAGTCAAAATGTTCGATTATTTTTGTATATTGCAGCTTTTTTTCCTGCAAGACATTTATGGTTTTATCTTGTTTCGTAATATAGCTTTTTATTTTCTCTCGTGTTTTTACATCCTCAACATCTTGTAATTCTTTCTCTAATGCTACCTTTCTTCCAAAGGCTTCTTCCAATGGGTTATCCAGTTCCATTGCCCAGTGGTTGATAAACATAATCGTGCTATTAGCGGTTCTTTGCTCAGTTGAACGAAGCGAATTCCAAACTTTTTCTATCGAGGCTATGTTTATTTGTTTGCGCGCATACGTATCATGCTCTGAGTCAGTTTGCCCGATCTGTATAATCGGCATCTTAAATTGAGTTCTCGCATCGATAAACAGAGAAGAATGTACGGTTGCATATTTTTCAAACAATGGGGCAAAACGGGAAGCCTTTTGCACAGACCAATACATTCCGACCCCTCGAATAACCAAGCGCAATAACGGGCCATAAAGCGAATGTTCATTCCTCTGGAGAAGATCCAGCTGCTGCGCGTATTCCATTGTCCATTGGCGATCCTTTCCTGCCAGTAAATTGCTTTGGTAATTTTCGACCAATTCTTTTGTATCAGGATATTTGCTGATATAAGCGTCAAGCAAATCCTTATATGAAACGCTATCTTTTTTCTGAAAAGAAGAAACATCAAGTCCAAGATTATTCGCGTAGTTAAGAAGATGTCTGGTTTCGCGCGCGACATCTTCATCCCGAAACACAAGATAAACGCGCGGATATTCAGGATCACATCCACGGTTTTCTGTGATAAGCTCCAAATACGCTTGCATGTCCGTTTTCGGTTTTTCCAGCAATCTCTGCGTATGCCATTTATATATGTGCATGCCGCCTCTATCATCAATAATGCGCACTAAACTGTTAATAACCTCTGCCATAATCGGGTTTTTATATTGCTTTAATAAGCCGGCATAATAAGCGCATAGATATACGCCTGTTGATTTTCCTAAAAGTGTTTTCACAATATTCAAATAAGCCTTAATCTCTATCATAAAATCATGGCTAAGGAATCCTTTGTTTTTCCGTTCCTGTATGGCGTATTCAATATCGTAATCATAAAGATTTATCGATTTAATATTTTTTAGGCTTATATTGGCATCAGGAAAAGCGGAAGTTATAGCGCGCTCAATATCGGGAAGCTGTTCAACAATCGCGATTAATTGGACAAGATCTATTTTCCCGGACATAAGATAAATAAAATGAAGCGCGTTGTTTCGCATAAAGTAAAGGCTTGCCGGTTGTTTAAGTGATATTTTTTGCCATGCTTCCCTGTAATTTTTTAGTTTTTTATCATTGCGCAACTGTATCGTCTGGAATTGCGCCAAAGGTCTTCCGAGATACCTGACTAGTACAATATCTCTTGCCAGCCTTGTTTTGCCCGCTCCCAAGTGTTCCTGGTTAAAAGGAGGATGGTTTTTCGCGACAATAATTAAGTCGGCTATAATTTTCAACGGCTCAATATGATTTCCCTGCCACTCCCGCCAATTGTAATCGTGGCGCATCCTTGGAAGAATCACGTATTCAACAAAAGATCTTGGCGAAATACCTGAACGCCCTAATTGTATCAATAATTCGATAAACGGACGAAGAACCTGTACATCTCCCAGGTACCTAAACAATATCCCCTCTAGAAATCCAATCCCGTTATTTTTATCCATGGGATTCAGCCAGTATTTAGTTCCATGTTCAAGCCATGTTGTAAACAGTTTTTTTATTCCGATAGTTTTGCGGCGTTCTTCGTCAAGTCCAACCGAGCCCAGAAAAGTAATAGCAACGTTTCTGCTTACCTTTGTATCGGGGTTGTATATTCGCTTTAGCAGCGGCCTTAATTTCGCATTTTCAGACAACTGCTCATCAACATAAATTTCCGCATCCTGACCAGAATGAGCAAGTTCTAATTCCATGTAATCTTCATTAGCAATCTGATTTATGTTACGAGGCATAGATTTGGTATGTTATCACAGCCAGAACAATTCATGTACAGAAACTACCGGAAATTTGCACGAAATACACATGCAAATATGCATTTCAGCTACTTATCTTTGCTTTATCGGCGTAGCTCTATAGTTATGCCGCTATATTGTCACGGGAGGATATTATGGCCGAAAAATTATTTGATGAAGCTGCTTTTCTACGGTTGGCACAGTTGAAACAGGGTAAAATCCAGTTTACCGACGCGACAAGCGCGATGCGGCTAATGTAGGAGCATGGGCGGGATGTGCGGTATAACGCGCCATGGAAAAAATGGCTGGTGTGGAACGGCGCGCGTTGGGAAGTGGATGAAAGCGGCGCTTTGATCCACGAAAAAGGACTGCTAATGGTTCGAAACATCTACGATGAACTTTTAAAAACAGCCGATTACCGGGAACGTATCGAAATTGAGAGATACGCAATCTTAAGTGAAAGCGTAAGGCGGCGGGAAGCGTTTGTTAAATCAGCGTCATGGATAAAAGGGCTTAATATTACAAGCGATGAACTTGATCCTAACCCCTGGCTGCTTAATGTGCGAAACGGGACTATCGATCTTGCCCCCGGGGAATTTAGAGAACACAGGCAAGAGGACATGATTACCAAAATTGCCCATGTGGATTATGACCCGCAGGCGGATTGCCCTGTGTGGAAACAGTTTATCCGTGAAATAATGGGCTGCAAGGGTGAGCTGATAAACTTTCTACAAACGGCGGCGGGCTGGGCTTTGACAGGGGATACTTCCGAGCAGACGATGTTTATCCTGTATGGCACTGGAGCGAACGGGAAGTCAACGTTTCTAAATACGATTATGCATTTGCTTGGGGATTACGCGATTGCTACATTCACCGAAACATTTATGCGGAAAAACGGAGACCAAAACACTAACGATGTGGCAAGGCTCCGGGGAACCCGGTTTGTAACGACCACCGAGGCCGAACAAGGACGGCGGCTTTCCGAGCCGATTATCAAACAGATAACAGGAAATGACCGTATGACAGCCCGGTTCTTGTATGGAGAGTATTTTAACTTTGTGCCTACATGCAAGATTTTTCTTGCTACGAACCATAAGCCTGTTATAAAGGGAACTGACCACGGCATTTGGCGGCGGATAAAGCTTATTCCGTTTACAACCCGGATACCGGATGAGAAGCAGGATAAGCAGCTTGATGAAAAATTGAAAGCTGAGGCGAGCGGGATTCTTAACTGGCTACTTGAAGGGACGTTCCGTTGGCGTAAGGAACGACTCAAGGTTCCCGCGGCGATTTTGAACGCCACGGATGAATACCGAGGGGAAATGGACGTGATTGGCAATTTCCTTAAAGAATGCTGTGTACAGAAGCCAGAGGCCACGATACGGATAAGGGAGCTGTTCAAGGCGTATCAGGACTGGTGTGACGAGAACAACGAACACGCTGTGAGTGAGAGGTTTCTATCACTGCGGCTTAAGGAAATGGGGTTTGAGCAGGGGAGAAC
>Ga0209755_10003670_pt1 | contig 18962 bp, 14 predicted proteins | sample TergutCo191P1_FD_187301 | JGI IMG/M metagenome (GOLD analysis project Ga0209755, IMG submission 187301) | Cornitermes sp. P1 segment gut microbial communities from Petit-Saut dam, French Guiana - Co191P1 (SPAdes) (version 2) | ecosystem: Host-associated > Arthropoda: Insects > Digestive system...
CGCAACGCGTCGAAGAAATGGACGATGCCGGTTAGGGAATGGGGGCAGGCGTTAAACCAGTTCGCCATTGAGTTTGGAAAGGAACGGGTGCCGTTCTGATGACACCAAGGCATTTACACAGAAAATAAGATAGGCTCTTGATAATAATTGCATCGTACCAAACTATGATTTTTCTGTGTCATTTGAAGTGGGAATTTTACCGCTAATTCTTTGCCCTGTATAGGCTTACGATTTTTTCTCAGGAACCCCTAATTAAGAGAAATATTATTCATTTGGAGTATATGGAAGCATAATGAAAGCAGTATTTATGGGATTAGGCTATATCGGGCTTCCTACAGCCGCATTTGCCGCAAGCAGGGGAATACAAGTTGTAGGTGTTGATATAACCCCTGAAATAGTCAAAACCATTAACCAAGGTAATATTCATATTGTTGAACCAGGTTTGGACACACTGGTTAAAAATGTCGTTGCCAGCGGCACATTACGTGCTTCCCTAACACCCGAAGAAGCGGATGCATTTTTCATTGTCGTTCCCACGCCATTTAAATTGAATCGTCGAGCCGATCTCTCCTTTGTGGAATCGGCAACACGTGCGGTTCTTCCATTTCTAAAACCAGGTGATTTATTCATTATCGAATCAACATCTCCTGTTATGACCACGGAAAAAATGGCCGCTCTTATTGCAAGGGAACGCCCAGAATTGCAGGGGCAACTGTACATTGCCTATTGCCCCGAACGGGTTTTGCCGGGCAATGTTATATTCGAATTGGAACACAACGACCGTGTAATTGGCGGCTTGAATTCGGAATCGGCGGACAAGGCTGCTGAATTCTACGCATGTTTTGTAAAGGGAGCATTGCATAAAACCACTGCTCGCACTGCTGAAATGTGCAAGCTGGTAGAAAATTCATCCAGAGATGTACAGATAGCCTTTGCCAACGAATTATCCATGATTTGCCATAACGCAGGCATTAATGTATGGGAATTGATTGAGCTGGCCAATAAACATCCACGGGTAAATATATTGCAGCCGGGTTGTGGGGTAGGAGGACATTGTATCGCAGTAGACCCTTGGTTTATCGTATCTGATTTTCCAGAACAGGCGCATATTATAAAGCGTTCCAGGGAAACCAATAATTATAAAGCCGACTGGTGTGCAAATAGAATATTGGCTGCCTGTAATGATTTTATACATGAAAACGGCACCAACCCTATCGTTGCTTGCATGGGGCTGGCCTTTAAACCCAATATCGATGATTTGCGGGAATCCCCCGCAAAGTATATTATTTCTTGTGTTATATCTGAGGCACCGGCAGATATATTGGTAGTGGAGCCAAACATTAAAAGCCACAAAACTTTTATCCTTGTAGAATACCGCGAAGCTTATCAAAAGGCCGACATTGTTGTGTGGTTGGTTCGACATAATGAATTTCCAGACATGCCTATCGATGCCAACAAAATAGAACTTGACTTTTGTGGCGTAAGAAAATAAATGCTTAAAAAAGTTTTGCTGGTATTTGGAACCCGCCCCGAGGCAATCAAAATGGCTCCCTTGGTGAAAACGTTTCAAAAATATCCAGAAAAATTTGACACTAAAGTATGTGTTACTGGACAACATAGGCAAATGCTAGATCAAGTTTTGGATGTATTTGATATTAAGCCCGATTATGATTTAAATATCATGGCACCTAACCAAGATCTGTATGATATTACCTGTAAAGTATTGCTTGGCATGAGGGATGTTTTAAAAACAGAAACGCCAGATGTTGTTTTTGTACATGGCGATACGACAACATCAACGGCTGCCGCAATGGCGGCGTTTTACCAGCAGATAAAGATAGCCCACGTGGAAGCAGGTTTAAGAACCTATAATTTGCTTTCGCCTTGGCCTGAAGAAATGAATAGGCAACTGACCGACAGGCTTTGTGAATATTGTTTTGCACCTACACAAACATCTAAAAACAATCTATTAAGTGAGAAAATAGATCCAGCAAAAATATATGTAACTGGAAATACTGTTATTGACGCTCTGCTGATGGCTACGGATATTATTAATACAAAGGATGGCTTAAAAGCAAAAATACATAACACCATTTGCGGAAAGGGTTATACGATAAAAGAGCATACAAAATACATTTTGGTTACTGGGCACCGCCGTGAAAATTTTGGCGAGGGGTTCGAACATATTTGCAATGCACTCAAGGAAATTGCGGTAGCATATCCCGACGTAGACATTGTATACCCAGTACATTTGAATCCGAATGTGCAGAAGCCAATATATGAGTTATTGTCTTCTGTTGGAAATATTTATCTGATAGAGCCGCTTGATTATCTGCCTTTTGTATTTTTAATGCAGGGTGCATATCTGATATTGACCGATTCTGGCGGCGTGCAGGAAGAAGCCCCTTCGCTGGGAAAACCGGTTCTGGTAATGCGGGACACCACCGAACGCCCAGAGGCCGTAGAAGCAGGTACCGTAAAACTTGTTGGTGTTGATACGAAAACGATTGTAGAGGCTATGCGCACATTGCTGGACAATGAATTAGAGTATTCAAAAATGGTGCTTACACATAACCCTTATGGTGATGGTAAAGCGTGTGAATGGATAGTTAATGCCCTCTAATACCGCCCGCATAGCCAAAAACACTCTCATGCTTTATTTCCGACAAATCTTGGCTCTGCTAGTAAGTTTGTACACCGTACGGGTAGTATTGGAAACTCTGGGGGTCGAGGATTACGGTATTTACAATGTAGTGAGCGGCGTTGTTGTTCTGTTCACATTCCTGAACCGTGCTATGACAAGCGGAACACAACGTTTTCTGAATTTTGCGTTAGGACGAAACGATACAGAACAAGCTAGAAATGTGTACAGCGTAGGTCTTGTTATACATGTACTAATTGCCATGCTGGTTGTAATTCTTGCACAAACTCTGGGGTTATGGTTTTTCTTTACATGGCTCAATATACCGCCTGAACGGCATAATGCGGCATTTGTTGTCTATCAATTTTCTGTTCTGGCAACCATTATAGGTATTTTGCAAAATCCTTATAAGGCCACTATTATTGCCTATGAGAAAATGTCATTTTTCGCAACACTTAGTATTATCGAAGCGGCGTTGAAGTTGGGCATTGTCTTTCTGCTTTCTGTAATTTTGTTTGATAAATTAATAGCATATGCTTTTCTTCTTTGCATAGCTGGATTTGTGTTTTTCATGGTATACAAGATATATTGCAATAGGACGTTTGAAATAGCAAGTTTTCGACATTGCAGGGATAGAGAGTTACTTAAACAATTTCTTAGATTTTCTGGCTGGAGTGTTTTCGGCGGAATGGCAAATCTAAGCAGAGAGCATGGTGCAAACATACTGATAAACATCTTTTTTGGTGTTACGTTAAATGCGGCAATGGGAATCGCAACACGAGTAAACTCAGTGGTATTTCAATTTGTTAGTAATCTACAGACTGCTATCAATCCACAAATAATCAAATCATATTCCGCCCAAGATTATGACTATTTCATGAAACTTATTTTTCGGACTACAAAAATATCATTTTGTCTCATATTTTTTTTTGTGTTGCCTTTATATATAAATGTTGGTTTTGTGTTGCAAATTTGGTTGACCAGTGTACCTGAATACACTATTATTTTTACCCAATTGATACTACTTTCTTCATTAGTTATGGCTATTGCTGGCCCCTTAATGACATCAATACAGGCAACAGGGGATATAATGAAGTATCAGGTTATTATAAGTTGTTTCATATTTGCTAATTTGCCTTTGTCATTATTTTTTTTGTGGATGGGTTTTAGCCCTGCATGGGTTTTAATAATAAGAGTTAGCTTAGAAGCTGTTATTCTTATTTGGCGTATATTTTTTCTAAGAAAAAGGATTAGACTTCCAGTTTTTGGTTTTTTTTGTGAAGTGATTATACCTATGTTCATTATTGCTGCAGGATCTACACTTATAACTATTTTTGTTTCCAAATTTTTTACTGATGAGTGGAACAGATTGATAGTATCCTGTATAATTGCAACTCTAAGTATTAGTTGCTTGATGTACTTGATTGGATTAAGTAGACATGAAAAATTTTTGTTGAAGAATTGGGTCAAAATTAAAAGGAGCGGCAACACTTGAAAAACAAAGAATTTCTGCAAAAACAAGTAGAAGCGAAACATTATGATTTCAAAAAATATGTTTATAAAGGACGCTGGAATAGTTTCTATCATCAAATTGATGAGATATTATCCATAACATCACCAAGCGCATACGCAATGTCGATTTTGGAAATAGGAGTTGGTTCAGGAATATTGAGAGCGATATTCAAATTTTTTTTGCGTATAAATTATGAATCAATTGATATTGATGAAGAATTGCAACCAGATCATGTAGGATCTGTATTGGAAATGCCATTTGCTGATAAGCAATATGATGTTGTTGTCTGTTTTCAAGTATTGGAACATTTGCCATATGAAAAATTTGTAGAAGCACTTTCAGAATTATTTAGGGTTGCAAAAAAATCGGTAATTATATCATTACCAAATGCTGAGAAAGTTTATCAATTAAACATACCCAAAATATGCCGAAGAAAACTTATAAAACGACCGTTTGCAAAAATTAAAGAACATAAATTTGGTGGGGAACATTATTGGGAAATAAATAAAAAGGGGTATGAAATAAAAAAAATCATGGAAACGATAGCAGAAACTGGAAAATATTTTAATTATAAACTTGAAAAAAATTATCGCATATGGGAAGAACCATATCATCATTTTTTTGTATTAAAGAGGCAATAGTAAAATGGCTATCAAATATGTATATATCCTTGTTAGTGACGAAACTGATTGTTACCTTGAACAGGCTTTAATGTCTATAACATCGTTAAAAATACATATGCCAAATGCGTTTGTGTCACTATTAACAGATGATTCAACAGGGGCAACACTAAGTGACAAACGTAGGAATATTCTAAATTTTGTCGATGAGTTAAAAATAATAAAAATTGACTCTAAATTTAACAAAAAAATGCGTTCGCGATGGCTAAAAACTTCTATGCGTAAGTATATTGAGGGCGATTTTTTTTATATAGATTGCGATACAATTATCTCTGAAGATTTGAGTGACATTGAGGTTTTAGATGTCAATCTAGGAGCTGTTTTAGATTACCACATTACATTGAAAAATTTACCATTTAAAGAACTCCTTCAGAACAATGGTAAAATGCTAGGTTTTAATTCTACATTTGTATCAGATAAATATTTCAATACTGGGATTATTTTTTGCAGAGATACTTCTACATGCCATAATTTTTTTTATGAATGGCATAGGCTTTGGTTACATTGCGTTGAAAAAGGGATAATTACTGATCAACTGCCTTTTAATCATGCCAACTATTTGTTGACTAACCAGATTACAGAACTAGATGGCAAATGGAATTGTCAAATAGTTACAGTAGGAATGTTAAGATACCTGCATACTGCAAAAGTACTTCATTATTTTTACAGTATACGTATACATGAGGAAAAAAAACCATATCTCCTTGCCAATCAATGTATATTCGAAAATATAAAAAAAACAATAACTATTAATCAAGAATTAAAAAATATGCTTGTAAATCCAAAATATCTGTTTGTTCCTAACTCACGTTTGGCAGTGAGAAACGAATTTGACAATTCTAAGAGTTATATCATGGCAAAAAAAATATTTGGTTCAAAATTTGGTGTTGGTATTGAGCTAATGCTTTCTCTTGTATATAAGTTTAAAAAATTAAAAAAAGCAATAATATGAAGTGTTGTGTGCAGCCAAAGATATCGATAATTATTCCTGTTTTCAATACAGAAAAGTACTTACCCAGATGCATAGATAGTGTTTTATCGCAAAATTTTTATCATTACGAATTAATTATTATTAACGATGGTTCTATCGATAATTCATTTCGAATAATGAAAGAATATGCAAATGTAGATAATAGAATTTTAATAATCGATAAAGTAAATGAAGGCGTTACGATTGCAAGAAAGTTAGGGGTCGAACGTGCAAGTGGAGAATGGATTTGTTTTCTTGATTCTGATGATGAACTTCCAGAGAATGCAATAAAGGCATTATATGGAAAGACAAATGAGACTATAGATATGGTAATAGGTTCATATAAGCATACAAATGATAAAAATATACTTTATAAGAAATATTATTCTATTGAGATAGAAGACAAGAGGTATATTAAAGAACTAATAAAGGGAAAAATACATGTAGCACCATGGGGGCGTTTAATCCGGAAGAGTATATTTGAGTTCTTTACTTTTGATATTCCTAGTAGTATTACGAAAGGACAAGATTTTATTATGAATGTACGCTTAGGACAAAAATGCCATAAAATTGTTCTGTTGCCGGATATTGTTTATCATTATGTATGGAGGGCTAACTCTGCTTGTAGCAAGAAATATGATAAAAAATACGAAAAATTTTTTGATAAAATATTATTACAATCTATTTTACCGGAAAACGAAAATATTCGAAAAACGGTAATTTTTTTTCAATATTATCGTAGAATAAGATTTAAATTATTTAAATTTATATTTAAACTCAAGTGTAAGGATACTACAGATTGAGTGAAAAATTATTCGCAAATCTAAAGGAATGAAATGCCTATAATTTCCATAATTGTTCCAGTATATAATGCTGAGCAATATCTCTACCAGTGCATTGATAGTATTTTGGCACAAACATTTACTGATTTTGAGTGTATACTTGTAGATGATTGTTCTCCTGATAATTGTGCGAATATATGTGATGAGTATGCAAGAATTGATAAACGCATAAAAGTTATACACAATGTAAAAAACAAGGGATCGTCGTTATCTCGAAAAATTGGTTTTGAAAAATCATGCGGTACTTATATTCAATTTGTAGACAGTGACGACTGGATAGAAAAAAAGATGATCGAGAAATTATATGAAAAAGCAATTTCCGAGAACAATGATATAACTATATGTGACTGTTTTTATGAAAAGGAGGGCATAAAAACAATAATCAAGCAAAATTTTACAGGATTTAATAAGACATCGGTAATAAAAGATGTATTGTATAACAGAGTAAAAGTGTACCTTATAAATAAACTAATTAAACGTGAATTATATTTTATTGTCGAATTTCCTGAATATAGTCACAGTGAGGATTATGTAATAACCATACAAAATCTACACAATGCAAAAAAAATAGGGTATGTTAATTTACCGCTTTATAACTATCGATATAATGAAAAATCACTATCAAATAACATTAAAGAAAAAATAGTTGGGCGTGTTAATGAAAATCGGAACTGGTGCAGGGTAATAAAATATTTGAAAGAAAAATACATTGATCTAGAAATTTTTGAACCAGAATTAAGCCATCGTATTAATTCGTTTAGAAATATTTATATGCTAGATAATCATCTAAAAAAAATGAAAGAATTAAACGAATTGTTTGAACTTTACCCTGGTAAAAATTTTTACTGGTGGAAAATTGTTGAAAGGATAAAAAACACAATAAGAATAATAATACCCCCAAATGTGTTAGTGCTATTGAAAGATATACGATATGCTTTATCATTGCGTCTGGCTGAAAAGCAATAATCTGATGGCCCAGAAATTTTTATAGTTATTGGTAGAAGTTTGTATGTTAAATTTTACAGGGGCGAAACGTTTCCTTAAGCTTGTCTTGCCAATTAGATTATGCATAATCTTGGATGGTATTCTTAAGAAAATCAAAAAGCGATACGTTTTGGGTTTAATTGCCTCACTTAAACCCCTCGAATCAAAGGGTTCTCCTCAGTATATAATTTCATTAACTTCTTATGGGAAACGGCTTGTAGATACTGTTCTTTTTGCACTTATTACCTTGTTTAATCAAAATATTAGACCTGACAGAATTATTTTATGGATTGCAAATGATGAAAAAGAATGCATCCCGCCAATTATGGAAAAATTAATAGAAAAAGGACTTGAGATTTATTTTTGCGAAGATATAAAATCATACAAAAAGCTTATTCCTGCAATTGAAAATTTTCCTGAAGATTACATAATTACTGCAGATGATGATATCTATTATCCCAAAAACTGGTTTGAACAACTGATGATTGAACATAAAAAGTATCCTAAAAAAATAGTTTGCCATCGCGCCAATGGAATAAAAGTAGACGGAAAACACAATCCAATTCCTTATATCAAGTGGGATGGTTGCATTAGGCCTAGCATATACTTTGCCCGTATTTCCATGCAAAAAGGACAGAGCGTACTACGTCATCAACTGGAAAGTGTCTTTCCGACAGGCGGTGCTGGAACTTTATATCCACCAAGTTGTTTTCATAAAGACATTGCAAATAAAGAATTGTTTATGAAACTTGCTCCGTACGCTGATGATATTTGGTTTTGGACAATGGCAGTGATTAATATTGAGGAGTATTTTGGTGGAGAAAGTCCATATGTTGTCATTGAAAACGGAGTGGCACACAACCTACAGAATATAGAAACTCGGGAACAAAGAGACAATGATTCTTTAAGAAATTTTAACTGTTTGCAAAATGGAAATGATAGACAACTTAAAGCAGTTATAGAACATTATCCACAAGTTACAAATGTACTAAAAAAAATTCAGCCGTTTCAATATAAAAATAAAGAGTATTCTCTACAAAAGTGAGATATAAATGAAAATAATACATGCGTGTCTAATAGGCCCTTATACCGACAATTATGGTTATCAAGAAAATGTTTTGTCAAAAATGCACAAATTACAAGGGTATGATGTATATATATTGGCTTCAACCAAGACGTGGTTGAATGGTTCAAAAATCGGAGATACAAATCAAAAAACACATTTTACAAAGGAGGGTATTCCTGTAACACGATTATCTTATGTAAAGTGGTTTCCACATTTTATTGTGAACAAACTGCGTATTTTTAAAGGGATAAAGGATTATTTATTAGATATTAAACCAGATATAATCTTTATTCATGGTGTTCAATTTTTAGGTATTATGGAATTTATTGAATACAAAAAAAAATATAACACAATAATATATGTCGACAATCACGCTGATTTTATAAACAGTGCCAAAAATATTATTTCAAGAAATATATTACATAGAATTTTATATAAATATTGCGCAAAAAAAATAGAACCTTACACGAGGAAATTTTATGGCACATTGCCGACTAGAGTTGATTTCCTAGAAAGAGTATATGATTTACCTAAGCATAAATTGGAGCTTTTATTAATGGGGATTGATGATACTTTAGTTGATACATCCAATAAAGCTACAATATACAGAGAAACAAGAAAAAAATATAATATTTGTCCAAATGAATTTTTAATTGTAACAGGAGGTAAAATTGACAGACTGAAAAATGTTCACAGTTTGATAAAAATATTTAATGAATTAAATAACAAACATCTTAAACTTATAATATTCGGTTCACTGCTTTATGATGTAAAAAATGATATAGAAGGAATGTTACTCCATTCAAATAATGTTATTTTTGTTGGATGGCAGTCCGCTATAGAAATATATAACATCTTTCTTGCATCTGATTTGGCTGTATTCCCAGGAAAACACTCAGTATTATGGGAACAAGCTGTTGGTCTTGGCTTGCCATGTATATTCAAAAAATGGGATGGTCACCAGCATGTTGATATTGGGGGAAATTGTATGTTCATTGATGATTCTGATGAGCAGTCTATAAAAGAGGCATTAATTCATGTGACAGAAAATAATAAAATGTATAAAAAAATGAAATTAGCCGCATCAAAAGAAGGAAAAGAAGATTTTTCATATTGTAAAATATCTAGATATGCTATTGAGCAGTAAATGTTTTTATGATATGTAAATGTTGTATATAGGGTTTATAAATGAATGTAATAATAATTTGTTTGTTCCTATTGATTGGAATTATAGGGTTAAAAGAGGTCTTTTCAAAAACTGGGCCTGATTATACTGTTTATAAATTTGTAAATTTATATGTATTAATATTTTGGAGCATAGCCCCCTTATTTCAGTACGTAAATAATAGATACCCATGGAGTATAGAGATAACTGATGAACAGGCATTAATTGCAAATATATTTATACTGTTTTTTATGTTAACACATAATATTACATATAAAATATTTTCAAACCAAAATCATACAAGCAGTTCTTTTCCTATCCAAAAATTTAAAATCAATAATTCTGGTATATTTATACTGCTTTTTTTGCAGTTAGCAATTTTTTTGTTTTACTTTATACGAGTTGGAGGTATTGTTTTATTAAGAGGTGAGCCAATTGAAGCTGTAGCGGGATTTCGTGCGATGCGCTTGATTATTGAACGTGTTTTTAGATCATTTACTGCTTTTTCAACCATATTAATTTTACTGAATTACAAAAACAATAAGAAGACATTGGAATTATATTATTGTTGTATTAGTGTTACTTTAATGATTCTCACAAATTTTCCTTTTGCTATTCAACGTTTTGCAGCAGGGGCATTTTATATCGGATTAATATTTGTTATAAAGCCGTATTTCAAGAACAGGGCATTGCTATATATTGGCCTAATATTTCTATTTTTAATAATTTATCCTATTGTAGGATATTTTAGAAATTTAGAAGCATTTGGAGATCATAACATTGCTATCATAAACACAGACGAATTCTTTTCTGGCAATTTTGATAATTACTCAACTTTAAACATGGCAATGACGCATGTATCTGACCACGGAATTACTTATGGTCGGCAGCTTTTAGGAGCTTTATTGTTTTTCGTGCCACGTGCATTTTGGCCAAATAAGCCTATTGGTTCGGGTGCGTATGTAGCAAGTGTTAAAGACTGGGAATTTACGAATATTTCAATGCCTATTATTGGTGAGGGATATATCAATTTTGGGATTATAGGTATATTTCTTTTCGCTGTATTGCTTGCATATTTTGTGGCAAAATTTGATTATAAATTTTATCAATACGGAAAATTAAATTTTTATAAAATATATTACCCGATATTATTAGGGATGATTTTTTTTATTTTAAGAGGAGATTTATTGTCTTCTCTTGCATTTTCATTTGGATTTGCTTTCTCTGCCTTTGTTGTTAATGTTATAATCAAGAAATTTATAAAATATGTTTAGTTTTGTCTGTACAACAGACTTGTTCGACAATCTAAAAAATACTATTAAAATGAGTATAGGCAAGGGAAAAATAGAAACATACTTTCATTGGGAGTCCCCCAGCAAAGCTGGGGGTATTCGTGTAATTATGGTCACCCCGTATACAGGCAACCACTGTAGAATGCATTTCCTCAGGGTACCGTTAAAAATTAATTGGATTTCGTAAACCACCAGCTATGCTGGTGAGAATTGAAAAGGCTATGCCGTGTCCTGCGTGATAATGAGTATCGAAAAACAAGGTGTTTCCCAAAGGAGCCTTTTAAACATGGTAACCATAGGAGCACCAATGAAAGAATAACAAAATCACTATACTGCATTTGTTGAAGACAGGGAATGCCATGAAACACATATTTTAATGAGCCTAGTGGTACAAGTATTTGATAGAACGGCGAAAAATGCCCCTTTAAGGGGGCTTCCTCAAGCCACCAGCTATGCTGGTGGTCTTTGACTTTGAAAAATGGAGTAAATAATGGATTGTCGAACAAGTCTAATGAAAAAGAGAGAAAAGTACTGGTAATATTAATCAACGCTACGGCAGCAAAAACATCTGGAGCACTAACTATTCTCAAAGATTGTATTGCGTATATAGAACAGAATATTGTGCCCGATAAAAAATACCATTTATTCACAGTTTTAAATGACTTCAATGAAATGAAAAACATACAAATTCATAAATTAGAACCACAAAGCTGGATATCGCGTATAAGATGGGATAATGGAGGGTTATGGAGATGGTGTCAAAGTAATAATCTTGAGCCTGATATTATAGTTTCTTTGCAGAATACTAGCACAAAGTACAAAACAAAAAATGGTCTTGCAATGACACAAGTTGTGTACTATCATCAGACCCTTCCGCTTAACCAATTGAATGGCTTATATTATGGATTTAAATCAATGCTGAAATATTATTTTTATTCTTTTTTTGTAAACAGGAACAATGCAAAAAGTTACTACGTAGTACAGCTTCCTTATGTAAAAAAATTATTTTGTAAAAAATTCAAAAATATATCGCCTGTCCGGGTAGAGGTTATTCGTCCAAATATACCGCAAATTGACGTTACTTCAATAGCGAATAAAAATATTATTCTTGACAAGAATACATTCAAATTTTTATATCCTGCTACTCAAACTAGTTACAAAAATCATAAAATACTTATTTCCGCTCTTAAAAAATTAAAGAAAAGCAATCCAGAAATACTTGATAAAATAATCATATTTTTTACCGTTGCAAAACTATCTAATTCTCTTATGAATAATATTAAATTAAATAATCTTGGTTCATGTATTCGATTTCTAGGGCAGTTACAATATAAAGACTTATTGTTTTACTATAAATCAGTTGACGCATTAATATTTCCTTCAAAAATAGAAAGTTTTGGACTTCCTTTACTAGAAGCCTCATTTTTTGGGCTTCCAATAATTGTTTGTGATTTGCCTTATTCAAGAGAAGTTTTGGAAGAATATACAAATAAGTATTTTATCGATTCAAATAATATTGAGGGTTGGGCAAATGCAATATATAATTTTAACAATTATTATAAAATAACAACTAGCAATAAACTTATTGCTCAAAAAAATTCGTGGAAATCATTTTTTGAATTGGTTGATAAGCTTATTTATGAATAATAACGTTATGTTTCATATTAGATTAAAATCAATATTATTTATTGTGCTTGATTACATAAATCTTCTTGCTACGGCAGTTGTAGCAAGCAAGTGTATTCAAAATTATTAGAGAGAATGTAAATCCTGATAATTAAGATGTCAGTAACATACAATCATAATAGAGATGGAAAAAATCACGATAGCATTATAGGAGAAATCTGCAAAGTAGCGGAGTATAATAGCAACATATGAAACAAATAATTCAAGATCTAAAAACTGGTACCACTGTACTTGAAGAAGTTCCAGTTCCACAGGTAAAAAATGGATATGTACTTATCCAAACTACATATACATTGGTTTCTTTGGGTACAGAACGGATGTTGGTTGAGTTTGGTAAAGCAAATCTTGTTGAAAAAGCACAGCAGCAGCCTGATAAGGTAAAGCAGACTCTTGACAAAGTAAAAACGGATGGCCTGTTGCCAACATTAGAAGCTGTTTTTAACAAATTGGGGCAACCAATACCATTGGGCTATTGTAATGTAGGAAAAGTTATAGCGGCAGGAAAAGATGTATCCGAATTTTCTGTTGGTGATCGTGTTGTATCTAATGGTAACCATGCAGAATTTGTTTGTATACCTAAAAATCTTGTTGCAAAAATACCAGATAACGTTGCTGATCAGGAAGCGACGTTTACAGTAATTGGTGCGATTGGTTTGCAGGGTATTCGGCTTTTAAATCCCCAGTTAGGAGAGACAGTGGTTGTTATAGGGCTTGGACTTATTGGACTTGTAACGGCGGAATTGTTAAAAGCTAACGGATGCAGGGTCATTGGTATTGATTTTGACCAACAGAAAATAGAAATCGCAAACAGAAAAGGTATAATTACAGTTAATCCTGCTAAAGGCGAGGATGCTGTCAAGTCAGTTTTGGAGCATTCAGGGAATATTGGAGCCGATGCTGTTTTAATTACCGCTTCTGCAAAAAATAATGAAATTATACATCAGGCTGCGGAAATGTCGCGTAAGCGTGGCCGTATTGTATTGATAGGTGTAATTGGACTCGATATTCGCCGCGATGATTTCTATAAGAAAGAATTGTCTTTTCAGGTATCTTGCTCCTATGGACCTGGGCGTTATGACGATGAATACGAACACAAGGGGCACGATTATCCTCTCCCTTATGTTCGTTGGACAGAAAAACGAAATTTTGAGGCAATTCTTTATGCAGTTTCAACTGGTAGTCTAAATCCAAAGCCTTTAATTACCGAAGTTGTCGATTTAGAAAATTATTATGAAATTTATGGAAATATGCGAAAATTAGGTTCAATTGCGTCCATTATTCGTTTTCCATGTGATACGTTGCCTGATCCCATAGTTGAGATTCCTTCGTCTGATAACTATAAATCAGGAAATGGGAAATTTGGTATTATCGGTGCAGGCAACTTTACGTCTTCTACAGTTATACCCGCCCTGATAAAAGCAAAAGCAAATATAAAATATATAGCTAGTGCTAATGGTTTGTCTGCAAAAATAATCGCAAGAAAGGTAGGTGCAAAAAAGGCAATAACTGACTATAGTATAATGCTTGAAGATCCAGACGTAAATACACTAATAATTACCACGCGTCACAATCTTCATGCTTCAATGGTAACGAAAGGATTACGAGCTGGGAAGAATGTTTTTGTTGAGAAACCACTTTGTCTGAATAATGAAGAGTTGGCTGAAATAACCAATGTTTATAAACATATCAACGGAAATGTATTATTGACCGTGGGGTTCAACCGGCGATTTTCTCCTTTTGCTATCAAAATGAAGAAATTATTGGGGACTGCGCCTATGAATATTATAGCTACAATTAATGCAGGGTTTATCCCTCCTGAAGTGTGGGTACATGATTTAGAAATAGGTGGGGGAAGGATTATTGGCGAAGTTTGCCATTTTATAGATATTTGTTCATTTCTTGCTGATAATGAGGTAGTTTCTGTTTGCATGAATGTTATGGGAACGGAAATAAAAGAAAATACCGATAATGTATCAATTTTATTGAAATATAAAAATGGAACAAATGCAACAATACATTATTTTGCAAATGGAAATAAAGCTTATTCAAAAGAACGTATAGAAGTTTATTCCCAGAATAGAACATTAATTCTTAATAACTGGAAAGAACTTAGAGGATATGGTTTTAAGGGTTTTTACAAAATGAAAGGGCGGCAAGACAAAGGTCATAAGGTGCAATTTGCTTTATTAGGTGATCGGGTGAAAAATGGTGGGGAAGCATTAATTTCTTTTAATAGCATTGTTAATACTACCAAGGCCAGTTTTGCATGTATTGAGAGCTTGAAAAATAAAATTTGGGTTGATTTATAATATATTTTTATGGTAAAAAATATGACTCATTATTTTTATGCGATTTTCCATTTGAAATTATTACAAATAGTTTATCGTATTTTGTATTTGTTGAAAAGTGAAAATACAAAAAAGAAAAAAATAAAGTTGTCTCCCCCAAAGACAAGGCCAATTATTTTGGTGGCCAGTATAAATTCCCTTTCTTTATATGTTGCAAAAAAAACTTTTTCTTTTTTAAACTATACTCATAATTTTAACATGAAAATAAATTGGGACTATGCTGGTTATGGAATGCTTTGGACGTATAATCTAAACTATTTTGAATATTTACATCAAAATACAATTGACAAAGAAATGGGATTATCTTTGATGCATGATTATTTAAATCAATATAAGGATTTACATGTGGGATATAATTCTTATCCGATATCGTTAAGAAATATTTTTTGGATTCGTTTCATCGTAACGAATAAAATAAAAGATGACAGAATAAATGCTTTTTTGTATGATACCTATGTAATATTATCACGCAATCTTGAATATCATTTACTTGGAAATCATCTGCTGGAAAATGCCTTTTCCTTACTCTTTGGGGCCTATTATTTTAGAGATGCTATGTTTTATCGTAAGGCATATAGGTTACTGAAAACGGAATTAACAGAACAAATATTAAATGATGGTGGGCATTTTGAGTTAAGCCCAATGTATCATAAAATACTGTTATATCGTCTTTTGGATTGTTATAACATTGTTTTAAATAATGAATGGGTAGAAGATGATTTGTTGGAGTTCATGCATTCAAAGTGTTCTATTATGTTATCATGGTTGAAAAATATGACTTTCCCATCGGAAAACACTCCGTCTTTAAATGATGCATCTGATGGGATTGCTCCTTCTTCTATAGAATTGTTTTCTTATGCGGAGCGCCTTGCAATTGCGCATGCCTTTACTCCATTGTCAGACAGTAATTATAGATTATTCAAGAATAGCAAATATAGTCTCATTTGTGATATAGATGGTATTTCACCTGCCTATCAATGTGGGCATGCCCATGCAGATACTTTTAATTTTGTTATGGAGGTAGATGGTCAGCCTTTTTTTGTGGATACTGGGTGTTCTACATATCAAATTGGAGAAACTAGAACGCTGGAAAGGGGAACATCCTCGCATAATACGGTTATGGTGAATGGGGGTAACTCAAGTCAGGTTTGGGCATCACATAGAGTTGGAAGACGAGCGAAGGTAACCGTATTAGAGGATACTGAATATTGTTTAAAGGCCCAACATAATGGATACAAAGGTATGATTCATTGTCGATCTTTTAGCCCAAAAGATAACTGTGTGGAAATTGTGGATAAAATAATAGACAAAAAAAGGCGTTCAAAAAATGTGGCACTATATCATTTGGATTATAGTGTTGAAGTCATAAACAAAAATCCTTATACTATAGCAAATTTAGAAAAACAAATAGCAATAAAAATTGAGTTTACTGGAGCTGTGGATATAAACATTTCCGAATATAAGCAGGCAATTGGTTTTAATAATAGTGTAAATGCAAAATGTATTTGTGTTATTTTTAATGAGCAATTGAAAACAACCATTACCGTATGAGAATTTTGTATTTAACATGCCATTTCTTCCCTGATTTTGATGCTGGCTCATTTAGAAACACATCCTTGGTAAAAACATTATTAGATCATTTGGATGACAACGATTGTGTTGATGTAATGACAACATTTCCTCATCGTTATGGTATAAATAATAATATAAAGTCTGATTTTGAAAATAAAAAAAATATAAACATATATCGAACTAGGGTTCCTTCGCACAAAAATAAATATATCAGACAAATTTCTGCATTTATATACTATTGCTGTTTTGTTTTGAAAAAAGTAAATAACTCAGATTATGATTTGGTCTTCGCCTCTTCCTCGAAATTAATGACTGCTTTCTTGGGGTCTTGTATTGCCCGAAAAATTAGAAAACCTTTGTATTTAGATATTAGGGATATATTTTATGAGAACATCAGTATTGTGCTGCATAAAAATGTATTTTTTATGATGCCCTTTATAAAAATTGTAGAGAAAATAACCTTTAATTATGCGGATCACATTAATTTGATATCAGAGGGTTTTATTCCCTACTTTGAAAAATTCAAGTGTAAATCTTATTCGTATTTTACTCATGGTATCGACGATGATTTTTTGAATTTAAAACCATCGAGATGTAATGGCACAAATGGTAATTATAAAATTATTTATGCGGGAAATATAGGCGAGGGGCAGGGATTGGAAAAAATTATACCCCCTGCTGCGGAATTATTAGGAAATGATTATACTTTTCTTATTATTGGAGATGGTGGAACAAAAGAAAAGTTATTACAAGAAGTAAAGAAAAGAAATCTTCAAAATGTTAAAATAAAAGATCCTGTTGATAGAAATGAGCTGAAAAGTTTTTATGATGAAGCTGATTTTTTGTTTGTCCATTTAAATAATTTTACGGCCTTTAAAAAAGTTTTGCCATCAAAGATATTTGAATTGGTTGCTTATGATAAGCCTATTATTGCTGGCGTAACTGGTTTTTCGTATCAGTTCATAGAAAAACATGTACCAAATGTGATTTTGTTTGAGTCATGTGATGTGAATGATATGATAAAAAAAATTAAACAATGTAGATACAAAAACGAATATAGGACACAATTTATAGAAAAATTTAAACGTAAAAATATTAATAATCAAATGGTTCGGTCTATGGTTGAAATCGCATCTGGAATTAACTTGTCCTGATGGATGATTTTATTCAATGTAAAATTTATGGAGGATATTGTGGAAAATGAAGATTTAAGGCATGATAACATTGCTAACGGTGGTGATCTAGGGCCAAGAGAGAATGATGAGACGATAAGTTTTTTCGATCTCTTTGCCATAATTTGGCGGCGAAAAATAATGATAATTGCTATCACTGTGCTTGCCATGATCGGTCTTGTGGTTTTTTCAATAGTCTCAATTAGGTTGCCTCCCGAAATATCTCCTCTTCCAAATGTATACACTTCCATAGCTTTTGTGCTTATCACCGAAGGTAGAGCACCTGCTGGAGATCATCGTGAAACTTTGTTGGGATATGGATTTAGAAGAGGTCCTACTTACAGCGGTCTTGCAATGTTTTTGCTTAGAAGTAATACATTGCTTGATTCTGTAATAGATGCTCTTACTCAACTCGGATGGGGTTATAATGGGTTAAGTACAACAGTAACCCGTGAAATGCTCACAGATGGCTTTAAGCAAAACCATACAGAAATAACTCGCGGAATGCTTAGAAATGGTTTGGGTCCAAGGCATAATGAAGATAGCGGTGTTTTATCTATTAGTTTTACCCATACAGACCCTGTTTTTGCACGAGATGTTGCTAATATTACGGTTGCACATCTAGAGAGTCGTTTTATTGAGCTTGGTGTTGACAGAAACAGGGCTGAACAGGAAAGGTTGGAATTGCACCTTGCCGAGGTTTTCCAAAATATTCTTCTGCTTGACGAAGAAAGGCGTAGGCTTGAACAATCGGTTGCTTTTATTCCTCTTGTCGGGGGGAACCTTCCAGCCATTATGGCTGATATTAACAGGGCAACTATGGAATCGGAATCGATGCGACAGGTTTATACTCAACTTAGGGTACAGCATGAAATGTTAAGGGCAACCATAGCGACGGAAATCCCGATGCTTCAAATTCTTGAACTGGCAGAAGTACCGTATGAAAGATCTGGGCCAAGCCGGGGTAGGATTTGTATTATCGGTTCCCTTGTCGCAGGTTTTTTTGCGGTGCTGTTGGCTTTTGCTTTGGA
>Ga0209755_10003671_pt1 | contig 18959 bp, 12 predicted proteins | sample TergutCo191P1_FD_187301 | JGI IMG/M metagenome (GOLD analysis project Ga0209755, IMG submission 187301) | Cornitermes sp. P1 segment gut microbial communities from Petit-Saut dam, French Guiana - Co191P1 (SPAdes) (version 2) | ecosystem: Host-associated > Arthropoda: Insects > Digestive system...
AAGCCGCCGCCGCATCCGGCAAGCCGGTCATCGTCATCGAAAAACATAAAATCCTGTTTTTAAAAGCAATGGAATTGAGAGATTTAAGCGCTTTTTTCTCTCTTAGCGGTTTAATTTTTATTGTCGGAGGAAGCGGTGAAGGAATCACTGAAGCGCTTTCCATCGCTTCCTCGCTTGTGTCAGGCGGCGCGAATACCGGCAGAAAAACTCCTCCTTCTGTTATCCGCAACAAGGCGCTTGTCGATCTTGACGGGCAGTGGTACGGGCAGGCGGAAGAAAGAATCCGCGCGTGGTCAATGAGAGACGATGTCAACACCGCCACGCACAAGCGCTTCGGCAGAAGATGGGTGCGTAATCTTTCGCGTAACATGAAGGCGGTGCGCGATCTGCCTGGTGTTTCGCGTCTTGTCGGCCTCGCTCAGGAAAAAGAGCCGCTGCCTGTTTTTCTCGCGGCGGCCGGCCCTAGCCTTGACAGAATCAAACCTCTGTTAGGTGAAATCCATGAAAGGTGTATAGTCGTCGCGGTTGACACTTCGCTCAGGTTTTTTGTAAAAAACGGATTGTCCCCTGATTTTGTGGTAGTTGTCGATCCTCAGTTCTGGAACAGCCGCCATCTGGACCGCTGCGTAAACGGACAGGTCAGTGAAAGAACGGCGCTTATCGCCGAATCCGCTGTATATCCTCCGGTGTTGAGCCTGCCTTTTAAAAATAAATTCCTGTGCGGTTCTCTTTTCCCGCTTGGAACATTCATCGAAAATCAGGCAGATCCCAAAGGCAGGCTGGCGGCCGGAGGATCAGTGGCAACAACAGCGTGGGATTTCGCTCGCATGCTTCAGGGAAATGATATTTGGATCGCGGGGCTTGATCTCGCGTTTCCCGGCTTAAAAACGCATTTTCGCGGCGCGCGTTTTGAGGAAACAGCGGCTTCACAGTCAAACCGTTTTAACCCGTGCGAAAAATGGGTTGTGCGCGCTCTGCGCGACGGCAGGCCGCGCATGGCGTTATCCGCTAACGGAGGACAGGTTCTTACAGATCAAAGATTATCGCTTTATAAAGCATGGTTTGAAAGTCAGTTCCGTAAAAATGATAAAATACAAAATCGCGGTTTTTTTTCTGACGGGATCGCTATCGCAGGGCTTGGCATCGCGGATGTTGATGAGTTTAAATCCCTGCCTGAACGTCGCGGGGAAATTGATAAACGTTTAAGAAACGCGTTCATAAAAATTGATGCAGAGTTTAATGACCCTGAAGAAAAAAAACACAGGCATGAGCGCTATGAAAAAGCGGTTTCTTCACTGGAAAGCGGCTTAAAAAATATTAAAGCGGCTGCTGAAAAGGGAGCGGAAATCGCGCGGCGCGCGTTAAAATATCCGCCTGACGAAAAAAAGCGCGGGCATATTTTATATGAGCTGGATAAAATTACCCGGCATTTTGAGGAGAGCGAAGTGAAAGAAGTCGCCGGTTTTTTATTCCCGGAAGTTGATGAGGAAAACGGCGGGAAAGATACATTTCGCGCGTATTTAAAATCAACGTTAAAACTTTTTTCCGGTGTCGCGGAAGCCGCGGATTTTTATATAACGCGGCGGTAAATCTTTCTTCCTTGAATGACAGCTCAGGATAGAGTATTATTTTTATATGTTAATAATTAGTTATGACGCGGTAGGCAATGATGAATTCGATCGCTTAACGCGATATCCGGTTTTTAACGCGTTTTCTAAAAAATGCGCCGTCTTTAGAAATGTATCCACAGTATTTTTAAGCAATACGTATCCTGTTCATACATCTGTCGCGACAGGCGTTCTGCCGCGGGAGCACGGCGTTACATCAAACACTGAAGCTTTCCCCGCGGCTTCCCCCGCGTCACCGCTCTCTGTCTGGAACTGCGGCGAGGACTTGATACGCGCGAAAACGATCTGGCAGGAAGCGGCGCGAAAGGGTATAAAAACCGCGGCTGTCCTTTGGCCAGTAACAGGGTACTCTAAAACAATAAATTTTAATATGCCGGAAATAAGGGCGCGTCCTGGCAAAAATCAGGTGCTGACAAGTTTAAAAGCCGGAAGCTGTTTTCTTCAGTTAAAATTGTATCTGCGTCATCGTAAACTTATGGACGGCATTAAGCAGCCCAATCTCGATTTTTTCTCCGCCGCGTGTATGGCTGATATTCTGCGGGAGAAAAAGCCGGGACTTGCCCTTGTTCACCTGACAGCTTATGATTCCTTGTGTCATGATAACGGAAAAGACAGCGCTGTATTGGAGACAGCTTTTCAGGCGCTGGATAAAAACCTGTCAGATCTTCTTGACGCCGCGGGAGATGACGATATTATTTTGTTTTCCGATCACAGTCAGCTTAATGTCCATACAGTAGTCGATCCTAATCAGGAACTCGTTAAACGAAATTTGATTATACAGACAGATAACGGCTATCTGCCCGGCGGGACAGGCTGCTGTTTTGAGCTTTGCGGCGGATCAGCTTTTTTCCACCCGGGCGGGCTGGGCGAAAATCAAGTTAATGAACTGCGTTTACGCATCGAAAAAAGCAGCGGCTTTAGAAGGTTTCTGACTCCCGGTGAAATGGATCATGCCGGTATGTTTAAAGCGGCTTTTGGTTTTTGCGCGAAGGAAGGTTATTGTTATGAGATTTTTGGAACGCAAAAGAAAGGGAATCATGGTTATCCGCTTGATATGAATAACTATACTGTTTTTTACATGGTTAAAGGATGCGGTCTCGCGGCGGGCAGCGTTGAACATGGCGGAAGTTTGCTGGACATCGCGCCGCTTGTACGAAAAAGACTAAATCTTTAATCAGGCATATTATCCCAGTTATTATATAAATCATATACATAACCCGCGCTTTCCCTGTATAACAGGGTGTCGTAATTTAATAACCATATTTAACAGGGATATCGCATTTGCTGTATGGAAGCTAATTTGTTGATTTAAGTTTTTATATTCCAGCGCTTCAATTAAAGCTGTACCGGATTTCATATTCATCATAAATTGATCCAAAACAACAGCTATATTGTCATTAGCAACAGGTCCTTCTACAATATCAAATTGAATCTTTTGCCTTTACTTAAGTCTATTTTTTCAAAAAACGAATATGAGCCATGATATAAAATCATTCAAAAGAAACTCCGTTCCTTTTTAAAATGTTGTCGATATCTTCGATAATATAAATAATATTTTCCAGATGTTCGGTTTCATAATGATTATATAAAAAATCCATTACTCTAAACTCACGCAGTCTGGGAAATATAATATCAGAAGTCACGTTTTTTGTTTTCGCGTAACGGTTAACCACAAAAGAGAGCTAATATGCTATGTTTACATCATTTTTAATGCTTTGCATATGGATTATACAGCCCTATTTATTCATCGTAATATAATTTGATAATTTCCGCTTGAGCTGCCGCTGTATCCTCTCACTTCAATGATGTACCAGTTATTCGCCTCATATCCTGGGCTGGACGCAGAACCGCTTCCGTATATCCTGTGAGTGTTGGTGCCATAATTTCCGCTATCCGATACAGGTATGATATAATTAGCGGAATCCTCTCTTCTTACTCCTACAATGGCGTCAATAGGGCTGCTTAATCCTGCGCTTGAATCGGCGTCCCGCCATACTATTTCATAGTATGAGGAATTTTCCAAATATACCCTGTAATAATGAATGTCACCTGAGCGGATATTGCCCGAAGTGAAACTGTTTGATGCGTTTAACGTGATTAATGTTCCTGACCTTATCCATACAGCGCTGTTTGTACTTGACCTTGTATAGGTACCAGATCTTCTGCCGCCGTTATAATAGGTGTCTACAAACCCGTCGCTGAATGAAGCGGGAGCGGTGGAACTACCCTGGAACATCGATACATTGGCTCCTATGGTAATACTTGTAAGCGGATTATTAAAAAACGCGCCTTGCCCAATTTCGGTTACGCTGTTTGGAATTGTAATGTTCGTCAGTTGATTATCGTAAAACGCGTTTGAGTTGATTGTAGTTATACTATTCGGAATTGTGATACTTGTTAGTAAATTGTTTTTTAGCGCTTCTGCCTCAATAACTCTCAGACCGTATGGAAAAGTAAAACTTGTTAGCTGATTGTTACTGAATGCGAGTAAACCTATTGTGATAACGCTGTCTGGAATTACAATACTTACCAATTGATTTCCGGCAAACGCGGTTTGCCCAATAGTTGTAATGCCATTTGGAATTATCACATCCGTAAGCTGATTCCCGCTAAAAGCGCCATTACCGATAGTTGTGACGCTTTCGGGAATTGTAACTGCGCCATGTTTTCCGGCAGGCCATTGAACAAGAGTAGTAAAGTCTTTAGTATACAAAACCCCGTCCAAAGAACTGTAGTTTTCATTATTTGGTGAAACGTTTATTTCCGTTAAGCTTGGATTGCCGCCAAACGCGCCTGAACCGATAGCGGTAACGCTGTCAGGAATGGCAACGCTTTTTAACTGGTTGCCATAAAACGCCTGTGAATCAATATAGGTAACGCTGTCTGGAATTGTAACCTTGGTTAGTTTGTTGCCATTAAAAGCGTTAAAACCGATAATAGTAACGCTGTTTGGAATAGTAATACTAGTTAACAAATTGTCATTAAACCCGCTAAGCTCTGTAACGCTTTTGGGAATTGTAATTCTTTTAAGTTTATTTCCGGCAAATGCGTAATCTGCTATTGATATAACACCGTTTGCGATGGTGACGCTTGTTAATTGATTCCCGTAAAATGATAAACTTCCAATTGTAGTAACGCTTTTTGGTATTGAAATATTCGTCAACTGGTTTTCATAAAACGCTCCGTCTCCGAATACAGTAACCCTGCTGCCAAAGTTGACGCTTTTCAATTGATTGCCGGCGAAAGCGTATTCTCCTATGGAAATAACGCTGTCTGGTATTTTAACATTTGTAAATTTTTTCTCAGAAAAAGCTCCTTCTCCGATTGAGGTCACAGCCAGCTCGATAATTACAGGAGGAATATTAATCTTTTGATTAATTCCTTCGTATCCTGTAATTGTAACCGAAGTTAGGCTGCTGTTGCGTGACACGCTGAAATCGCTTTCAAGGTCATATCGCGAACATGAGCCAAACGCCGCCGCTAATAAGATAAAAATCAAAACCGCTTTATTTTTCATACATCGCTCCTTCTTACCTTGCGGTAACATCTCCGCGGAAATTATATGTTCCGGTGTTGCTGCTATATCTTGTAATAACAACAAAATATATACCTGCCGCTAAATCCATATACTGATTATACGGAAAACGATCTCCAGAATAAATTGATCCCCTGTCTTTAATAACATTGCCATCCGCATCAAGCCATTGTATGTATGCGCCATAATCAGGCAGGCTGTCTCTTGTTACATTCAATGTCAGTCTGCTAGGCTGTGTTATGTCAAATCTGAACATATCTATATCATCCTGAAGACTTAATGAACCTCTTACAGTCTGCCCTGATGTTAATAATTGCGCGGTCGCTCTTGTGTTATTTGGTTCTCTTTCGTTATTTCCTGCGGGAGTAAAAGTACCGCGTAAATTATATGTACCGGTTCTATTACTTAAATATGAGGTATCAGATCTGATGATTTCAATAAAATATGTTCCTGCCTCCAAGTCCATAGATATATTATATGGATTTAAACTGCTACTTCCGATTTGCCTAATCTGTGTACCATTAATATCTAGCCATTGTACATTCGCATTTTCTAGAGTATCTCTGGTAATATTTACAGTCAGTCTGCCGGGTACAGTTAAATCATAACGGTATATGTCACGATCATCCTGATAACTTAAAAAACCTTTAATAGTTTGTTCTGAAAATAATATTTGCGCAGCTGCTAACGTGTTGTTAGGTTCTATCTCATTGTTTCCGGCGGGTATAAAATCTCCGCGTAAATTATATGTTCCTGTATACCCTCTTTCTGGTGTTAATTCAATGAAATAAATACCGGCTTCTAAGTCCATATACTCCGTTCTTGTATTACCATAATAGTTTGTTATATGCAGCTGTGTACCATTCGCATCCAGCCATTTTATGTAACTATCATTTAGTCCGCCTGTACTGTCATATGTTACATTCATCGTTAATCTGCCAGGTTGTGTTAGATCATACCGATACATATCAACTCCATCCTGAGCTGTTATCTGTCCTCTTACAGTCAACCCTGATACCAATACTTGAGCGGTTGGGCGCGTATTGTTTGGTTCTCTATCCTCTGTAAAATATTCAATTTTTATGCTGTATGTTCCGGTGTTGCCTATTCCGGGTCTTCCATTAACTTCTATATTATAAACACCTGCGTCAAGGTTCATTTGATCGTTATAAGGAAAATTAAAACCTCCATTTGAACCGCCAATCCTTATACCGTCAGCGTTGAGCCACTGGACATCCGCGCCATGATTAGGCATTGCCCTGTTACTGCCGTCGCTTGTAACGCTTGTTGATACTCTGCCGGGCATCAATAAAACAATAGTATATCTGTTAGAAGGATTGACTGTTGTTATAGAAGCGGATATCGGTTCGCTGAAAGTTATTCCTCCTTCAACATAGGCCGCCAATATTTGGGTGCGGTTATGCGCTTCTATTAAAGACGGGTCAAAAGCCGATGCCTGAAAAAAGTAATTCAACGCTGTTTCTGTATCTCCCTGCCTTTGCGCTGTTATTCCCTGAGCAAGAGAGGTTTGCGCGCTTACATGATTTGCCGATGCAGGTCTTGAAAGTTCTTCCTGAGTTCTTGTTGTAAGTGTTACGCCCAATTTCTGAAGCAGCTCAAACGATGCCTGCCTTATGCCGGAAAGGTTATCAAGCTCCGCGAAAGTTAATGTTCCAGAATATGAGGCGACTGTCATTTTATCAGCGGATCTTGTCGCGTACATTTGCAAAGCGTAACCTGTTTCTGTCCTTGTAATATTGCCTGATAATATATGTGTAGTGGGTGACAAACGTCCTAAATCCATCAATTCCGCCGCGTTATCATCGTAATAACCGGAAAAAAGTTCAAGGTATTGATTGTCAAGGCGCTGCCTGTCTAAAACTGAAATTGCTGAATAGGTAGAAAAATTGCTTACAAACTCGCCCTGCACAAGCGCCGGAATATAACTCTGGTTTACAGTAAGGCCAATAGCCTGCGGGGGAAGAATAGTGATACTGATATTCCTGCCGCCGTCTCCCGTCCAGTACTGTAGGGTTTGTACGGTTTGAGACTGCGGCTGCTGATTTTGCGGTTGGTTAGCAGCGAGACTTCCTTGACCTTGGTTTACTGCGGCAAACGCTGCATTCAGCGCAGCGGCGCTTTTTCCGCTGACAAGCTGCATTCTGACATTGGCGCTTGTCCCAATAGAACGGTTTATTATTCCTGTAATTGTATTGTTTTCCGGATTAAATTGACATTGAAGAAAGGAATTACCGTCTTCAATGCTAAGATTTATATAATATCCTTTTCTTTCCCATGTTGATATGTATCCTGCAAAGCCATTTACCCTGCCATTGGAAAGAAAATTAATTCTTGTAGGTGATCTATCACTGGCCCAGTCACTAACAGTCAAATCCCATGTTGTCCCCTGCAGCACATCACTATCTTCTCCATAAAAATTTTTATTATTATTAACAAATCCTTGTTGATTACTTCGAGTTTCCGGCGTACTCGGTGTACTCGCTGTTCTCGGCGTACTCGCTGTACTTGATGTATTCGCACTCGCCAATCCCAACAACATAAACACCGCTAACATAATTGCCATAACAGCATGTTGTTTCCAATTTCCTTTTTTTATCATAAAATACTCCTATTAATGTATTTGATAAAAATTAAATTCTCCGCGATAGCGAATAACACCATAAAAGCGATATCAAGAAAATCAAATGTGCCATGTATGTTTAAAGAAATCTGTGAGATTTCCATAACCAGCGCGGCAAGTAAGAATATACAAAAATATATTAATCTACATTTTTCATTGGCAAGCCAGACAGCCCGAATTATCAATATTCCTGATAAAAACCAAAGACCATCAGGCAGGTTATAAAGAAGTATAGAAATAAAAAAGTTATCATCGGCAATGGAAATGTAAATAGACTCTAAAAATGAAGGCTTTGAGAAAAAGTTAAAAATCAGCATATTGTGATTTCTGAAAAATGCGTAGATTGATAAACCAACTAAAATGGCAGAAACCGCGGTTATAATGTATTTTATCTTGAGTTGAACAATAAACCTTGGATTATTAATATTTCCATAGTTACTGTTGGTTATTATGTGATTACCCATATTGAAAACTATATATATGAAATAAATCATATTGTCAATATGTCATTATGAATATTCTCATAATAATGATATTTATGGGGTTTAAAGAAAATCTTAAAGATCAATTAAGCTTTTCTGGTATGTATGTAAAAGAACTGGCGGCGCTATCCGGCGTTAAAAAACAAACAATTGACAGTTATTTAAGCACGCATAATAATATGCCGAAAGCTGACGCTGCTGTCGCGATGGCGCGGGCGCTTGGCGTTTCTGTTGAGTATCTTGTTACGGGAAAAGACATTTATCAAAAAACTGTAAATTATCCTATAGAAGCTAAAATTACCGCTGAAATAACCGCGCAGATGAGTTTAAAAAACCGCAAATTGGCTGTTTTACTATTAAAAGCCATGAAAAAACATGAGGATGAAGAGAAGGCGGCAAAATAATAATTTTGAATAGTCAAATTTTTCAAAAAAATTTTTGGTTTTGTATTATTTTTTTGTCTGTTGTACCTTATTATTCTAAAAAAAAGTGGCAAACCGGCCTGGATTATATTATATTTAATAATGGATAAATTCGTAAAAACATAAGGATATATGGTGACAAAGCACGATTTCCCCAAAATTCACTTCTATGATCAGGATTTTGTTGATATTTATGATAAAACATGGGCATGGATACAGGATTGTTGGATTTCTGGCGGTGATAAAAGCAAAATTGACGGTAAATTCTTCGCGTATCCTGAAGCTCAGGCCGTAACTCAGACTGACGCTATTCTTTCATCGTTTTTTTTAGTATATTCCAACAGAATTTTTCAGGCTCATCCTACTCTGGACCTTTTTTATGATCGTCAGGAGCCTGACGGCGCTATCCGCTGCGCTTATGACACCGCGACGGGGCAGCCTGTGGTTGAGAAAGAAAACCCCGAAGGGTTAGGTATTCCGCTGTTTGCCTGGGCGGAATTTAATATTTATCACAAGTCCGGCAATAAAAAACGCGTAAAGGACGTGCTGCCGGTTCTGTGTAAATACTCCGCGTGGATCGATTCGGCCTTTAAAAAGTCTAACGGTCTTTATAAGACGCCTCACAGCGCGACCGGAATGACTAACGCTCCGCGGGCGGACGCGTATTACACTATGGATTTTAATACCATGATGGCGGTAAACATGCTTTACATATCAGCGTTAGCTGATATTCTGAATGATAAGGACACCAGTTTTCAGTATAAAAAGCAGTATTTCTCTTTAAAGACCAGAATAAACTCGCTTATGTACAGCGTTTCTGACGGTTTTTATTACGATATTAACAAGAGCGAAAAACATGTTCAGGTTAAATCAATCGCGGGATACTGGCCGCTTCTCGCGGAAATTCCAAACGGCGAGAAAGCCCAAAGGCTGATCGATAAACTGACCGACGCCAGGTATTTCGGCACTCCTCATCCATTTCCTTCTCTCGCGGTTTCTGAAAAGGATTTTGATGAAAACGGGCGCGGGTTTCGCGGCTCTGTTTTTCCTTACCTGACATTTATGGTTATTAAAGGGCTTGAGCGCTACCAGAGGTGGGATATCGCGAGGGAGTGCGCGATCAGACATGTGTACTTCATACTTGATTCGATGAGCCCGGACGGTAATCATAACAGGGGAAATCTCTGGGAAGCGTATCTGCCTTCCAAAGAAGGCCCCGCGAAATGGCCGGGAAAAATCCCGTTTCCGCGCCCTCAGTATCTTACCTATGACGCGCTTTCTACAATCTGCCTGACAATAGAAAATATTGTAGGGCTTTCGATATCGCTTCCGCGGAAAACTGTGGACTGGGTTATTCCAAACCTTGAAATTATGGGTGTAGAGAATTTATCGCTTAAAAATAATATGATTACGATTCTTTCCAACAAAAGCGGCAGAGGCTGGGAAATTCAAATGGAAAGCGAAAAGCTGTATTATTTTACAATTAACATACTTGGAGTTAAGGAAAAAACTTTACCTATTCCGTCAGGAAAATGCTCAATTCTGATTGATAAACTGTAGGCTGTTATGAGCGCCGAAATTACCGCGATTATAGAAATTGGCTCTACCGGCATCAGGCTTAATGTCGCCGAAGTTCATACAGGCTCCGCGAACAGCGCCGGAAAATGGCAGGTTTTGGACAGAGCGGCGCGTCCTGTTTCGCTTGGCCGCGATGTTTTTACATCTGGAGTGCTGTCAAGAGAATCGGTGCTGGAATGTCTCGCTGTTTTGCATAACTACCGCGAGCTTTTATCGGGGTGGGGTATTGCAGATAACAACATTCACGTAATCGCGACAAGCGCTCTGCGCGCCGCGCGTAACAGGGATGTTTTTACTGACCGCGTAAAACAGGAAACCGGTTTTAACCTTACTATTGTTGAAGGCATCGAAGAAAACAGGCTAATGTACCTTGCTGTGCGGTTCGCGCTCAAGCAGGATCTTCACCTTTTCTGGCGCGCCAATTCCATGATTATTGAGATTGGCGGCGGCTCTACTGAGATTATGCTTTTACGGCGCGGGCAGATGGTCGCGGCTCACAGTCTGAAGATGGGAACAATAATTATCGATCAAAAATCGCGGCACGGCATGGGGCCCGGAATTTTTTACGAGCGTTATCTGAATGAGAATATCAGAAACACGCTCGCTATGCTGAATATGGAAATGGACCTTGCTCATGTGCGGACAGTTGTCGCCGCGGGAGCTGACGCGCGTATTGCCGCCGACCGTGTCGGAAAAGAGCTGAACGACTACTGCCGCATCATTGAGCGCGATGATTTAATACGCTTTGTAGATAAACTGAGAAACTTCAGCATTGAGAACTGCATTCAGGAGTTTGGCATAACGTACGCTGACGCCGAAGGATTATTTCTGGGCCTTCTTGTTCTGCGGCTTTTCCTTGATCGCTCAGGCGCGGCGAAAATCGTAGTTCCGCAGGTATCGATACGGGACGGCTATTTAATCGATCTTGCTTCCGGCGTTGATTCATCTTTGCAGGGTGAATTCTTTTCGCAGATAATCGCGTCCGCTTTAAATCTGGGAAGAAAATTTCATTTTGATGAAGCTCACGGCCGTCATGTCGCGAATAACTGCATGATAATTTTTGACGCGCTTGTAAAAGAGCACGGCATGAACATCCGCCACCGCATAATGCTGGAGACTGCCGCGATTCTGCATGATGTCGGTACATATATTAAAGCGTCCGGTCATCAGAAGCACGGGCAGTATATTGTCGCGAACTCTGAAATTTTCGGCCTTCATCAGGACGAGCTTGGGATTATCGCGAATGTTATTAACTGCCACCGCGGTGATCCGCCCGCGCAGTCCGACATTGATTTTATGTCGCTTCAGCGCGAAGAGCGCGTGCTTGTTTTAAAAATGGCGTCAATTTTAAGAATAGCTGATTCTCTGGACCGCGGACATTCGCAGCATATAAAAAAGATCACAGTTGAACGCCGTTTTGAGACTGTAGTTCTTCACGCGGAAAGAACATTTGATTTTACTATGGAACTGATCAGCCTTGAAGAAAAGGGCGGAATGTTTCAGGATGTATTCGGGTATAAGGTGGTTTTAAACTAGCAGCAAGGAGCGGGGAATGAGCAATGATGAAATAAATAATGAGCATCTGTCTCAGATTCCCTGCCTTTCCAGAGATATATCATGGGTTGATTTTAATGAGCGCGTAATGAAGGAAGGGCTGCGCAGGGAAATGCCTCTTCTTGAAAGGTTCAGATTCCTGTCAATTGTTTCATCAAACTTTGATGAGTTTTTTATGGTCAGGGTCGCCGCGCTAAAACGCATGCAGAGAACTGACGCGGGGAAAATGACAGACCCCTGCGGACTTACTGCCGCTGAGCAGTTAGACGCTATCTCTCAAAAAGCGCATTCGATTATCAAAATTCAATATGACTGCCTGCGTAATGAAATTTTCCCCGGGCTCGCTAAAAACGGATTGTCGCTTCTGCGGCCTGATTCTTGGTCTGTGCCGCAGCTTGATTTTCTGGACTCGTACTTTGTCGGGCAGGTGTATCCTGTTCTCACTCCGTTAAGGCTGGAAGACGATAAGCCGATGCCTTTTATCGAAAGCCGCTCGTTAAACGCCGCCTTTGTACTTGAGAGCGAGACCCCTGATATCGCGCATAATGCGGGGGGGCAGTCAGTTGAGTTAAAAGTGATTGTGCCCCTGCCGGGAATTCTTGACAGGCTTATATGGCTGCCAGGGAGAGACGACGGAAGCCAGCGTCCGGGAAACGCCGCTGCCGGCGATGAAGCCGCGCAGACTAAACAGCAGGGAGAAAATGATAAAAAAGAAAATTTATACTTTGCTCTGCTTGAGGATTTAATTATTACATGGGGCGCGTATCTGTTTCCGGGTTACCGCGTCCGCGAGAGCATGATGTTTAAAATTAACAGGGACGCTGATTTTTCTGTGGATGAACAGAGAGACGAGGATTTTCTTGACGCGATGGCGGAAGTTCTTGAGGACAGGGGAAGAGCCGAAGTTATCAGAATGGTTTATTCACCAGGAAGCGATACAATGAGAGATGAACTCGCGAGGCGTTTTTCCCTCGCTGCTTCAGGCGAGCCTGATCTTTATTCCGGCGAAAGCGCGCTTTGCGCGGGTGATTATCTTTATGAGGTAGACGGTCCGTTAAACCCTGTGGATTTCCTGGAACTGACTAATGTCGCTAACATGGAAGAGCTGGTTGAGAAACCGTGGAAGATTCACAAGTCCGCGGAATTCAGCGAAGAGACGCCTGTCTGGGATCGCATAAGCCGCGGCGATGTTATGCTGCGTTTCCCGTATCAGTCATTTGATCCTGTTATACGTTTTTTCCAGGAAGCGGCGTCTGATCCGCAGGTTATCTCAATAAAAACAGCGCTTTACAGAACAGGCGGCGCGATTCCCGGAGTCGGATTACATTCGGGGTTATCAGCGCTGTCCCCTGTGGTAAGGGCGCTGGAACAGGCGGCGCTTAACGGCAAGCACGTAACGGCGGTTGTTGAGCTTAAAGCCCGCTTTGACGAAGAACGCAATATATCCTGGGCGAACAGGCTGGAAAAAGCCGGAGTGATTGTCGTATACGGGCTTTCGCGGCTTAAAATACATTCCAAAATCACGATGATTCTGCGCCGCGAGAACGACCGCGTAAAACGTTATGTGCATCTTTCTACCGGAAACTATAATTCAAGGACAGCGAAATTATACGAAGACATCAGCTTGTTTACATGCCGCGAGGATATCGCTTATGACGCGGGGATTATCTTCAACATGCTCACGGGGTATTCCTCTGTGCAGACAATGAACCGGCTGACGATCGCGCCAACAGGGCTTAAGCGGCGTTTCCTCGATCTAATCGAAAGAGAAGCTAACAGGGCGCGTCATAATTATCCAGCGAGAATAATGGCGAAGATGAACTCGCTCACCGACATTGACATTGTAAAAGCGCTTTACGCGGCGTCGCAGGAAGGAGTGAAAATCTCTCTTTGCGTCCGCGGCATTTGCGCGTTAATTCCCGGAATACAGGGAGTTTCGGAAAACATCCGCGTAATCAGCGTGATAGATCATTACCTTGAGCATTCGCGAATTTATTACTTTTTCAACGGAGGACAGGAAGAAATATATCTCGCGAGCGCGGACTGGATGACGCGCAATCTTGATCACCGCGTGGAGATTTTATTCCCTGTGCAGGATGAAAAACTCCGCGTTGAGCTGATTGATACGCTTGGAGATTATTTCCGCGATAACTGCAATGCCTCTGTCCTTGACAGCTCCGGCGGCTGGACAAGGCTGACACCCGCGCCGGGCGAGAAACCGTTCCGTGTTCAGAAGGAAATGCTTTCGCGCGCGGCTCTTTCCGGTGATATTCCAGGACCGGCGAAAATGGAGTATACTGTCAGAAGGACCCCCATCCCCTTTTAAGGAGTTTTTATGGACTTATATTATCTGATTCTTGTTGTGCCGACCCTTCTACTGTCTTTATGGGCGCAGTTTATGGTGAAATCCACCTTTGACAAGTATTCCAAAATACCGTGTTCAAAAAGGGTAACCGGTACGGACGCCGCGAATCTCCTGCTGGACTCAAATAATATTAACGATGTCAGCGTTGAGCCTGTTAAGGGTACATTGACAGATCACTATTCTCCTTCCGATAAAAAACTCAGGCTGTCAGAGCCTGTTTACGGCTCCACTTCGATCGCCGCGGTCGGCGTTGCCGCGCATGAGGCGGGTCACGCGATCCAGCACGCCACAAAATGGGGGCCTCTTGCTTTACGGAGCACTCTTGTGCCTGTCGCGAACATCGGTTCAAAATTTGGTCCGATTATAGCGGTAGCGGGTCTCGCGTTTACCGCTGTTCCGCTTTTAAGTCCTTATTGGGAGTTGATTTTTACAATAGGAATTCTTCTCTTTGGCGCCGCTGTTCTTTTTTATGTTATTACTCTGCCGGTTGAGTTTAACGCCTCCAACCGCGCGATCGCGATTCTGCGTTCAGCTAACGTTCTGGAAGAGAGTGAGCTTAAAGGGGTGCGAAAAGTTTTAAACGCCGCGGCCTTAACTTATGTCGCTTCAGCGCTTACGGCAATCGCGAGCTTACTCAGGCTGATCTTGCTGCGAAAGCGGCGTTAGTGTCCTGTTTTATTCAAATAACCGAATAGATGATAAGCTAATCCTGATCTCATAAGGAATCAGCGCGTTTGTAAATCTGCGAACCGGATAAGATAAGACACTCGTTTACAAAGCAAAACCGCGCTTTTTGTAACAGGTTCCGAAAATAAAAGCGAACACGATTAAATTCGCCGTGATAATTCCTATTCGAAAAAGCCGGAATTTTCCGTCCGCGAGTTCAACCAGCGCGATGCTGATTTGTTCTGTGAAAAAATAGTACAGTACATTATCTATAATAAAGCTGCCTCTTAAAAGCACTGGTAAAAAAATCAGCAGCGCTAATGGCGCTGCCATTGTTGACGCTGCCGCCTGATTTTTCGCGAGAAGCCCGAATGTCGCGCCGAATGTAATCGCGGCGGCAGCTCCGGCGCTTGTTATCAGTATATATGGGCCGAAGGGTATCAAATCCCGCGCTCCGATTATAAAGTAAACCGCGATGTTGCAGATAACGGTAATTGTAGCCGTTGTCAGCACATTGCCAGTCAGAAAATCCATGCCTGATACTGTGGAAGTGATTAACACATTAAGAGTGTTTTTCTCTTTTTCTTCGGCGATAAGCACGCTCATTATCATGACTCCGCACATTATCGCGTTCATAATAACAACCATGTTCATCAGATAAATGGTTAATTCCGCGGGAGCGTCAGCGGGAATCATGAACGCGCCAAAAAGATAAGCCAGCACCAGTATCGCGACGGGCGATGTCATGATAAAAGGATTGTAGATAATATTTTTCATGTTCTTGCTGTAGATGGCGTAAATTTTCCGCGGTGAAATCATGCTAACTCCCTTCCTGTAAGTTTCAGGAATATTTTTTCCAGCGTCGGCTCCTGAGAGTGCATTGTAACAACCGCGCCTTTTTCTACAATCTCCGCGATTTTCCGGCTGTTTTCAGGACTTAGACTAAGCGTGATTTCTTCGCCGCTGCTTAAAAGAATTTTTACGCTCTTTTCCTCATTATACTTTTGACTAAGCTCGTTTAAAGTGCCCATATCAACGATGACACCCTCGTTGAACAGCGCGATGCGGTCGCAGAGTTTTGCCGCTTCCATCATGTTATGTGTAGTAAGAAAAAAGGTGGTTCCGTCTTTTTTCATCTCCAGCATAAGTTTGTGTATTTCCAAAGCGGTAGAAGGATCAAGTCCGCTTGTCGGCTCGTCCAGAAAAAGAATTTTCGGTTTATTCAGCATGGCGCGCGCCAGAATCAGCCGCTGTTTCATTCCTCTTGAAAATTTTTTAACGCGTTTTTTTTCTTCTCCGCCAAGACCAACTCTGGCGAGCAGATTGTGAATTTCATTTTTATCAGTGTTCAATATCCGCGAGAAAACCAGAAGGTTGTCCCACGCGTTCATGTTTTCATATAAGCCTGAATTATCTGTTACAATTCCGATTTGACTGTAAATCCCGTGATTCAGCGTTGTCGTGTCACGCCCGAGAATCGCGGCTGTGCCGCCGTTTTGCCTGAGCTGCCCGGTCACTATTTTGATGGCGGTTGTCTTGCCAGCGCCGGAAGGTCCGAGAAAACCAAACATCTCTCCGTCTTTTACATCAATAGACAAATCTTTAATCGCTGTTTTTGTTCCAAAAACCTTGTTGATGCCTCTCATAGTGATAGCGTATTCCATGACAGACGCTCCCTTAATAATTCATTGTAGCACATTAAATTTTTTCAGTCCATGTTTTTAGTTAAGTGAAAAAATTACAATCCTGCGGAATTTTATATAACGCTGATGTAAGGTGACAGAAAATGTTTCATGTTTTTTTGTTGACTCTTAAACTTAATTAGCGTATGATTTTTAATTAAGAATGATAATTATCTGCAAAAGAACTCCATTCTAAAAACTGATAAAAGGGGATTTAATTATGAATGAATTGTACACATCGATCGTAAAGCTTGACTTCCAGTACGCGCACAGGTTTATGAACTGGCCGAGAGAAGCAAAGCACCTTCACGGGCATTCCGGGCTTTTGGAAATTGAACTCGAAGACAAGGTAGACCCGGTTACAGGGTACGCGCACGCGTGTAAGGAAGGATTTAAAAAAGCGTGGGAAGTTGTTGACCATTTTCATCACGCGACATTGTTTCAGGAAGGCGACCCGCTTCTTGACGCGGTCCTTGCCGTATACAAAAAGGAAGGAATCAATAATGATCCTGAGCATTGCGTTCCCTTAAAAAAGATTGACAACCCGCTCGCGTGGTCATACCCTGAGTACAGAATAGTTGTTACCAAACAGGTTTCTACATGTGAAAATCTTTGCGAGCTCTTTCACGCTCTTTTAAAAGACAAAATGCCGATTAAAAAGATTACGATGCGTTCATCCAGCATAAACGCCGCAAGTAAATGTTTTAAGTAAGCGTATCCGCATTGTATCATGAAGGACAGAGTCATGGCGTTTTACTGCTTGCGCTGTTCCCGCGTGTGCGTTAGGTGATAACCGAGGGACGTTTTTATCTTTCAAAAAGAGCTTTAAGCTCATCGTGGCTCATTCGAGCAAGCCATGACTCTCCTGATTTAATTGTCATGTCGGCGAGTTCCTGTTTACCGCTGAGCATCGCGTCAATTTTTTCTTCAAAGCTGTTTTTTGTGATTAAACGGTGCACAAAAACTGCTTTCTTCTGCCCGATGCGGAAAGCCCGGTCTGTCGCCTGATTTTCCACCGCGGGATTATACCAGAGATCATAATGAATCACGCGGCTGGCGGCGGTCAGGTTAAGCCCGAGTCCGCCTGCCTTTAAACTCGTAAGCATAATCCGCGCGCATGGATCTGTCTGAAATTTTTCGACAGTCTGCGTTCTTATATTCTGACTGAGACTTCCGTGATATATCAGCGGCGCTTCGCCAAGTTCCTTTTTGATGATAAGGCGCAGGCAGTCAAGCGTCTCTGTGTACTGGCTGAAAATGAGAGTCTTCTCCCTGTTTGCGAGAATTTTTTCTAGCAGCGTTATAAGAAGCTGCGCTTTTCCTGAAAGCTCCATAACAGCGGGGCTTTCTTTATCATACACCCGCGGATGATTGCATATCTGTTTAAGGGATGTAAGAAGGTAAAATATGAGGGAAGGTCTTTCTTTGGGATCTGCTTCCCGCGATTTTTTCATTGATTCCGCCACGACAGTTTCGTATAACGCGGCCTGCTCTTTTTCCAGAACAGCGTATTCATTACTGACGGTTTTTTCTGGCAGGTCGCGGATAATATTTTTATCGGTTTTTAGCCGCCTTAATAAAAAGGGAGACGTTATCATTGAAAGAGCCTGAGCTTTCCCGCGGTTTCGCATAACTTCGATAGGGACGCGGTACTGCTCCTTAAAGCTCTTTTCGCTTCCCAGATAGCCTGGCAGAATAAAATCAAAAAGAGATCTGAGATCCTCAAGGCGGTTTTCTACAGGCGTACCTGAGAGCGCGAGCTTGTATTTTGATTTTACCGCTTTTACCGCGCGTGAAACGCGCGTCGCGGAATTTTTCATCAGGTGGGCTTCATCAACCAGCAAAAAAGAAAACGTTTTCTTTTTTAGTTTCTGTTCATCGCGGACTATTGTCTGATATGTGCTGAGATAAATATCACTTTTTTTATCAAACTTCCGCCTGTTTCCGTGATAACGCGAGACCGCGAGAGACGGGGCGAACCGGCTTAATTCTTTTTCCCAGTTGTTAATAAGCGCGGCCGGGGTTACGATTAAACACTCATTTGCTAAAAGTTTTTCTTCTTTCATCCGCAGAATAACAGCGATAGATTGAACGGTTTTTCCAAGCCCCATGTCATCGGCGAGTATGCATCCAAAACCGGAAAGCAGAAGAGAGCATATCCAGTTATAACCGCGCGCCTGATAATGGCGCAGTTCCGCTTTCAATGATGAAGGAGCCGGCAGATCATGTTCGCGGAAAATGTTATCAAAAGTTTCACGGGCGTCAAAGGCAAGAACGCTGTCGCCTGAAAAATGCGCCTTAAGAAAATCATTTTTATCCGGCGCGGCCGTTTTCGCTTTTTTTAACAGGCGCGCGAATTCTTCTGTGCGCATTTTCACATAACCGTCTTTAAAGCGCACCATCGCG
>Ga0209755_10003672_pt1 | contig 18954 bp, 18 predicted proteins | sample TergutCo191P1_FD_187301 | JGI IMG/M metagenome (GOLD analysis project Ga0209755, IMG submission 187301) | Cornitermes sp. P1 segment gut microbial communities from Petit-Saut dam, French Guiana - Co191P1 (SPAdes) (version 2) | ecosystem: Host-associated > Arthropoda: Insects > Digestive system...
CTACTCGACAAGCTAAACCCAGGTGCAAAATGTTACAAAGTGGAAGTTGAGGAATGCGAAGGCTCGTTCGCATCGTACGAAATGTCAGAGAAAATCACGATTTGTGATAAAGAAGGTGGTGTAATAGGCGCAGCATACAGACACATATAATCAGAAAAATGAAAAAATACAGAATCAACGAAATCTTTTACTCCATTCAAGGCGAGGGTTACCACACCGGTACACCAGCGGTATTCATTCGCTTTGCAGGCTGTAACTTGACGTGCGACTTTTGCGACACGAAGCACGAGGAAGTGCATCACAACTTGTCCATATCGGACATCTTGGCAAAAATCAAACAGTACCAGTCCCCTATTGTCATTCTAACCGGTGGCGAGCCACTACTGCAAGCCGATTTTGAGCTTGTCAAAGCATTGAAACGCGGTGGACGAAAAGTACACGTAGAAACAAACGGAACAGTCGGAATTGGACTTGACAGTAAAATGCAGTTTGCAAACTTGGACTGGATTACGGTATCGCCAAAGAATGGCGACATCAAAATCAAAAAGGCCCACGAACTCAAAATTGTGTTCGACGGAGATGTTCAAAAGGTGCTTGAATACGAAATGGACATTCAAGCAAAGCACAAGTTCCTGCAACCAATGTCCGGGGAAAACATTCACGAAACAATTCAATTCATAAAAGAGAATCCACAATGGAAACTATCGACACAAATGCACAAGTTATTGAAAATTCAATAAAGGACATTCTTGCATACATTGGCGACGATCCGCAACGCGAAGGTCTGAAAGAAACACCAAAGCGAATGCGAAAGAGTTGGGACAAACTGTTTGCCGGCTACAAGCAAAACGCAAAGGACATTCTAACGACAACATTCACGGAAGGCTCGTGCAATGAAATGGTCATACTCAAAGATATCGAATTTCATTCAATGTGCGAACATCACTTCTTGCCGTTTACCGGGAAAATTTCCATAGGCTACATTCCAAGAGGAAAAGTTGTCGGAGTTTCAAAACTCGCTCGCTTGGTTGAAGTGTATGCACGCCGCTTGCAAATTCAAGAGAGAATGACAGGGCAGATTGCCGACGATATTATGCAGTACATCGATGCACAAGGCTGTATGGTCGTATGTGAAGCACAGCATCTCTGTATGACAGCACGAGGCGTTAAGAAACAGCAAAGCGTAATGATCACCTCCGGAGTGCGTGGAGTTTTTCATACTCAGAAAGAAATTCGGGAGGAGTTTTTGAATTTAATCAAAAAGTAATGCGACGAAAAGGGAAATATGATACGACGATTGCCAAAGCAGATGCTGAGCAAAAGAGACTCTTAAAAAAAGAGGCTGAAGCATCACTATTAAAACTAATACAAGGATACAGCTATAAAGAAACAAAAACGGTTGCTGTTCTCTGTAAAAACGAAGAAAATTCATCAAAAGGAGTAATCAAAGAGGTTATAGAAACCAAAAAACACGTTCCACCATCTCCACAAGCTATCATATTTACCCTAACAAACATTGAACCTCGAAAATGGAATAACACATAAAATGAAAACAGCAAGTAAAAATACAAAAGGTGCTAAAACAGAGGTTGTTAAAAAAAAGACAGCCAAAAAAAAGGCTGATAACTCTGACACTCTCGCGCGCACGCGCACGCGAAACAATGAGGCGAAGGCAAAAAGGTGTACAAAGACTGTTTCAAAGCGTATTGCAGATACAAAAAAGCGTTTATTGGAGGAGTTGAAATTAACAAGGGGCATAATTACAACAGCGTGTTCCCGCGTAGGCATATCTCACACGACCTATTACAAGTGGGTTGCCGAAGACGAAGAGTTTAGGGATGCGTGTAAAGAGGTTGAGATTTACCAGATTGGACTTATTGAGGAAAAATTGCTCAACACTATTGAAAACGATAGAATACCACGCACGCAGTTGGATGCCGTTATGTTTTACTTGCGAACAAAGGGTAAAAATCATGGATACTCCGAACGTCAAGAGATAACTGGCGCAGATGGCAAAGACCTAATACAAAAAACAGACCTCAGAAAGCTGACTGATGAGGAATTGGTAATTTATCACTCGTTACACGAAAAAGCATCTGTAAAAGATGATGAGAGTAAATAAACATAGCGTAAGCGTACCTGAACTGCTTGCTTCAAAAATGGAGTTATATCGGCGTGGTAATTATGATTTTATCACGAAACGAGATGGAAAAGACCATAAGAAGCAGGCCCAGGCACTTGTTATTCTAAACGATAATAGGCACACGGCTATTCTGTATGGCGGTGCTGCTGGTGGTGCGAAGACTTGGACAGGGAGCGTAGATTTAACTTTCAAAAGTTTGGTGTATCCTGGCACGAGGTGGTTTATTGGCAGGAACACTCTTAAAAGTTTACGAGATTCTACGTTGGTTACATTTTACAAAACGAGTGGAACGTACGGCTTGATCAATGGGCTGCATTACAAATATCATGGCACAGATAACTACATAGAGTTTTTTAACGGAAGCCGCATTCAACTTCTCGATCTTGAATATAAACCGTCAGATCCATTTTATGAGCGCTACGGATCGTCGGAATTTACAGGCGGTTGGATTGAGGAAGGTGGCGAGGTTAACTTTGGGGCATACGATACTCTAAAAACACGCATCGGAAGGCATCTAAATGATAAATACGGACTGATCGGAAAGATTTTCATAACCTGCAATCCGAAAAAGAATTGGCTTTATAGCGAGTTTTACAAGCCGAGCAAAGATGGCACACTTTCAGAAAATATGATTTTTTTGTCATGTTTGATACAAGATAATCCATTCGTTGAAAAAGATTATATCAAAATTCTTGAATCAACAGCCGATAAAACGAGAAAGGAACGACTGCTAAAAGGAAATTGGGATTACGATGACAACCCAAATGCAATGTGCGACTATGATGCAATCCAAGCCATATTCAAAAACGATTTGGCAAAGAGAACAGGCGAAATGTTTCTTACCGCTGACATCGCACGTTTCGGGTCCGACAAGGCACGAATTGCAGTTTGGGACAACTGGTCTGTTATTGAACATATTTCTTTCGATGTCAGCAAAACAACTCAGATACAGCAAGCAATTACACATCTACGGCAAAAGTATCGCATTGGCAAGAAACAGTCAATCGCGGACGAGGATGGCGTAGGTGGTGGAGTTGTCGATAACTGCGGAATTATCGGTTTCACGAATAACGGTCGTCCTTTCGATGGCGAAAATTATCAAAATCTGCAATCGCAATGTGGTTACAAACTTGCTGAAAAAATCAACAGCGCAGAAATGAGCATTGACTGCGATTTGAGCCAAGAGGACAAGGAGTGTATCACGAATGAATTGCAGCAACTCCAAACTTACGATGTAGATTCGGACGGAAAACTAAAAATAAAGCCAAAAGAGTTGATCAAACAAGACATTGGCCATTCCCCGGATTGGCGAGACTTATTTTTGATGCGATCCTACTTTGAATATCAAAAAAAATCATTCCCATACGCATAAACAATAAAATATCATGAAAACAATCGAAGAAATCTTGAAATTAGAGCCAAAAGACGCAGTAACAGAAATTCGTACTCACAGACCGTTCAATGTTCCTAAGCCGGAAGATATAAAAAAGGAATATAACGGCAATGAACACCCTGTTATGGACCAGGCTTTGTACCCTGACGATATCGAAGGTGAAGAAAAAATGACGCGAATTGTCATTCCCGACCAAAAGTTGTTTGCTAAGCGTGCGACAAGTATGTGTGTCGGAACGCCCGTTTATAGGAGTTACAACACCAAGAAAGAAGATGGCAGTGAAGACGAAGGTAAAACGCAAATTGCAAATGTAATTGAAGCTATCCTTGAAAACAACAGGATAAACAGTTTGAATATCAAACGCATCAATCAATTATTTTCGTTTTGCGAAATAGCGACTGTGTGGTATGCTTATGAGTGCGATACTGAATATGCAGGCGTTAAGAGCAAGAACAAAATCAAGTGCAGAACTTACAGTCCAATGCTTGGACACGTGCTTTATCCGATATTTGACGATTACGATGATATGGTTGGATTTGGCGTTGAGTACAAAAAGAAATCGGGCACAAAAGAGATTGAGCGCTTGGATTTTTATGCAGAAAACAGCGCTATCTTTTACGTGAAAAAGGACGGAGAGTGGGAAGAGGACGATACAAGCAGACGAAATTTGGATATCGAAAAAATTCCTGTTATCTATTCGTGGCGAGAATATCCTGTTTGGGAGGAAACTTCGTCAATAACTTACGAAAAAGAGTGGATATTATCACGAAACGGGAATTATATTCGACACAACTCTGTGCCAAACAAAGTGCTTACTACAGATGCTGAAACAGCAGGACAAATCATTGCAGACGCCAACAAAGATAATGCCAATCAAGAATACGAGATTGACAATAGGCAAAAAAAAGGCGGGAAAAAGAAACCACCAAAACTGAGCAAAGACTGGATCTTATCAGAGGGTAGCGATTTGAAGGTTGTCGAGTGGCAAGGTAGTGTCGAAGCCTCTCGCTTTGCGGTTGAAACACTCAAAAAAGAACAACATCGTGTTTTGCAAATTCCAGACTTATCGTTTGAAGCTGTGTCGGGTGTCAGCACAGAAACTATGCGTATAGCACTTCAAGACGCACAAATGAAAGTCCGCTTTGAGGCAGGAAATCTTGAGGAGTTTTTTGACAGAGAGATAAGCGTTATCAAGGAATTTGTCAAAGCAATGTTCAGCAATTCAAAAGATGTTGACGCTCTCGTTGTTAAAAGCGAGATTGTTCCGTTTGATGTGAGCGATATGATGAGAGAGTCGCAGATGCTAAGTCAGCAAACAGGCGGAAAAGCCGTTACATCTCAAGCCGAAGCAGTCCGACAGTTGCACGGCACAGAAAAAGCCAAATCAATCTTGAAAGAATTACACCAAGAATCGCATCAAGACGCCATTGAGCCAGCATTCTAAAAATAGCAATGACAGACTTTGATAAGTTACATAGAAAAGGCGTTGAATCCGTCCAAAAGCGAATAAAACGGATATACGAGGATATCACTCGTGAAATTGGCAAGCTTGACCTTAGCGGAGTTAATCCCAATACCGAGTTCAAGCTTAGCCAGCATCCGAGAATACAACGCAAGGTTGATCAACTTAGCAGAGAGCTTGGCGAAAGGGTCGAAAGGCAAATAACGTCAAGTATTGAGCATTCGTGGCGAACATCTAACCAAAAGAACGACCAAATGGTTAGAAACTTCATCCGAAATTCTACAGTAGCCAATCAATATCTCAATTACAATAATAGTGCAGTAAAGCAATTTATCAAGCGAAAAGACGCAGGCGGTGTTACGCTGTCGGACAGAATTTGGCGAAGTTCAGAACAGTATAAGCAAAATGTTGAATGGTCGCTTGCCGAAGGCATTGCAGACGGAAAGTCCGCACAACAGATTTCTCAGCACATTCGGCAAAATCTTGACCACCCCGACAAACTATTTCGCCGTGTTCGTGACGAGAATGGGAATTTGGTTTTGTCAAGACCTGCGAGAGAGTATAACCCCGGGCGTGGAATATATCGCTCATCGTATCAGAATGCCAAGCGTGTAGCAATCACAGAAACGAACAATGCGTATCGTGAGGCCGATTATGAGCGTTGGCAGGAAATGGATTTTGTCGTTGGTATTCGAATTAGCGTGTCAAACACGCATTGGCAATGGCTCAAGATATGGGAAGAGCAAAACCCAGGAAAGGTTGAAATTTGTGATGGGCTATCTGGTGAATATCCGAAAGACTTCAAATTCTCGGGATGGCACCCGCAATGCCGATGTATCGCCACACCAATACTTGCGGACCAAGACGAGTTTATGGATGCGATGATGGAAGACCGTGAAATTCGACCAAGCAATGAAGTAAAGGATGTTCCGGCACACTTTAAGGATTGGGTAGGTCAGAATACGGACAGAATCGAAAGTGCGAAGTCCCTACCCTATTTCCTTCGAGATAATCAAAAATACGTAGCCCCAAGCCTTGCAGACGGTGCGGATCCTCGCCAAATGAAACTGTTCGATGATGTGCTATTTCAAAAGGCAAGTAACGAATATGAGGATAGGATTGACTCGCTTACCACTATAAGAGATATTGAGATAGAATTTACAAAAGAACTTAAAGAGGTACTCGGATATGACGTTAGGGTTAGTATGCACGAAGCAGATGGTATTTCTGTTGAAACAGCAAAACTTTATGCAAAAGAATTTGTTGCGTTGAACAAGGAGTACAATCTTGGACAGCAAAAGTTAGCAGTATTTTACACAAAGCCACTTAGAGGATTGAACGGGCAAGTATCTCAATCTGTAACCAAAGATAAAATAACAAAGAAAAAGATATACGGAAACAAACACGTAAATGTTAGAGCAAAATTAAAAGATGGTAGATTTGAGGACGTCGCAAGTTTTTTTTCACGTTGTGATAACGATAAAAAGCAAATTTCCACACTCGTCCATGAATTTGCACACCTTGTTGCATCAATAAAAGGAGACATGTCTAATCCAAATACGATTGATTTCTTTAAGGAATTAAGGAGTGTAGCAACAGATTATCTTAATGAAATATCATCGTTAAGCACAGATCCTGTTGGGCTTGAAAAGATATTTTTGGGAACATATGCAAGCACAAACATTAACGAATTTCTTGCAGAAGCATTCCAAGAATACAAAAACTCAAGAAATCCGAGTAAGTACGCAAAACTTGTTGGAAATCTATTTGATAGGCATTTTAGAAGAAGATAACCTAATCTTCTAATTGTATTGGAGCAAAAACAAAGTCTCCTACTTGACCTTCAATAACCTCGTTGTGAGAGTTAATACCACCTATACCGTCTGGTATTTCATCAGGAAACGCTCTGCAACCAAATCGTGATTCGCCAACAATGTTAGCAAAAAAATGTTTGCATTTTCCACATATAAAGACTTCAGGTATCATTACTCATCAATTTTTCGCAAAAATACAAAAAACTTTTCAATTTTCCAAACTTTTGTCAAAAAATGTCAAAAACTCATTTTTTTATGTCAAAAACTCGTCGGGTGAGTTTTTGACATTTTCGGCTTTATTTGAAATTACGGTGCTATCTTTGTAGCCTGATAGTATAAACACAAAAAAACGAAAAACAAATGTACGAAACTATTCTAAAATCACTTAAAACCAAATACTCATCATTGGGGTTAAGTTTAGCAATTTTGGTGGCTATGGCAAAAACGCTTGAGCCACAAGTTACAGAAGAAAGTCAAGTCGAAACGGCTGTTGCTGGTGTCGAAGGACTTTTGAAAGCATTTCAGCCCGAGTTAGACACTCATCGCAACGCGAAAGCGGAGGCGGAAAGAAAGCTAAAAGAGCTGCAAGAAAAAGGGGGCGGCCCTACGCAACCACCAAAAACAACCGAAACAAAAACCGAAGACGGTGAAGTACCGGAATGGGCAAAGTCAATTCTTGAATCAAACAAAGAATTGAAAAATGAACTTTCCAAACTTCAATCTGAAAAGGTTGTTGGGTCAAGAAAACAGGTTTTGAACGAACTAATCAAAACACTCCCAGAGAATCTTCAAAAGCCGTACAATCGCATTGATTTGTCATCAAAGACAGACGACGATTTCACGGCATTTATGGAAGAGGTTAAAGGAGATGTTGAGGAAACCTTGAAAGAATTGAAGGCTTCTGGCGTTCGTGTAACTCCTCCTGGATCGGGAAGTGGCGATCCAAATCCAACAGCGGCCACCGATGACGAGCTTAAAGCGGCTCGAGAGGCGGCAGGCGTGTAATTATTAACCAAAAAAAAACAAAAACAATGTCTCAAGAAGCAAAATTAAACAACGAGCCGTTGGAGATTACAACCAATAAGGATAGCATCATTATCCAACACGAAGTTGCGGATCTTCCCGGCGGTGCAACCCTTGATGTTTCAAACTTATCTGACGACGAGAAAATCATCGAAGGTGGGCGTGTCATCGTTAAGTTAGCGAATGGCGACTATGCACCAAAAAAAGTTACTGATGGAGCGTATGTGAATCAAAGTGGCGAAACAAGCTTTGGGATTCTGAAAAGAACAATTCTCAAATCTCGCCCACAAGCGGCAATTTTGACAATAGGTCAAGTCAATGAAGCAGCGCTACCTGTTCCAGTAACAGACGAAATCAAAGAATCGTTAGTAACGATCAAATTTGCTTAACCTAAAAAAATCACACATCATGAATGTTTCATTATTTCAAAAATTAGTTGTGAAGTTCTTTTCTGGGTTCGTGAAAACGTTTTACGAGTTCACAAATGACTCAAAAAAGCAACTCACATATCTCCACGAACGAATGTTTCGATTGGATTACTCTCCAACGATGCAGTGGGGATCATCACGCTTCAACAATTCAATCGTTGCTGCGGATATTGTGGCACTTGATAGTTCGTTACCGCTCAAAAGGCGACCATCTATGGGCAAAGCAAGTGGCGATATTCCAAAGCTTGGAATGAAAGTTGCAATGCGAGAATCAGATTATCAAGAGTTAAAGAAACTCGAAGCAGTAGCCTCTACGGGTCGCGGTCTTACAGAAGCACAACTTGCAGGAAGATTGCTTGTCGATGCAGGCAAGGTAATTCCCGCGATTAAAGAGCAGGTTGAAAGGATGTCGCTCGAAGCACTATCAAAAGGCTACACAATGGTAGCAGGTGCAGAAGGTGATAGTAAAACCGGTGTTCGCGTTGAGTACGGGTATCTTGCTGAAAACAAGTTTGGCTCTGCCGTTAAGTGGGGTGAACAAGGTTTCAAGCCGATTTCGGATATGCAACGAGTAATCAGCCGTGCTTCCGACAATGGCTCCCCTGCCCTTACTCACGTTATGATGAGTTTGCGTTCGTTCAACTTGATGAGAAACTCTGAAGAAGCAAGGTTACTTGGCAACACGATTGTTGTAAAGGACCCAAAACATATTCCTACGCCAAACAGGCAGGAAATGATTGACAGAGTTGCAAGCGAGCTTGGCGTTACAATCATTGTAGTTGATCGCACCATTCGTATCGAACAAAATGGTCAATACTCCACTATCAGACCTTGGGAAGAGTCAAGCGTTGTGTTCTTGCCGTCGGAAGATGTTGGACGATTGGTTTATACCGAAACGGCTGAGGAGACCTCAAATGTTCCAGGCGTTATCTACGAAAAACCAAATCCGTACACGCTTGTATTCAAGTATTCAAAGACCGATCCGCTCAGAGAATTTACAGCGTCGCAAGCACAGATTATTCCGGTTATCGACGGTGTGAACGACATTTACTTGCTTGATAACTCAAAGCAAGGCGAAATATCTGCCGACGAAACGTCTTTGACTTTTGAAGCTACAGACGACCTCAAGAGCAATCCGCAAGTTGTGACCATTCTCACAGAAGCCGATATGATTTCTGTAAAGAGCAATGATCGTTTCATTCGAGCAACTACATCTGGAAAGGAAGTTCACGTTACTGTTAGCGCGAACAATGCGGACAACGCTCCTCAAAGACAAGGCACTATCACCGTGACGGATATTGACGGTAGAAACCTCACTATCATCGTAACGCAAGCGGGCAACTCGAACGTATTGCAGCAATTAGGTGCAAGCATTGATTTGTCGCAGAATGTAGGTGCAATAGCTTCGCAGGTTAATTTGCTTGAAAGTGTTGAGGAGTTGAATAAACTTCGCACATTGGAAGCCAGTGGTGGTAACCGTGTAGGTGTAGTTAATGCTATCGATGCACGTATCATTGCGCTAACTTCTCCACCCGAGTAAAAGCAAAAAATCCGATGACAGTCCTTGTAGCACTTCAATCATTGAGTAATTATCCCGTACCGGCACAGTTTTTACAGACTGTGTCGGTTGAACGGGGTATTAAACTTGATGATAGTTTCGATACTGAACTTGCAAAAACAAGAGCGTATCGCCTGCTGAAATCCGACGTTTATGAATTTCTATCGAAAGCACCAAACATTTCGGAAAACGGCGTATCGTTCAGCCTTTCGGATAAAGACAAGGCGAATTTTGCAAGCAAAGCAAAAGCGTTGCGTGGCGAAGAATCAGCATTTGGAAGGGTAAGATACCTATGACGTATTCAAACGGCACGATAGAATTTGGAAAAAAGCAAGACGGCGGATACGACGATCAGCGTCGCCCCATACAATCGTCTTACATCTTCTCTGAGCCAGTGCGTTGCAATATCAAGGAACGAAAGAACGACAACCGACTGAATACAGAGGGCGGAAAATACGAAGGCTTGCGATTCACAGTTCTTGTCAGCATCTCGACAGACTTTGATAAGTCAGCCGAAAAGTGCCGTATCACGCACGATATTTCAGGGCAGGTTGGCGAGTTCTTTGTAACAAGCATCACACCAATGAAACTCACTCAAAACTTCAAAGTAGAATTATCACAATGGCAAAAGCAATAACATCAAATACGGAGAAGGTCATCAAAAAAATTGAAAAGATGGCCGTAAAGATGGACATTGATATTATCAAGGTATTTTTCTACGTTGGCGAGAAAATGACTGAAATTGCAAGGTCTTTACCGGCCGGACAGTCTTACGAGGACCAAACATCAAATTTGCGTTCGAGTATTGGCTACATCGTTACAAGAAACAGCGAAATAGTTCAAGCAAGTTCATTTCAAGCCATTGCAAGTAGCACAACACAAGAAGTTGGAGCAGAAGGAGCGCAGATTGGCAAAGAGTATATCGAATCGCTTATCGGTAAAAACGACTATGAATTGATACAAGCCGCAGGTATGGAATACGCCAAATTCGTTCAAGCAATGCCCGGAAGAGATGTAATTATGGGCGTTGAATTGCAAGGCGAAGCACAACTAAAAAAATTGCTTGGCAGATTAAACAAAAAAACGTACAAAATCTAACAATGAACACAGAAGGACACATACTTGGTTTGGTCGTTCAGACTTTACAGCAATCGCAACTGCTTGATGAAATCAGTGGCGAATTGTATCGTAAGAAACGCCCTACTCAGAGAGTGAACGATCCGTCGAAAGAGGATATCGTTTTGTCGTTCGTTGGCGGACCAGCATCACAATTTCAGACTGATGTTGTGAAATTGACACTATTTGTTCCAAACATTGACACAATGCCCGACGAAGTGCGTTTTGATTGCTTAATCAAGATGGCAATTGAACTGTTCAACAAAAAGTCATTCGGAGACCATCGGTTTGAAATAACCGATACACCAACCATTCACCCGATTATTGACAACAGCATAGACGCAAGTTTTTGCACAGTTTTCATTCGGGTAACAACAACAAATTTTTAACAACTAAAAACAATAGAAAAATGTCAGCATTAGTAAAAACAGCGTGGGGCGAAGTAGTCGTGAAAGCTGCTCTCGCAGCCGCAACAGGTCTTATGCCACAAGAGCTCATAGATTTGGGCTTTATTTTGGAAGATTCCGTTTCGGTTGAAACGGAGGACGGAACAGTTCTGCAACTCCGCGGAACAGGCGGAACACTTCTTGACAAGCTCTCGCAAGAGGACACATTAACCCTTAATCTAACGCTTATCGGTGTCAATAAGGAGAATGTGGATAAGTTTTGGGATACCGAAGAGGACGAAAATGGCGTTCTTTGGGTTAAATCAACCGTGACCACCCAGAAGTTTGCGATTGGACTTGCAACGAAAGTTGTAGGCTCTGAAACTCTTCTTATGCCGAATACAAGCGTCAAAGCCTCTTTGTCATTTGCAGAGGATCAAGGCTGGACGATGGTTTGTGCGTTCACGTTTATGAAAGCACCAAACGGCAGATTGTTCGGATTTGGAAAAGTTGCGGACGCTACGGTAGATCCACCAACAGATCCTGGAGATGGCGGAAGTGGCACAGAAGGTGCAAGCATCGACTTGTCGCAGAGTGCAAACGCAGTGATTTCACAAGTTGGCTCTCTTGGAGATGTTGCGGCACTTGAAAAACTCCTAACGCTTGAGTCCGGAGAACGAAAGCGCCCAACGGTTGTGAGTGCAATCGAAACACGTATCGATGCTTTAAGTAAAGATGCGTAACAGCGTAGCAAATCAATGGCTAATCTCGAAAACGATAATGCGGAAAAAACTTCTGAATTAGATGTTCAGGGGTTAGCCATTGACGCTATCTGCGACACTCCGCTCATATTTGAATGCACAGCAAGATATCTATTTGGGCTAATCAAATGGATTGACAAACTGACCATCGAGCGAATAACGCTTGGGCATTATTTGCTAATCCAAAAAAAACTGTCAGAAATAGGCTATCAAATAACGGCAACAGTTCCCGAAATAAAGACGATAACGGCCGAAAATGTTGCAGAAGTTGTGATGTTCAACCTTGAAAGCGTTATCGAAATTATCGCACTATCTGTATGCGATACAAAGCAAGAAATAACCGACCTAAATTATGTTGAAAAGTTACGTAAAATTATCTATAAGCACTTCACCCTTGAAACGTATTGCTACGCAATGCTTGGAATACTTGAAAAGTGCAAAACGGACTTTTTTGTTAAACATTTCAAAATCGAAGAAGATTGGGAAAGGCGTAAAACGCAAAACAAATATGAATCCGTTGGCGGTCGTACTCTTTGGGGTAGCATTATTCAAGTTACTGCAAAAAATTACGGATGGGGTTATGATGATATAATTTGGGGTCTCTCCTATCAGAACCTAATGATGATGAGCCACGATGAATCGTGGGTTGATTACGACAGCGGAAAAGGTGACGAGAGCGAGAGCAAAAGTAAGAGCAAAGGGAAAAATACAAAAACAAGCACAGGTAAAGGCAAGAAAGTACGGAAAATGGAAAGTTTTGAGGATTTACTTTCGTTTGCCAAAGCCGCACAACAATAAAACAAAATGTCTGTTCATTACAAATTTACAGCCGATAATAGCCAACTTCGCAAAGCCTTAAATCAAACCGTTGATGGTTTGAAAGGCATTGAGGGGCAAGCAGGACATACGGGAGCATCGTTGCAGAACATGTTCCGAAAAGGCGCTCTTGCTTTTGGTGCTTATTTTGGCGGTAGACAACTAATGACTTTTGCGAGAAGTATAGCAAGAGTCAGAGCAGAATTTCAAGATGCCGAAACCACGATGGCCACTTTTTTGCAGTCCGGGGAAAAGGCATCAGAATTTATTCGCGAACTTCAAATCTACGCGAATAACAATGTATTTGGATTTTCAGACCTTACGCAGGCAAGTAGGCAGCTTCTTGCGTTTGGTAGCGATATAGAAACGGTTATTCCAACAATTGACAGATTATCGAACATTGCATCGGCAACCGGTAACTCATTGCAGGATCTTGTCGATTTATATGGCCGTGCGCGTTCGATGAACGATGTTGGAATGAGAGATTTGATGCGATTGGGCGGAATGGGACTTCCAATTATTGAGCATCTTAGGCAAATGGGCGTTTATGTTGACAAGAATAGCGTAAGGTTTGAACACCTGCAAATGGTGATCAATAGCGTAACGGACGAGGGCGGGAAATTTTATGGCGTTATGGCCGGGCAAATGTCCAACCTTTCAGCAGAATTTGGACGCTTACAAAATGCTGTTACCGATATGTTCAATGAGATTGGACAAAGAAGCGAAGGTGCGATATCTACATCGGTCAGAGGTGTGGCATATCTGGTTGAGAATTGGGAACGGATCTTGCGAATTTTGGCACAGGTAGCACTTGCTTATGGCACGTACCGTGCAGCGCTTATGAGTATTGCCGTGATGCATAGGCTTAACACAAAAGCAACGGCGGCCAGTGCTGTTGCCACAAGACTTGCAAGAATCGAAATGCAAAAGGCGGCAGCGGCAGGAACGCAATTATCTGCTTCAAAAGCGAGAGCAACCGCAGCAACGATACTTCTGACAAGAGCGCAACAAGGGTTATTTATGACATTGCGTAAAATCAATACTGCAATGAAAGCCAATATCCCGATGTTGGTCGCAGCTGGAATTGCAGCACTGACGATTCGTATGTTCCGACTTGTTACCGCCGAAACAGCCGCCGAACGAGCAGCAAGATTGCACAATAATTCTCGATTGGAGCAGCGCGAGATATTTGAGAATTTAACACTTTCTCTTGACAAATACATCGCAAAACTCACGGACTCGACAGCACATATTGACGACCAAGCAAGGGCATTCTTAGGACTTCAAGAGGCAATGCCAGAAGTTTATGGCGATATGTCTTTCACGCAGGCAAGAGGCATGTCTCAAGAACAGCTTCGTATTTTACAACGCGAAGCATTGGAACGCCGTGAAATCAATGCAGAAACTCAGCGAACGATTGATTTAGAAAAAGAGCTTAAAGAACTGCAACGTGAATACGCAATCAATGCCCCACAGTTTGAAAGTTCGGTTGCGCAGCATAGGGCTCGCGAATTAAGAACGCAAATTCAAGAAAGGCAACATCTGCTTCGATTGCACAACGAGCAAATAGAGCTAAACGAAGCAGAGCGCGAACGTATCCGTAATTTAGTAAACGAAACGCAAGCCGTCGAAACACTCCGAGAGGCAAGAGTAAGGTTGTACCGTGAATTTAGGCAGTTATATAATGCTCACAATAGGCTAAGCGAAAGCGCCGAAGGCACAGCAGAGCAGTTTATCGCATCAGCAGAAGCCGTTGATAGAGCAAGAAAGGCTTATGAGGAGCTTGGCGGAGTAGTCCGTGGCGAGGGCAGAGATTTCACGGTAGAACTTGAGAGAAACGCGAGAAGTATGGCTCGCTTTGCAGAGGATTTGCAAATGTCCATTGAGGAAGGTACAATCTCAGCAATGGAAGAGGGTTTGGACAGACAGCTTGCACAAATAGAGCATTCCACAAGGCAAAGAATTTTGGCATACGACCGTCAGCAAGAGGATCTGCTCGAAAGAATAATCGAAAATGCCAAATTGCAAGCACAAGCCGATGCTGAAGCCGCAGGCAGAGACTGGGACGAAAGAACGTTTGACAGAAGTGCCGTAGAAATGCCACAAGATGTCATTGATGCATTTGAAAAACGCCGTCAGCAACAGCGAGAGCAAGAGCAACGAGATACCGAAAGGCTTTATCGCCACCTTACAGACCAATACAAGTCATTTGAGGAGCGAAAGTTTACTATTGCCGAAGATTTTGCAGAGCGTAGAGAATTACTCGAAAGGCAACTTTACAATGGTTCGATAACAAGAGGTCAATTCGATGGGCGACTTGAAACAATGAACAGAGCCGAATCGGATGCTATCAAGCAAATAGAGCAAGAGATGTTGAGCCTAATCGACACCTCAAACACTCTTTTTATGCGCCTATTCTCGGATGTGTCCGGAAAAAGCCGTCAGACATTGCAACAAGTTATTGACGATACGCAGGTATTACTTGAGTATTTACACGCAAGCGAAGAGGCACGTGCAAATATGATTCGTCCGGAAGGATTTACGAGTGAGCAATTGAACGCTCTACGAAACGATGCACAGCAAATAAAAGCCATCTATGACGGCCTTATCGCCAATATGGAAGAGCTTAACCGCAGAAACGGGTTTGCAGGTGGCTCGTTTGTTAATGCTATTCGTCAGTTTAGAAACGCGGCAAGACTTGCCACAAGACAGCAGGAAGAATCAAACGACGAGTTGCGGGAAACACTTCGACTCAAAGAAGAATCGGAGCGAAGAAAAGCATTCCAAAACTTAGTCAGCGGTGCAAAAGAAGTGTTGGGTATCACGGGCGAAATTACAGGAAGGCTTCAAGAACTTGCAAATGCTACTGGAAATATGCAAATGGCCCAAAGTATGCAAGGAATACAAAATGCTGTCAGTGGTATTTCAAGCATCGCGCAAGGATTTAAGCAAGGCGGCTGGATAGGTGCTGCGATAAGTGCTGGAATGGTTGTATTTGATCAACTCGTCGGAAGAGCACAGCATATCGCAGAGCAGCAGAGAAGAATGAGAGAAAGTGCAGAGGATTATGCAAGAGCGCTTGAACTCATAGATCTCGCTATTCAAAATAACGATAACGTTTTCGGCGAAAGAAGCATTCAAAATGCAATAAATGCATACGAAAAGGCTGGAAAGGCTCTTGAGAAATTACACGATCGCATCAGAGGTGAAGACTTTACAATTTCTTTTGGTGGTCTTGGAAGTCTTGGCGGTTTTGGTAGTCTTTTTGGAAATTTAGGCGCGTTTACAAAGGAAATTAATACCGGCCTAAAAAATATGTCAATCATTACTCGTGAGGGTAGAAATGGGTTTCTTGGTATTGGGCGCGTAGCACAAGAGAGTTCAAGGCTGGTTGATCTTGCTCCTGAGATTTTCAAAGATGGCGGGTTCAATGCCGATGCGGCAAGAGCGTTTTTGCAGACAAATCAGCAAATAACCGATGAACAGCGTAAGCAGATACAGAACGCCATTGATTTATACGAAAGATATCAAGAGGCAATGGAGGCCGTTCGCGAAAAACTTCGTGGGACATTTGGTTCTATTGCGGGTGATTTGATTTCGCTCATAACAAGCAGCATTCAAGCAGGAACAGACGAGTGGCGAAATTTTCAAAGAGTTGGTTCAAGGGCTATCGAAGCGCTTGGCGAACAACTTATGCACGAGCTATTCCTCGCGGCACATTTTGACCAACTGCAACGCGATTTAGAGAAGTCATTTAATGCAGGTAGTCCAGAGGATGTTGCAAATAGACAGATGCAAATTCTTGACCAATTTTTCGACCGCATAGGACAAGACGTTGAGAATGCCGCGAATTTTGCAAAAGAATGGCAACAGCGAGCTCGCGATAGAGGCTTTACAGATGTTTGGAATGACGATATTCAAGGAACGGCTGGAAAATGGCAAAGTTTATCGCAAGCAACTGGCGATGCGTTGGAAGGTCGCTTTACAGCGATTCAAATGACTACGGCGAACATAGATTCCACAACGCGCGAGATATTGCAAAAAAACGGAATTATCGCGGGAATTATGGGCGATGCAAGCCACGGCATATCTCTAATGGTCAAGCAGGGTGAACAGCAAATCAAACTGCTAACCATAATTAGCAAAAGTACAAAGAAACTCGATGAAGTTTCTTTAACATTGGCAGAAATTAAAACCGATACACAACACTTGAGAATATGAAAGTAAGAATTATCATAAACGGCAGATTTATCGACGAATGGTTGGATGCTCACGAAATTGAAGGTGGTTTAGCATCTTTCACTTCGCCACCACAAGCAAAAGACCCTATTTCAAACGAAAGCGACGGTTTGGACGGAAAGCAGATTGTTGACCAAAAAATCAAGTATCAAGATAGGGCGATCACATTGCCTATTTATTTCCGCGGCGAGCGCTCAAAAATCAATCACGATACGCTTGTTAGGCTACTCAAAAGTGGCGTTGCCACGCTTGCCGTTGGTCTTGTTGGCGAGAATGCAGAAACCTGCTACGTTACATACGTGGATAGCAACGTGAATATGATTTCTAAGATCGGTACATCGTACAATATGGTGTTCAATGAATTTGATCCGAGCAATAGATTTTCGGTGTTCATTCCAAATATGGAAGGCGAAAGCACGGCAGGAAAAAACATTTTGAAAGCCGTACAAGTGTGGCAAGTAAGTTCAAGTGGAACTATTATACCTGCTGGCGAGTGGATTTCAGAAATTCCAAACGTACCACAAGGGCAGTTTCTTTGGTCGCGATTGATTATCACGTACACAGACCGCTCGACAACGGTTCTTGACAGTGTTTCATATCAAGGCAGAGATGGAAGAGATGGCGAAAATGCCATAACAAACATCAATGCGCGCGGCGTATGGGATGGCGATACTTTGTATGCGAAAAACGATTTTGTGATGTGTCAAGACGGTAACGCATACATCTCTATCATCGACGATAACATCGGAATTTACCCACCGAACTATGCCAATGCTTGGACAAGATTCGTTGCGCGCGGTGCGAATGGATTTGGTATTATAGGCGTTAATGTTTCATATCAAATAGGCGACAGTGGCACTACTCCGCCAGCGGGCGAGTGGAGCGATATTATTCCCGAAACGACAGACACAAATCCATTCCTTTGGACAAGAACGCAGTTTATTCGTGAAGTTATTGATGGAACTGTGCTCGAAACTGTATTTTCGGTCGCAAGACGCGGTTTTGATGGTGTTGGTGTTTCGGATTCGTCAGTTGATTATCAAATTTCATCAAGTGGGACGGTCCAGCCAGCGGGCGAGTGGAGCGATATTATTCCCGAAACGACAGATACAAACCCATTCCTTTGGACAAGGACAATTATTACGTACAGTAGCGGATCAGAGACCGTTATTTTCAATGTGTCTCGACAAGGCAAGAAAGGCGATACAGGAGAGCGCGGTGAACAAGGCGATACAGGAGAGCGCGGTGAACAAGGTCCGCAAGGTGGTGGAATAAGACCTAACAACATTTATGCTGGAAACGGCATAGATATTCATCGTACCGAAGAAAACGTAACAATTTCTGCAATCAAGCAGGATGTGCCAGATGTTTCAAATTTTATGCGCTGGCGTGGTGGATGGGATGGTACACTTGTGTATTATCCTAATGATGTCGCAAGACATAACGGTATTCCGTATATATCCGATGCAATTGTTTATCCTAATTATGCACTTTTGCCGTTTCAGATTAGAAATCTCGGTATGCTTTTTGGTGAAGGAACCACCTTTTCCGTCACAGTTTTGCCTAACGGCAACCTTATTGGAGTGGTGAATGTGAGTTCGGGAATGATTGGTGGAAATACCCACACTGTAATGAGCAGTACCGATGGCGGATTAAATTGGGAAACTGTTTCGAGCGGAAATGGGTCATTTTCCGTCACAGTTTTGCCTAACGGCAACCTTATTGGAGTGGTGAATGTGAGTTCGGGAATGATTGGTGGAAATACCCACACTGTAATGAGCAGTACCGATGGCGGATTAAATTGGGAAACTGTTT
>Ga0209755_10003673_pt1 | contig 18947 bp, 14 predicted proteins | sample TergutCo191P1_FD_187301 | JGI IMG/M metagenome (GOLD analysis project Ga0209755, IMG submission 187301) | Cornitermes sp. P1 segment gut microbial communities from Petit-Saut dam, French Guiana - Co191P1 (SPAdes) (version 2) | ecosystem: Host-associated > Arthropoda: Insects > Digestive system...
ATAACGTGCCAGTTTCCGAATTCCTTGGGCAGATCGCGCCACGAACACCCGTTTTTACAGCGGTATATCAGGGCGTTAAGGAAAATATAATTGTGGATTTTCACATTCCCCCTTTGTATTGGGAGTAATTTTTCAACTTTCCTATATTGGTTTTCATTCAATTTCATACACTTATTATCTGTTGTTTTTCCTGTTTCCTTTAGTGTGAACACGCCCTATTTTTATTTTGCTTATGCTTTCAAAAAAGTAGATATAATAATAAATAAGATATATATAGGGGTATCCCAAAATTTGGTATCACTACATACATACTACATTTTTTGCACCGCTAAAAACTGACAACAGCCATCACTTTCAATAATTTTTTAAAAAGCGTTTTTCCTTTTCATTTTTCAATATTGTGACGGTGCAAGAGCCGACTTCTGTCATCACTTGGTAGGCAGTCCGCTATGGCAGTAAGAGAGCTATCAATCCTCACTCACAAGGCTTGCCGCTAGTCTGCCGAACCGTAGCGGAGCGAAGGGAAGGCTGTCTAGCGGTGAGAGCCGATAAACGCCTTTGTCTATAATGTGCCGAAAAAACGGCGTGCAGAGAGCGAAGCGAACAAACGCTGTTTTTGAGGTGTATTGTTGTATGTCTTTGGTTTTCCTCTGTCATAGCGGAAATAGCCGATTATATGCTTCATGGGTTATTAAGCTTCAAAATTTTTATCAACGTAACGGTTGCGAAGAAAAGAGCCTCACCAGTTTTTATTTTTTAATTAAAGCCGATAGGCTGAAGTTTGCGGAGTTGAGCGAAGCGAAACGAAGCAAGGCTGAAGCCTAGCGATAGAGCCGATTAACTTTTTCATTACGAAGGTATTTGCTTCATCGGGAGGAGAACTTTCGCCTATCTGCGATAGGCTTGGTCGAGGTTCGGAGGATTTGTTTTCGTCATGCAGATAAATGTAACGGTTGGGAATTTCGGAGACTGTTTTATTTTTCGTTAGCCGTTGACGGACATCGACAGGCTTCATGCTCGGACAGACAGGGTGGGCGGATTACGACCAGTTGTGGTGGGTTTGGGTTTGGGCGTGAGGACTAGCCTGAATGTAAAAAATTCGCAAACAGGAAGTTTGCGAATTTTTTATTCCTTACAATTTTTTGCCAACGGCAAAAAATTGCTCCTTCCCCCTTGAGCGCCTTGATAACTAGTTTTACGACTGGAACGACCGTAGGGAGTTGTAAGGAGTAAAACGTACCTTATTTCTTGGAAGATGGGGGAGCCGCGCGGCGGGGGAAGGGACAATATATGCAAACCCAAACCCACCACCGAACTACGCTTATCTTGTAGGTTAATCGGGTCTGGGTGGGTAAATAAAGATAATCTTCAACGGGCTTCAAAATGCAAATAACTGTTTCAATTTGCTTATTTAATAATTTGAAAAAATTGCAGAGTGCAACGGAGCAATTTTATCCGCTCATCTTTCTTGTCTGACAGAACTTGAACAGCTTAAAGGCAATAATTTGGTATAATAACGCAATTACGTTATACGACATATTATAAACAGCAAAAAACGGCTTAAAACAAGCTTTTAATTGGTTTGTAGTGAAAATGATACGGCAACAGCGGCTAAGAACGCGCTACGGGCTGATATAAGCTACATTTGGGGGTATTTTCATTATGTTCAGTGAGGTAAAAAAATATCGTTTTTGTTTCATGCTTTATGAGCATAGCAAAATATGTTATCAATTATGACATCAATTTTTGATAATAATTGATATATTTAGGTAGTCGTTGATAACAATTGTATTGACGTAATTCCTTATCTGGTATATACTTAGAGTAATTAAGCATACTACAGAGTAAGTGTTCCAAAACTAACCGAGTTTTGGAACAACCTCATTATAAACAGATTAATATACTTTATTATAATAAGCATTGAAATTTTTTATTAAAGTGGTATATTTTTACTAAATATATTAAAAGGAGATCATATATGAAGAAATTATTCACAATTCTTGCATTATTACTGGCAGCGGCTTTTGTTTACGGACAGGGGTTTGATTTTAGCGGTTTTGGCGATTTTGGAGGGATGGGCGGTATGGGCGGCGCTCCTGCAGGCGGCTCAAACAAGGCAAGGGATAAAGCCGATGATGCGATGGACAAACTTGCGGGTAATATACCGATGCGTTTTTTTAACGCTTTGAACAGAAATCCAATACCAAATGCCGCAATAGAGATACCCAATATCGGAAGTTTCAGGACAGACCAGGCTGGAAAGGTGGTTTTACCTCCAATGGCTGACGGCGCCTATACATTAACATTCACTTTGAATGGATTTATTACAACACCCATTAATTTCTGGGTAAATTTGGGCGGTGTGGATTTTAACTGGTACAATATTTCACCGGCAATTCCCAACACAGATTACCGTTTTGTACTTGAATGGGGTGAAAGACCTGCGGATCTTGACATTCATTTTGAAAAAACCGGCGGTTCGGGCGCTTATCATATATCATACTATAATTTAAAAAGAGCTGAAGACGGAAACGCAGTCCTTGATCGCGATGATACATCAGGATACGGACCGGAAACCATTACAGTGGGAAGAATTGATTTAAACGCGACATACACTCTGTATGTGAATGATTATACAAACAGGAACAATACCAGTTCCGACCAAATGGCCAGAAGCGGAGCGACTCTGCGCGTTTATAGTCAAAACAGACTGATAAAAACATATAATATCCCGGCAAACGGCAGAGGCACAAGGTGGAATGTATTCACTATCAACCGCGGCGCATTAAATGATGTGAACGCAGTGGTGGCGAGGTAACAGAACGTTATCCTGATTTAATACTTTCACGCTCTTTTTTTCATTATAATGTCTGTCTATAATGTATCCGCATTACAGACAGACATTCATTATTTTGGGATCTCAGAGTAAAATGCATAATGTTTAATAAAAAAATAAATTTACTTAGCGGCGGTATATATAAACCGTTAATCCTGTTCGCATTGCCAATTTTTCTCTCCAATGTTTTCCAGCAGTTATACAGCACTGTAGATATGGTTGTTGTAGGTTATTTTCTGGGAGAGAAAGCGCTTGCGGCAATTGGAGCCAGCGCGGTTATTTTTGAAATGCTTATTGGCTTTGCAATGGGTGTGGGCGGAGGTTTTGGCATAGTAGCGGCGCGAAGTTACGGCGCAGGCGATGAAACGCTGCTTAAACGCACAGTGGCGGGATCCATTGTTCTGGGCGGTTTACTGGTTGTTTTTATCTCTGTAGCCGGAAGCCTGTTTATGAAACCATTATTGAATTTACTGAATACGCCCGTGGATATTATCGATGAAGCATACTCCTATATATCAGTACTAATAATATTCGCGATTGTTCTGTTTATATACAATTTATGCGCAGGGCTTCTTCGGGCGGTTGGAAACAGTTTAACGCCGCTTTTATTTTTAATTTTCTCATCTGTGCTGAATATAGGATTAGACCTTCTCTTTATCATTGTATTTAATATGAGCGTCCGCGGTATTGCATTCGCTACTGTAGCCGCACAGGGAGTCTCCGCCGTTCTATGCATTGTTTATATTTTCAGAAAATGTCCCAATCTTGTTCCGAACAGAGAACATTTCCGCTATGACGGCGCATTGTACAAAGATCTCGCGTCTCAGGGTTTTTCCATGGGCTTTATGATGTCAATCGTAACATTGGGTTCCGTAGTGCTGCAGCGCGCGATAAACGGGCTTGGTTATCTCGTTATTGCAGGCCATGTCGCGGCGCGCCGCATTAACAGTTTCTTTTTAATGCCGATAGTCGCGATTACATTTGCCATATCCACATTTGTCTCGCAGAATAAAGGCGCAAATCAACTGCAGCGCATACAGAAAGTTGTGCGTTACGGCAATTTAACTTCAATGGCCTGGGGAGTATCCGCTTCAATAATACTGTTTTTTACTTCCGCCTCTTTAGTCAGTTTGCTTTCAGGATCAAATGAAAATATTATAATTGAAAACGGAGGGCGTTATCTGATGATTAACGCGCCCTTTTATATGGTTTTGGGCATGCTTTTAAATTTCAGATTCGCGCTTCAGGGGATTGGAAAAAAAATCATTCCTGTCGTATCAAGCATTGTTGAATTTTCAGGAAAAGTTTTATTCGCATTCCTGTTTGTTCCAATGCTTGGATATTTCGCAGTGATTATCTGTGAACCTTTTATCTGGTGCATCATGCTTATTTATCTGATTTTTTCATTTTATACCAATCCATATATCCGCGGAAAAACAAATGATTGATAATTGAGGCTGTTCCAAAACTTTCAAACCGAAGGTTTGCGATTTTGGAACAGCCTCAGGTATGTGTAGCTTTCAGGTAAAAATTAAGATAATATAAATCCATGCTTCAGGAAAATTATCCGCCTTATCTTGAACCGCTTAATCCGGAACAAAAGCAGGCCGTCCTTCATACCGGAAAGCCGCTGTTGATACTCGCGGGCGCGGGATCGGGAAAGACAAGGGTAATCACCACAAAAATCGCGTGGCTCATCCGCGAACACGGAATGGATCCGCGTTCCATTCTCGCAGTGACATTTACAAACAAGGCGGCAAGGGAAATGGCTGAACGCGCGCGGTTGATTGATGACAGGGCAGGCAGCGCGATGCTTCGGACATTTCATTCATTCGGAGCGTGGTTTCTCAGGCGTAACGGAAACCTTGCCGGCCTTCAATCCAACTTTGTTATTTATGATGATGATGATGTCATTTCGCTTCTTTCAGGCATTATGGACAATACGCCGAAAGCCGAAGTCAAGCAATGTGCGCATAACATTTCACGCGCGAAAGATTATTTTCTCTGTCCTGATGATCCCCTGCTTGCCCAAATAGATCACAGAAAAAAATTTCGCGAAATTTACGCGCGTTATGAGGAGAAGATGACGCAGATTGGCAATGTCGATTTCGGCGATCTGATAAAAAAACCGACAGAGATACTCCGCAATTATCCTGAAGTGGCAAAGCGTTTTCATGAACGTTTTTCCGTAATCATGGTTGATGAATATCAGGACGCGAATGTTGCGCAGTTCCGCCTGCTCAAGGAACTGTGCGGGTCTGATACTTATGTGTGCGTTGTCGGCGACGATGACCAGTCAATCTACCGCTTCCGGGGAGCGGAAGTAAAAAATATTCTGGAGTTTCCCTCGCGTTTTTCCGGCGCGGATATTATCCGCCTTGAACGGAACTACCGCTCAACATCGCCAATCCTGAAAGCGGCGTCCTCTGTTGTTAATTACAATCAGGGTCGTTTGGGAAAAACCCTTCAGGCAGAAAGAGGAGATGGGCCTCTGCCGTCTCTTGTTTATCTGCCGGATCAGGATGAAGAAGCGAATTACTGCGCGAATATTATAGAAAAATCCATTAAAAACAATTCAGCCGCATATTCAGACTGGGCAATACTTTACCGCACAAACGCGCAATCACTTGGTTTTGAAACGCTTTTTCTGCGCAGGGGCATTCCCTACCGCGTTATAGGTTCGCTGAAATTTTATGAAAGGGAAGAAATTAAAGACGCGCTCGCACTTCTTTCATTTCTTGTAAATCCGCGCGATGAAGTCGCTTTCCGCCGCGTGGTGAATAAACCTGCAAGAGGAGTAGGTCCTGTTACTGTTGATAAGATAGTTGACGCGGCAGGTGATAATGGCGGCGATATAATGGAAATCTGCCGCGCACGAAGGGAAATTAAAAATGAGAAACTGGAAATTGGCGATGACCGTCTGACAGATAACAGAATTCCTGAATTATCGCAGAAAGCACGCACGGGACTTGACGCGTTTATCAGGGTTATTGAAAAAGGGCAGGCTTTGCTGAATGATGTTTCAGCGGATAATGTTGCAGATAACGCATCGGATGATTCTTCGGGAAAAAAATCTTCAGCCAAAAAGCAAAAATCATCATCAAAAAAACAATCCGGCAAATCGTCTGACAAACATGTCAAGCTGGTATCGGGAGAAGGGCTTTCAGGACTTGTCACAATGCTTGTAAACGGCTGCGGTATCGCGGAGTATCATGAGGTGGAAGATGAAATCGCGGGAAATTCCAGAATCAGCAATTTACAGGAACTTGTGAACGCAGCAAGCGAGTACCCGCAAAGCCGCGAGGGCCTTCTGGAATTTTTGGAAGATATTGAATTGGACCGCTCCATGGAAGATAAATCCGGCAAAACAGGCAATGCGCAAAATTCTGTTACATTTATTACATTTCATAATACCAAGGGTTTGGAATTCAGGCGTGTAATAATGACCGGGCTTGAACAGGGCATCTTCCCGAGAGAAAATAAAAAAGGCGAAGATATTGAAGAAGAGCGCAGGCTTTTCTATGTCGGAGTAACACGCGCAATGGACGAATTATATTTAACAACATGCTCTGTCAGGAGGATGTACGGAAAAACCATGCCCTCGCAGCCGTCGCTTTTCCTGCGCGAAATTGACAGGGATTTTTTAAAAATAGAAAACCATTCAGGTGGTAAAACGCAAACGCAGCTGAACGCCCAAACAGGCTATTCAGGAGCATCAGTTCTGGGAAGAAGTTTTAATACTTTTAATTTTAATCAAACGCCGGTTGAAAACGAACTTGAAACGCGGGCCGGCTGGAAGCGCGGACAGCGGCTGTACCATGACGATCACGGCTACGGAGCTGTAATGGAAGTTAGGGACAGCGACGACGGTCCGGTTGTCCGCGTCCGTTTTGATTCCGGAAAGGAAACGCTGTTCCTGAGCGAATATCAGAGCAGGGCTTTTGAAAAAATGGGAGACGATTACTAGCGATGTCAATGTCAGCTAACGATGAATTCTCACTTCTGAAAAATGTTCCGAATGTGTTACGCGCAAGAGGTTTCCGCCTATACACGCAGGGCGGCAGGCGTTTAACCGATCTATGGCTGAACGGCGGCGCTGCGGTGCTTGGCCACACAATGCCTAATATGCTGCGCGAATTAAAGAACACTGCAAGCCGCGGTCTGTACGCCCCGTTTCCGCATTTTACAGAAAGGCGTTTTCTTAAGGCCTTATCACAGCTTTTTCCAAACCGTGTTTTTCGTATTTTTGCAGCGCCGCCTGAAGAATTGGCATTGAATATAATAAACACGGATAAACACGGATTTACGCGGATTAATAAAGAAGAAGATGGAAAATCAGGCGTCAGTATAAAATTTTGGCGGCCCTATACCGATCCATCTGACCCATTTGCCGCTGACTCGCCGCTCATTATCGCGGCGCTGCCCGGTATTCAAAGTTGGCGTAACGGTCTGCCGTTAGGGTTATGTGTAATAGCCGCCGCGTCTGAAGAACTGTTATCGCATCTGCCGCCGAATGATATTCTGCCGCCTGTATTACTCACCATGGCATCCCGCGGAGTTTACAATCTTCTTGCCTCACCGGAACGCGGAAAACCTGCGCTGCCTCGCGTTAATAAGGCTCTTAATAAAAGCCGCTGGCGGCGTAAAGGCATATATCTATACCTTAAAGAAAAACCTGACAATGATACGCGGATTTTGCTGTTTAATAAATTCCTTGAATCCGGCTTTCTTTTACCGCCAACTCCCGCTCATCCGCTGATATTACCCGCAGAACTGTCTGACGGAGAAGAGTCAAAGCTGGCGCAATTGTTGTTAGAATAAAATGTTTTAACCAGTTTATTCCGCGAATATCTGTTCAAGCGCGATATTCAACCCTGGAAAAGTTTTAACATCAACCGTATCTTTGGCTTTATAGTTTTTAGTATAAATTATATCACCCTGTAACAGGTAAACAGTAAGAGCGTTATTTTCCGGGTCTACTACCCAATACTCCTTAACTCCCGCCTCCCTGTACAGTTCCAGTTTCTGCTGCATTTCAATCGCGGTATTTAAAGGAGATAAAATCTCAATTACAAGGTCAGGAGCACCCCTGCAGCCTTCAGGGCCAAGTTTTTCTTTATCACAGATAACCACAATATCCGGCTGGACAACAGTATCATCGCTTTCATTTGCTTTATAAAAAAGCCGCACATCAAAAGGAGCGGGAAATACCTTGCAGGGTTTTCCCCGAAAAAACAAATGAAACTGGCTTGATAATTCCATTAGAATAGCCTGATGTTTTGTATTAGGCGCAGACATGGCATAAGCTTCGCCATTTAAAAGCTCAAACCTTTCCCCTTCATCAAGTTCCCATTCCTTATAATCCGCGTATGTATAATAAGGTTCTTCCTTAGGCAAAGCGCTCATGATTATCTCCTTAATAAATTATAATGTAAGGAACATTAAATGTATACTTATTAATTATTTCAAGTATACTCGTTTTCACCAAGATCGATTCCTCTATAGGTAATTGTCTGAGGTACATTTGTCGGGTTATTGTCGCATCCAATATATGAAATTCCGAAAGCTATTATCATTACTAATATTCTAAAACAATGTTTTTTCATTATCATCTCCTTAATAATTTTCCAACATTATTTTGGGTTTTGAATAATTTATCATATCCAAATATTTTTTTCAAGTATAATTTAATAACTCCTATTTTATATTGTTCAATTCTATTATTGCTGATTAATAAATAACCAAGTGATAATACAATTACTTAATAACTTTAAAATGCAGAAATGTATGCTCAATGAATTACTTGAGGGGTGTCAGAGAAAAAAGTGCCGCCTGTGCGCGGTGCTTTTTTCCCTGACAGGCCCCAAAATAATTTTTTTAAGCATACATTTCTGCATTTTAGAATAAGTTAAGTAATACCGTAATCCCTTGAATTTTTCATAAAATTCGCAATAATTATACTACATGAATAAGTTTATTTTCGTCTCAGGCGGCGTTTGTTCCAGTTTGGGGAAAGGCGTGGCGGCTTCTTCCATTGGCGCTTTACTGGAAAGCAGAGGGCTTAATGTCCGCATGGTAAAATGCGATCCGTACATTAATGTTGACGCCGGAACAATGAGCCCATATCAGCATGGAGAGGTCTATGTAACCGATGACGGGGCGGAAACTGATCTTGACCTTGGTAATTATGCCAGGTTTACAAAGGGGCGCTTAAGCAAGGCAAATTCCATAACCACGGGGCAGGTCTATGAATCAGTTATTAAAAAAGAGAGGGAAGGGCAATACCTGGGCAGATGCGTGCAGGTAATCCCGCATATAACGGACGAAATAAAAAGCAGGATTCTGGCGGCTTCAAAAGAAAATGCAGATACCGATGTGGTAATAATAGAAATTGGCGGCACTGTCGGAGATATAGAATCCATTCCCTTTCTGGAAACCGCCAGACAAATGATACATGAATGCGGCAGAACCAATGCCATCTCTGTACATCTGACGCTAATCCCGGAAGTGGCGGGAGGAGAATTAAAAACTAAACCAACCCAGCATTCAGTTATATCAATGCTGGAGATAGGAATTCAGCCTGATATTTTAATTTGCCGCTCTCCCGTGATGCTCGATGAGCCTACACGCAGAAAAATCGCGCTTTTTACCAATGTGGAAATGGACGCGGTCTTTACTTCACCCAATGTAGATACTACAATTTATAAGATACCGATAGTTTTCTTTGATCAGAAGCTTGATCAGGTAATTTTACGGAAAATGGGCGTGGAAAGCCGTCATGCAGATATGAAATCCTGGAATTCTGTGATGGAACGTTTTTCCGCCCGCAAGGGTAAGGTGAGGATCGGGGTTGTAGGCAAGTACATGGAATTACATGACGCCTACAAGTCGCTTTACGAAGCGCTTTTCCACGCTGGTCTTGAATGCGGCGTGGAGGTAGATCTGGTAAAAATTGATTCCTCGCAGCTTGAACAACAGCCAAGATCGTCAAAGATGAGCGAAGGTCCGCCCCTTGAGGGAGCGGAATGTGCCGATAATATTTTAATATCCGGCGCTCAGGACAGCTCGCCGTACGACGGCATTGATGGAATTTTAGTTCCGGGTGGTTTCGGCCACCGGGGGATTAACGGTATGGTAAACGCCGCCGCCTGGGCAAGGGTGAATAAAGTACCGTATTTCGGTATTTGTTTAGGTATGCATATCATGATGATTGACTGGGGACGAAATGTTCTTAACTGGAGCGATGCGGATTCTACCGAATTCAATAATGATTCAAAGCATCCTGTGGTTAGCCTTCTGGAGGAACAGGTCAATATCAAAAATTACGGGGGAACAATGCGTTTAGGCGCAAGTGAAACGATAATTGAAGACGGAACGCATATTCTGGCGGCTTACGGTAAGAAGCAAATATGGGAACGCCACCGCCACCGTTATGAGTTCTCCAATCAGTACCGCGATGAAATGATCAAGTCAGGATTAAAACTGGCGGCTTTTACTCCGGACGGCGCTTTGGTTGAATGTGTCGAATGGCCTCAAACAGGAGCAAGGAGCCATCCGTGGGGAGTCGCGGTGCAATTCCATCCGGAATTTAAATCCTCGCCAATGTCAGCAGCTCCGCTTTTCAGGGATTTTATCGCCGCGGTTATGAAGCAGGCAAAAAAAGGCAAAGATTAAAATAAATGAAAAATACCATCCTTACAGCGAAACTTCCGGCATTATGTTCTTTATTGGCATTATTCATTCTTCTTGCAGGATGCACATTTGATTATGGTGAGGATATATCATCAGGAGATAGTATACCTGATCTTGTAATGGATAATGTTGAATATGTACGCGTAAGGTCTTCAGACCCCATAGCGCGGTTTTCCGCTGAAAGAGCCGAGCGTTACGAGAATTTAAATTTGATGAAACTTATAAATTTTACATTTGAGCAATACGGCGAAGACGGCGAAGAAGTTAACGCGTATGGAAGCGCCGGAAGGGCTTCAGTGGATATAGAGACCAGTAATATCATTATGGATAACGGCATCAGGGTTGAAGTAGAATCAGAAGACATTATTATAGTAACCGAGCAGCTTGAGTGGAAAGATGAAGAGCGGCTGCTTTACACAAAAGAAGATAGCAAAGTAAATATTTTACAGAATAACGGGACTAATTTTATTGGTATAGGGCTTCGCGCGGATGCGCGTAAACGCACATGGGCATTTTACGGCGAGGTAAGCGGAACTTATATTTATGATGATGAATAAAATGCGCCCGGAAAAAACGCGGTTAATATATATATTAACAATCCTCTTCTTTTTACTGATTAATACTCAACATTTAATCGCGGACACTTTTACTTTCAGGGCGGACAGAATGTCCGGTACAAAAGCTCTGGGACGGGAAACAACCATATTAACCGGAAACGCCGAAGTACGATCTGATAATTTGCTGCTGCGCGCAGAAAGGATAGAGATTCAGGGCGATGACAATCAATTTGTGGATTGTTCCGGCGGCGTTTGGGGATATGAAGAAGAAAAGGATATCCTGTTCTACACAGACAGGCTCCGTTATGACCGAAAATTAAAAATTGCCAGGCTGGAAGGCAATTCAACTCTTGAAGACAGAAAAAACGAAATTGTCGCGCGGGGACGCTTTATAGAATATGATGATGAAAAAGAAATCGCGGTCTTTCAGATTTCCGTCCGCCTGTTTAAAGATGATATGGTTTGCCGTTCCGAATACGCAGTTTACCACCGCATTGAAAAGCTTCTTGATTTATCAGGTTTTCCAATAGTGTATAAAAAAAACGATGAGTTCAGCGCCGACAGAATCCGCGTGGATTTGGATACTGATGATGTTACCCTGGAAGGCGCAGTTTCAGGAACTATAAAGAATTAAGGCGCTTTGCATGGAAGAAGAAGCCGCTGTTGAAAAAGAGGGAAGCCTTCATTCAGCTTCCTTATATCCGGTTGAAGTTTCTGAAGAAAATATAGAAAAAACAGAAGTATCAGAAGAAATAATCGCGGCAATCGCGGCGGTTACCGCAAATAATCAGGCGAATAAAAATATAACTGTGCAAAATGAATCTTCCGGAAAATCTATTGAAGTGATACAAGGCGACGAAGGAAGTAATGCTGTTAATACAGTCACGGAAAGTAAAAAGGAACTTACAAAAAAAACTTATGATGTTCATACGCTTGGCGTGGAAAATTTACACAAAAAATTCGGGCGTAAAGAAGTTGTCCGCGGCGTAAATTTTGTAATGAACAATGGCGAAGTTGCGGGTCTTCTCGGCCCTAATGGAGCCGGAAAAACCACAATCTTCTATATGGTTGTAGGTTTTTATGCTCCTACCCAGGGTATAGTAAAAATGGACAATGTAAACATTACCAATAAGCCGATGTTTCGCCGCGCAAGACTTGGTATCGCTTACCTTCCGCAGGAAGCGTCCATTTTCCGGAAATTATCGGTAGAGAAAAATATCTGGGCGGTTCTGGAAAGCCGACGCGATATTAACAAGAAGCAAAAAAAGGAAAAATTGGAAAGCCTGTTAAATGAATTTGGCATTGAAAAGATATGTAAACAGTACGGATATACGCTTTCAGGAGGAGAGAGGCGCCGGACGGAAATTGCAAGAGCTTTGGCTACCGAACCCAAGTTCCTGTTATTGGACGAGCCTTTTGCCGGAATAGACCCAATCGCCGTTTTTGAAATCAAACAGATAATCCGCCGCCTTGCCCAAAAAGGAATCGGCGTCCTTATTACCGACCACAATGTTCGCGACACCCTGGAAATTACAAACGAAGCGTTCATCATCGCCGACGGCAACATAGTAGCCAAGGGTGACAGAGATAATATACTTAACAACGAGATGGTAAGAAGAGTATATTTAGGCAGTGAGTTCAGAATGTAATTCTGTGTGTAAAATATAACAAAAAATCCATTAAGATAACACTATAATCAAAAAATACAGGAAGTCACGATAATATACCCTACTTGACATTCGTAAATTTATGGTGTATTCTATTACATAGGTTTGAATTATTTTCGGTAAGGGGTGAATTGATGTGGATATGGTATATTATCCTCCCTCTTGCCGGGTTAACCTTAGGCTGGATAATTAGATGGCTTTACGCCAGATTTCAACTTACGGCATCTGAGCAATTTGCAGAACGAATAAAACACGATGCAATAAAAGAAGCAGAAGCTAAGAAGAAAGAGATACTTCTTGAAGCGAAAGAACAAGTAATCCGTGATCGAAACCAGCAGGAGAGGGAAACTCGGGAACGAAGGGCTGAGTTGCAGCGGTATGAACGCCGCGTTGTACAAAAAGAAGAAGTTATAGATAAAAAGACCGCTCAACTGGAGCGGACTGAGCAAATGTATGTTGAGAAAGAAAAAAACTATCAGCAGAGAGAGGCGGAGCTATCCAAAGAGGAACAGCGCTACCGTGCGGAACTTGAGCGTATTTCAGGATTAACATCTGAAGAAGCGAAGGCGTTAATTATCAGGGACCTGGAAAATGAAGCCAGGCATGACGCTCAGTCATTGATCAACAAGATTGAACAGGAAGCCAATCTGGCGGGTGAAAAAAGAGCCCGTGACATTCTTGTTACCACAATCCAGCGGCTCGCGACTGAGGTTACTGGCGATGTAACGGTAACAACCGTCAATCTGCCCAATGAAGAAATGAAGGGCAGAATCATCGGCCGCGAAGGTCGTAATATCCGTACCCTGGAAACTTTGACCGGCGCTGATATTATTATTGACGATACTCCCGAAGCGGTAGTAATTTCCTGTTTTGATCCTGTCAGGCGGGAAATAGCGAAAATTTCTCTGGAGCGGCTAATTCTTGACGGGCGGATTCATCCGGCGCGGATAGAAGAAGTTGTTATTAAAGTCAGCAAGGACATATCCCAGAAAATCTTTGAAGAAGGCGAAAAAGTTCTCTTTGACACAGGTATCCACAATATTAAACAGGACGCTGTGCGCGCGCTGGGACGGCTTTATTTCCGCACCAGTTACGGGCAGAATGTGCTTCAGCATTCAAAGGAAGTGGCAGTTATCGCGGGTATGCTGGCGGCTGAAGTCGGCTGCAACCGCGACCTTTCAAAGCGCGCCGCTTTGCTGCATGACATCGGTAAGGGTGTGGAATCAGATTCCGACCTGAACCATGCTGAAATCGGAATGGATATGGCGCGTAAAATGGGCGAAGATCCAAGGGTAATAAACGCAATCGGCAGCCACCATAATGATATTGAACCAACCTGCGTTGAAGCAATTTTGGTGCAAATCGCCGACGCGATTTCCGCCGCACGCCCTGGAGCGCGCAAGGAAACCTTTGATAACTATGTTAAGCGCCTTGAAAACCTGGAGAATGTCGCCGTAGGATTTACAGGAGTAGACAAATCCTTCGCCATCCAGGCAGGCCGCGAACTTCGCATAATGGTTAACAGCGAATCTGTTACCGATGAACGCACCAGGGAACTGGCAAAAGAAATTGCCAGCAAGATTGAAAACGATCTTCGCTACCCAGGACGCATCAAGGTAACAATGATCCGGGAAACACGAATTACAGAATACGCCAGATAGGGAGATTGGGAGGCATGCGGAATGACGGTTTTAGACATGATCTACAATGCCGGTTTTTCCGCATATCTTCACGGCTTTGGCGCTGTTGATTCCTGGCTTTCCCAAAAAGATAACAGCGGCACAGTTCAGATTCTCACCGATGCTGATACGGCGAATCTGGCGAAATTATTTGAGAATTTACGCTATCCCGGAGCGGATCTCGCGGACGCGGCGTTGGACGAAAATGATCAAACATGGTACTTCAGATGCGAATGCGGCGATTTCACGGCGCATAAAAACAAATTCCTTAAGCTCAGCGGGCATCCCGCAGGGCGGAGGGAAGCATACGGGAATGATAACCATATTTCATTTAACATGCTGGAATTTTACCAGGATTGTAAATCCCGCGTGTTCCATGATCCGCGCGGCATATATCCCCTTTTAAAAGACGTTAGGCGCAATAATATAAAATCAGGCGGTGTTAAAATAAATCCTGGGCGGATTATCTGTGAAGGTTTAATACCGGGTTCAAGCGGCGTTAATTATTTAATGGACGCGGCCTTGATACTCGCGAAGTATTTTCCGGTCGATTCCGGAGCGGAACATTATGTGCGGGAAATTGCGGAAATTCTGGCTAAGACAGGCGAAAGCCGCTCTCCCGCCCAGGAAGAACAGCGTGTACTGCTCTGCTCTCTTGTGACTTCTTCCAATCCCGCTTTAGGTATGGAATTATTGAAAACTGCCGGCTTTATCGGCAAGTTTTGGCCTGAACTGGCCATTCTTGAACAGGCCGGTCATTCCAAGGAATTTCATCCGGAAGGGAATGCCTGGAACCACACGATGGAAACCTTCCGTTACAGGAAATCATGCATCTGCGATCTTGAGCTTTCGCTTGGACTCTTGCTGCATGATACCGGAAAACCAATAGCCAATTCAACCGGCAGCCGCAGGTATGACGGTCACGCGGAGTTAGGTGAAACCCAGGCCCGCAGGTTCCTTGAGCGGCTGGGATTCAGCTCATCCATTACGCATAACGTTTGCTTTCTTGTAAGAAACCACATGCTTCCTGCGGCCATACCCAGACTGCCTGTTTTCCGCACATCAGAGATAATGGCCTCCCCTCTTTTCCCGCTCCTTATGGAACTTTACAGGTGTGATGAATCATCATCGTTTAAAGGACTGGATGGCTATTATGAAAGCAGCGCGGCCTATCAGTCATTTTTAAAAAACAGGCGCAACCCGTATCACGCGCAGCATTATACATTGAAACAAAAAAAATAAAAAAAATCTCCTTCAGTAAAGCGCATCTCATATACGCGCCGTATATAGGGTAAATACTTTATTTGGAGGTTATTATGAAAAATATTTTACCATGCTTTCATTTTCTGCGGCGGGCGGCATCCGTTTTTATAGCGGCTATTCTGGCTCTGGGCGCGTGCGCTTCAGAAACAAAAACAGAGGGAATGTCCGAGGAACTAAGCGCGCTCACTTTAATGACATGGAACATTCACAATTTGTTTGACGGCGCTGACAATGGATATGAATATGATGAATATCTGACATCGGCAGGCTGGTCTGAGGAAAAATATCTGGGCAGAATCAATTCAGTTTCCGCGGCGATTGGCAGGATAGAACCGCAGCCGGATATAATTATGCTTCAGGAAATAGAATCGCTAAAGATTCTGGAAGATCTTTCGCTTGCGATATCTGCGGGTTATTCATGGAGCCATTTCGCCAATAATCCCGGCGCTACTTTGGGAGTAGGAATACTTTGCCGTGTTCCCATTTTGGAAGCCAAAGCGCATTCAATTTCGGTAAGGGGCGAAACAACGCCCCGGCCGGTACTGGAAGCGAGAGTACAGGCCGGTGAAGGCGAGATTGTAATTTTTGTCTGTCACTGGAAATCCAAGCTTGGCGGAGATGGTGTGACAGAAAATGTCCGCAAGGCATCCGCCAGGGTAATTGTGCGCCGTATCCGCGAATTATGGGAAAAAGAACCGGATACAGGCGTAATTGTCGCAGGAGATATGAATGAAAACCATGATGAGTTTTTCAGGCAGGGTGCCGCGATGATCTGCGCTTTGCTTCCCGATGATCCTTTTTGCGCCCAGTTGACAGGCTGCCGCGGATTAAACGGAGAGGATTACCCGGCTCTTCAAAAAGATTTTATCATTATAAGCAGAAATAAACCGCCTGAACCTGTCCATTTTCCAAAAGGCTCCATCGCTCTTTTTTCACCGTGGCTTGGCGGTCTTGAAAACGGTTCTTATTTTTACAGATACAACTGGGAAACAATAGATCATTTTTTAATATCAGGCCGTTTTTTCGGGAATACAGGCTGGACATACGAGAAGACAGAGGTTGCCAATTATCAGCCCTTTACCAACGCCGGCGGATCGCCGTTTTCATATAACGCAAAAACCGGCATAGGACTCAGCGATCATTTGCCTTTACTGTTAACATTAAAATATAAATAGGAGCTTTGGCTGAGATAATGAATATCTGTCCGTAAAGCAACCGGCTTCACGGGTATATTGTCAGATTTTTTTAACAGTATTATAATTATTTTGTTCCGCTGAAAATACTGGAAGCTGCGCAGTTAATACCGCCCGGTAAACACAGAACCAAAAGAGAAACAGGAGTTGTATCAGTTGAAGACTTTGTGGCGCATCGCGAAAGAGGCGGTCAGGTATAAGTGGTGGCTTTTACTGGCCATATTCGGCACTTTGGCGCTGACGGCGGTAAACCTGATCGCGCCCAGGATAATGGCTGCAATGACAGGGCTTGTCGCGGAAGGCATGACAGAAGAAAAATTTATCAGTGTTCTTTGGATGGCAGGCGCGCTGCTTGTTTTGTTTTTAATACGCATCCTGTTCCGGTTCTTAAGCAGTTACTGTTCGCACAGGGCTGCCTGGAAGCTTGTTCTTGAACTGCGCATGAAAGTATACAACGCAATCCAGTCGTTCTCCATGGATTACTTTCATAACAAGCAAACAGGCGAACTTCTCAGCCGCGTAATGAACGATGTCGCTACCTTTGAACTGATCTACGCGCACATCACACCGGATATTATAACAAATTTTGTTACATTGACAGGCGTTACGATAATTCTTTTCAGCATCAATCCGCAGTTCGCTCTTATAACCTGCATACCGATCCCGTTCATTTTGGTTTCCGGATGGATTTTCAGCCATAAAGTGCGCCCCAATTTTCAGAAGATGCAGAAATCTCAGGGCGAGTTATCGGCGCAGCTTCAGGATAATTTTTCAGGCATCAAGGAAATACAGGTATTCGGACGCCAGCATTCCGCGTCGGAAAAAGTTTTAATCAAGGGGAAAGATCTTACACATAACATGTTACGCGCATTAAAGTTAAGCGCCATATTTCACCCAAGCGTGGAATTTTTAACCTCTTTGGGCAGCGTAATCGTTGTCGGTTTCGGAGGATATCTGGCATTTAAAGACCAGTTGTCTGTCGCCGACATTGTGGGTTTTATGCTCTATCTCGCACTTTTTTACGGACCCATTACAGGCGTAGCCCAGCTTCTAGAATCCGCGCAGCAGGCATTGGCGGGCGCTGAACGTGTTATAGAAATTCTTGACGCGCCAAGAAGCGTGAAAGATAATCCCGGCGCGTCTTCCATCGGCAAAGCGCAGGGGCATATCTCATTTGAAAATGTCAGTTTCTCTTATATAGAAGGCGTAACAATACTTGATGATGTTTCATTCAACGTAAAGCCGGGCCAGATGATCGCGCTTGTCGGAGCGACTGGAGTCGGCAAGACTACTTTAAGCCAGCTTATTTCCAGATTTTACGATCCTACAGCCGGAAAAATTTGTCTTGACGGAAACGATCTTCGCGGCATAACACTGGAAAGCCTGCGCAGAAATATCTCAATAGTTTTACAGGACACCTTTTTATTCAATGGCACGATAGAAGAGAATATCGCCTTTGCCAGGCCGGAAGCCTCATTTGAAGATGTGGAAGCCGCGGCGCGCATCGCGAGAATTCACGAGGATATAATGCTGATGCCGGATGCGTACAATACGCAGGTCGGCGAGCGCGGTGTTAAACTTTCAGGCGGCCAAAAGCAGCGGATTGCCATAGCCCGCGCAATACTCTGCAAAGCTCCTGTCCTGATCCTTGATGAAGCAACAGCCTCGGTTGATGTTCACACAGAAGCGCAGATTCAACAGGCAATCAATGAAATCGCCGGAACCCGAACAATCGTCACCATCGCGCACCGGCTTTCCACCATTCGTAACGCCGATGTAATATTTGTTTTTGAAAAAGGCAGAATAGTCCAATCCGGCAGCCACGCAGAACTAATCGACCAGGACGATCTGTATCAGAAATTATGTAAAGTGCAGGAAAAAGCATAAAATCAATAACCACGTTCTAAAGAGCTAACTTAACCTACAGAATATTCAATAATTATTAAACGCGTGCTGTGCAAATCCCTTTCAGGGTCATAAACGGCCGTGGCCTCATACAACGCACACTTTGGTGTGGCATTGTACGTGATCCACGCCGAATGCCCCTGAAAGGGATTTGC
>Ga0209755_10003674_pt1 | contig 18941 bp, 13 predicted proteins | sample TergutCo191P1_FD_187301 | JGI IMG/M metagenome (GOLD analysis project Ga0209755, IMG submission 187301) | Cornitermes sp. P1 segment gut microbial communities from Petit-Saut dam, French Guiana - Co191P1 (SPAdes) (version 2) | ecosystem: Host-associated > Arthropoda: Insects > Digestive system...
TAACAGTAAGATTATGTCTATTTGCTGTTTCAAGATGCTCTAAAAAAACCTTATCCTGCCAGAATTCTGTTTCTCTTAACGCCTTGCTGTAAAGATCAAAGCCGCATTCCCCAACCGCGCTTATTCTTTTATTCAATGCTAAATTATCTAACATAAATAACTTTTCATCAATTAAAGTTTTTAATTTATTCTTAATTCCTAATTCCTCATTCCTAACTCCGCACTCCTTGTTCCACGCTGAAAAAAACTGAGGGTGTATGCCAAAGCACGGTATCAGCGCAGCGGCTTGTTCATTTGCCGCGTTATGCGCTATTTCTTCGTTATGTGAAATTTCTTTAGCGTTAAAAGCGCTAGACGCCGCGGTTACGCCTTTTTCGCCGTAGGGAGATATTATTTCCCTGCGCTCATGTTCCGCTTCGGGAAAAATCTGCGATAAATCGTAATGGTGGCAGTGAGCGTCAGTAAGCATTAAAGACCGAGAATCAATTTTGAAAATGAAAAATAAATGACAAGCGAAAGAGCGTCAACAATTGTTGTAAGAAGCGGAGCGGACATAACAGCGGGGTCGATTCTAAGGCGTTTAGCGAAAATTGGAAGAATGCCGCCGATTGTTTTCGCCATTAAAATGGTAGAGAAAAGCGAAATTGATATAGTAAGGCATAATTTCCAATTATGACTGTTTGTAATATAAACCCTGATAAAATTTACTATTCCAAGCCCGAACCCGCATAAAATGCCTACCCGGAGTTCCTTCCATATAACAACTAGAATGTCTCTTAAACCAATTTCACCTACCGCCATACCGCGGATGATCAAAGTTGACGCCTGCGATCCGGCGATGCCTCCGGTGTTCATTAGCATCGGAACAAAAGCGATCAGAATTGGAAGGACTGTCAGTCCTTCTTCAAAGCTGGAAATAATAGTTCCAGTGATAGTCGCGGAAAGCATTAATATCAGCATCCACAAAAAACGGTTTTTTGAATGATTGAAAACCGATGTTTTTAAATACGGATTTTCTGACGGAACAATCGCCGCCATTTTTTCCATATCTTCGGTGCTTTCTTCCACGATAACCTGAACGATGTCGTCAACAGTGATAATGCCGACGAGGCGATCTTCTTTATCAACAACGGGCATCGCTAAAAAGCCGTACTTCTTGAATTTTTCGGCGACTGCTTCCTGATCGTCTGTTGTGCGCGCGTAAACAAGATTCATGTCCATTATGTCGCCGATTAAATCCTGCGGACGCGCAAGCATCAGCGTTTTTGCCGAAACCGCGCCGACAAGAAGGCGGTCGCGACGTATCACATAACAGTTGTAAATGGTTTCTTTGTTAAGGCCGATGCTGCGTATTGTGTCAAACGCTTCTCTTACTTTAGCGTCTTCGCGGAGATCAACATACTCTGTTGTCATGATGCTGCCGGCTGAATTATCAGGATACTGTAAAATTTGATTAATGATTTTTCTTTTCGCAAATGGTACGTTCTGTAAAACTCTTTTAACCACATTCGCGGGAAGCTCTTCGATAAAATCTACGGCGTCGTCAACAAAGAGTTTGTTAATTATATCGCCTATTTCAGAATCGGTAAGTGCCTCTACAATTGTCTGTTGATGTTCGGAGTCTACATAAGCGAAAACATCGGAGGCGATCGCCTTAGGAAGAATCCTGAAAAGCTGTATGACTTTTTCCCTGTCAAGCTCTTCAAAAATTTCCGCGATATCCACTGTGTTTATATCGGAAAGCAATGATTTTATTTTTGCAATATCAAGCGAACCATCTTTAATCAGTTCCAGAATTTCGTCTTTGTTCATACAGGTATCCTTATCGCAGGTTCAATTTATTATAGCAAACACAGGCGTTTTGTCAACGCGCGGAAGTTTCTAGTTAAAAGGATTAAATAAAAAAATATTAGCGTGTACTCTTTCAAGAACTTTATAAAAGAAATCCATGGTAAAGCCGTCTCCCGGATTTTTTTTATTATGGCTTTGAAGGAGTTCTTCGTTATATAAATATAATGGATAAGTTTTATGATTTCTGAAACTTTTATCAAAATGAGTAACTACAGGCACCATTCCGTAGCTTGAAATTGAAAGCTGCGTTGGATTAATGTTCGATTCAATTTTTGAAAATGTAACAATCGCAAGGCCTCCGTATAATCTTTCCCATTCAGCCTGATTTGAAATCAGGTTTCCAAGCGAATAATAGCAGAGTGTCCGCCTTCCGTCGTTTAACGTTATATACTCGGCCTTTTGCAGAACATGAGGATGATGGCCGATTATAAGATCAACATTTAATCCGGCAAGAAAATTAGCAAGGCTTACCTGATCGTTTCCCGGCTGTAAAAGATATTCGGCGCCCCAGTGCATCGAGACGATTAAAAAATCACATAACGGACGCAGCGCGGTTATTTCCTGCTCCATCTTCGTTCTGTTGATCAATGAAACAAGGTTCGGATTATTGGCGGGAAGTACGAATCCGTTAAGACCAAGCGAGTAAGAAAGGAATCCAAGGCTTATATTATTTTTTGTTATTATGCGCGCACTGTCTCCTTCTCTTCTTGCGCCGATTACCGTAAGCCCTTCTACCGTGTCAAGAAAATCAAGCGTCGCATAAAGCCCCGGCGCTCTCATGTCCATCGCGTGATTATTGGCGAGGTTGATTATATCAAAGCCCGCGTCCGCAAGATAATGCGCAAGCGACTGAGGCGAATTAAAAACAGGGTAGCCGGAGTAGCCGTAGCTTTCGCCTGCCATAACAGTTTCCTGATTAACAAACGCGATGTCCGCCATTTCCACAATATCTTTTATATCAGAATAAAGAGATGAAAAATCATAATGTCCGTTTATATACGATGCGCGGATTATTGTATCGTGCAGAAGGTTGTCGCCGGCTGCTAGAAAATTCAGCGTATAATGATTTATGATTTCTTCGGTAACAGGATCTTCCTGCGCTGAAGATGATAAATTATTATGGTTATTATTGGTAGTAACTGTTCCGGAGCCGCAGGAAAACAAAATAAATAAAAAAGTAATAATTAGTAATTTATTTTTCAAATTTTCCTCCTATTACCCTCTGCGATCCGCCAAGATCATTGTATATTTTAATATTAATGAATCTTCTGGTTTTTAACAAGATAGTTATCGCTTCCATCTGCCGCGGGTCTGCTTCCAAAAGGAGACTGCCGCCGTTTATTAAAAATTGCGGCGCTTCATTAATAATACATTCAATAATAAACAGCCCCGACTCGCCGCCGTCAAGTGCGATGCGCGGCTCATTTTGCACTTCCGCGGAAAGCGTTTTTATCTCATCTGTCCGAACGTAAGGAGGATTGGCTGTAATTAGAGAGTAGGGAACAAGTGAGGAGTGAGAAGCAGGAGAATGCGGAATGAGGAATGTGGAATGCTTTGATTTGATAACATCGAATAAATCACTAATAAAAAAATTAATTTGATCTATTCCAAGCAAGCATTCCGAGTTTTTCTGAGCAACATCCAGCGCTTGCGCGCAGATATCCGACGCGTGCACTTCAAGTTCAGGCATTTCGTGTTTTAACGCGATTGCGACAGCCCCGCTGCCTGTGCATAAATCAAGAACGTTGATTTTTTTATTTTGCGCCAATCCGTTTAATCCGCGTAAATCAATGTTTAATGTTTTTAATGCAGCTTCTACAAGCGTTTCTGTGTCCGGACGCGGAACTAATACGCTGCTGTTAACCGCAAACTCAAGGCCGCGGAATTCTTTTTTTCCTGTTATGTAAGCCGCACAGAAACCGCTTCGTCTTTTTTCGATCAATGCAAGGAAGGCTTCAAAATCTTTTTCTGAAATTGATTCGCTGCCCGCGGCCATTAACGATGTGCGGCTTGTTTTTAAAACAAAAGAAAGTATAAGGCTTGAATCAAGTCCCGGGTTATCGATTCCGGCATTTCTTAAAATTGCATTTCCCTGCGCGGCTGCTTCACGTATCAGCATGTAATAAAATTAATCGTCGTCATTATTATTGACAGAAGAATCACTTGCGCTTTTTTGCAACAGTTCTTCTTTTGCCGAAAGTTTAAGTGCGTCAAAAAGCTCTCCTGTATCGCCCTGCATTATAAGGTCCAGTTTATAAAGAGTTAAATTGATGCGGTGATCTGTCAGGCGGTTCTGCGGAAAATTGTAAGTCCTTATCCGCTGAGATCTGTCGCCTGATCCTACCTGGCTCTTCCTTGCCTCCGCCCTCTGCGCCGCGGCTTTCGCTTCTTCCATTTCGTAAATGCGGGCGCGTAAAATCCGCATTGCCTTTGCTTTGTTTTTTATCTGGCTTTTTTCATCCTGACAGTGAACCGTAATTCCTGTGGGAAGGTGCGTTATGCGCACTGCTGAATCGGTTGTGTTAACGCACTGGCCGCCGGGGCCGCCTGCGCGCATTACATCAATTCGTAAATCGTCCTGCTTTATATCAATTTCAGTTTCATCAGCCTCGGGCAGAACCGCCACCGTAACAGCCGATGTATGAATTCTTCCCGATGATTCAGTCGAGGGAATTCTTTGTACCCTGTGAACGCCGGATTCATAACGAAGATTTTCGTACACATTGTTTCCGCTTATCGAAAAAACAACTTCCTTTATGCCGCCAAGTTCCGTGTCGTTAGAGTTCATGATTTCAAACTTCCAGCTTTTTGTTTCGGCGAACCGCGAATACATCCTGTATAAATCCGAAGCGAAAAGCGCCGCTTCCTCGCCGCCGGTTCCCGCACGGATTTCCATGATTATATTTTTTTCATCCAGCGGATCTTTTGGGACAAGAAGGAATTTTAATTTCTCGCTTTCGGTTTCCAGTCCGGCTTCAAGTTCTTTTAATTCTTCGCGGGCAAGCTCTTTCATCTGAGGATCTTTTTCTTCCTGAATAAGAGTTTTAGTTTCACCGGCTTGTTTTTCAAGCTCTTCAATTTTATAATGCGTCTGCGCGATTTCACTTAAGTGGGAATGTTCTTTCATCGCGGCGCGGTAACGATTTTGATCCTTTACAAGCGCCGGATCCTGAATTAATAGTTCCAGTTCATTATATCTTTTAAGCAGGGATTTTAAGCGTTCATTCATAAGCAATCGTACCAAAATTGCGGTTATCTAACAAGGTAGTTACATTAATAATCATTTATGTTATAATTCGTCCGAGGGGAAATTGAAAAAAATAATTCTATTTATTAGCGGCTGGTTTCAAAAAATGATCGCCGCTCATAAACAACGTTTTATCATTATATGCACCGCCGTTTTTGCGGTTATTCTTTCGCTTTCTGTTTTCCTATCCCTGAGAAATTCCTCTGATGATGAGCCGGCGCTGCCTGCGGGAAGGATTTCCATTAACTCCCCGATAGCTTCGGAAGATTTGTTTCTTCCTGAAGAGCCGGATTTTTTACCCGGCGTTATTTTGGAAAGGGACAGAAGGCAGTTCTGGACAGAAGACGATGCGCTTGAGTTCTGGCAGGATCCGCTGCGTTTCGGCGAAGAGCAGTGGCGTGTTAATATCGAAACCGCGGTCAATGAATTAATGGAGCGTGTTCCATGAAAAAATTTAATTTAATTTTTTTATTAATATCGATTTTTTTATTTTTTTCCTGCGCGACCACAGATACGGCGGACGAAGAACAGGAAGAAGCAATACCGGTTGATGAACCTGCGGAAGAAACATCAGATTCATCTGCAGAGGAATTTACAGAAGCGCCTGCAGAGCAAATTGCTAATGTAACAGAACCTTCATCAACCGAAGAAATTGCCGAAGAAATTTTCCAGGAGCCTGTCGATCAAACGCCGTATGTTCTATCACCGAACATTCCTTTTCTGCCAAGAGCGCAGCTTCCTGTTTTCCCAATGCAGCCGCAGATTCCTCTTATTCAGGAACCAGAAGAGATAGCGGCTGAACCTGAGACGCCTCAATTTATACCTGATTCGCCGGAGATAGTTGAACAACCTGTGATTACGACGCCTCCGGTTCAAACAGTTGTCGAACAACCTTTGGTTGTACAACCGCAAGTTGCGCAGACGCCTGCTCCTCCTGCTGCGCAGACACCGCCTGCGCAGACTCCGTCTTCTGCTGATGCGCCCGCGCAGTCATTACCGTCTGTTGTTCAACTGCCGCCTGCCGCGCCGGAGCCGCCTGTTAAAACTGATCCTGTTCCGAATGATCCGTGGAGCGCTTTACCTTCCGCGCCATCCATGAGAATCGAATCTGTTACGCAAATGGGAATGACGCCGCTTGATAACGAAATTATTTTTTCGCGGATTGTGCGCGCGACAGTCGGCCAAATTGTTGAGATTCCTTTCCGCGGAAACGGCTGGGTGTATCTTGGCGAGATCGCTTCAAGGAGAGGAATAGTTTACAGTTCGCGGCGCAATGATACCGAAGGATTAAGTTTTATTTTTACGCTGGAAGAAGCCGGAACTTATATCTTAAAATTTTACAGGCAGGATTTTATCAGGGATTATATTATTAATGATCATGTTCAGGTGATTGTAGGCGAAGCGCCGGCGGCGACTGCAGGGTGGTTTAATCCGTCAGTCGATCGCGGCAGAGTGATCGCGCAGCCGCGCTGGCCTTCCGTCCTTGAAGAAGCGCAGCTGCAAAACGGAATCAGGCCAAATACAGAGCCTGTTGTTTCCGGTTACATACCGGATACATCATCGGCGCAAAGCGCTTTGCCGCAGGCTGCGCAAACCGCCGCGCAGTCTTCAGCTCAAACATCATCGTCTCAAACGCCGCCGTCGTCCGCGGATATTTTTTCCGCTATTCAAAACGCAAGCGATCCGGCGCGGGCAAACGGAACAGCGCAGTCAGGAGCGGCTTCTGAAAACCAGGCTGTTGAAACTTCGGTTATCGAAAGCCCCGCTGTTATGCTGCAAAGAGCCAAGGATTCATTTGACAGAGGAAATGTATCTTCGGCGATATCACTTCTCGATCAATATCTTTCATATTACCCGGGCGGAAGCGATGAAGCTTACTGGCTCATGGGTCAGTTTTACGAAGCCAACAGCCCTGACAGAAATATTCTTCGCTCGCTGGAATTTTATAACAAGCTTATTAACGATTATCCTCAAAGCTCGCGATTTGCTGATGCGCGCAGCAGAATCGCCTACCTTGAAAGGTTTTATATTAATATTAGATAGCGTAAATTTTTTTTTGGTTATTATACTGAACGATTAAATCATATCCTCAGCTTAAGCCCTTCTTTGTATGCAGCCGCACGAAGCTGCTTAACGTTTTTATCGACAAGGTAATCATCAAACGGCATCATACGATCGATATAACCGCCGGTATTTTCTGTCTGAGGAAGAATTTCAATTATTCGGTTTGCGATTGAATTTATAAATTCGTGATCGTGAGAATTAAAAAGAATGACACCTGTAAAGGCGGTAAGCCCGTCGTTAAGCGCTGTAATCGCTTCAAGGTCGAGGTGATTTGTCGGCTCATCAAGAATCAAAACATTACTGCCTGAGAGCATCATCTTTGATAACATGCAGCGGACTTTTTCGCCACCCGAAAGAACGCGCACAGGTTTTAACGCTTCTTCGCCGGAGAAGAGCATGCGTCCAAGAAAACTGCGCACATATGTTTCATCCTGATCGGGTGAATATTGGCGAAGCCAGTCTGTTATTGATAAATCGGAGTTAAAAAAGCTTGAGTTTTCTTTTGGAAAATATGAAACCGATGTTGTCTGCCCCCAGGAATATCCGCCGTCTTCTGCCTGCTTCGCTTCCGCGATAATGTCGAATAACGCTGATTTGGAAGAGTGCTCAAGTCCGACAAAGGCGATTTTATCCCCCTTGTTAACAGTAAGCGAAAATTTATTTAAAAGCAGTTTTCCTTCAAAAGTAAATTTTAAATCCTGCGCGTTTAATACATTGTTTCCGATTTCGCGGTCGCTTTTAAACGCGACATACGGAAACTTTCTGCTTGTAACAGGCACATTGTCAAGGTCGAGTTTTTCCAAAACTTTTTTGCGGCTTGTCGCCTGGCGGCTCTTGCTTGCGTTAGACGCAAATCTCTGGATAAACTCCTTTAACTCCTTCGCCTTTTCTTCGCGTTTTTTTAACTGGTCGCGCGCCTGACGCTGCAGAATCTGGCTCATCTGATACCAGAAATCGTAATTGCCGGAAAAAGGCGTAATCCTTCCAAAGTCAATGTCGCAAACATTCGTGCAGACGGAATTTAAAAAATGCCTGTCGTGCGAAACAACGATTACAGTGTTCGGAAAGTCGATTAAAAATTCTTCAAGCCATGAGATTGATTCTAAATCCAAGCCATTTGTCGGCTCGTCCAAAAGAAGAATATCGGGGTTTCCAAAAAGCGCCTGAGCAAGAAGGACGCGCACTTTTTTTGATTCATCAAGTTCCGCCATCAGCCTTCCGTGATCTTCTTCATCCAAACCAAGACCTGAAAGAAGCTGCCCCGCCTGCGCTTCAGCTTCCCATCCGCCGAGGTCCGCGAAATCCGCTTCAAGTTCGCTTGCGCGAAGCCCGTCCGCTTCCGTGAAATCTTCCTTGGCGTAAACAGCCTCGCGCTCTTTTTGCACGGCGTAAAGTTTCGGGTAACCCATCACAACTGTTTCCAGCGCAGGGTAGTCTTCGTACGCGAAGTGATCCTGTTTTAAAACAGCGATGCGTTCATTTTTTGAAACTGAAATTTCTCCCTTGTCATGTTCGATCTCGCCTGAAAGAATTTTTAAAAATGTTGATTTACCAGCGCCGTTTGCGCCAATTATCCCGTAACAGTTTCCCGGCGTGAACTTTAGATTAACGTCCTTAAAAAGAGTTCTCTCTCCGAAAATCAAACTTACATCTGTAACAGTAATCATTTTATTTTTATAACCTCATTTTCGCGCGGTTGAATAACCGCGCATTAAATCGAACAAGAAATTTATTTCTTAAACAACCCCAATATTTTTGATATCAATCCTTTTTTAACGGGAGTTATCTGCGGCGTTTCTATAACAATCTGCTCAGTTTGTTTTATCTGCGTTTCAGCAGCATCGGTATTGTGTTTATGATGTTTCTGTTTATTAACATGCTGATGCTTTGCCGAAGAGCCTGAGTATTTCTTTTTGTATAACGCCATCCGCTCTTCCATGGAAAGCAAAGATAAATCCTGCTGCGGAATTTGCTGAGAAGATTTTCCCGCAGAGGACGCAGAGGGACGCAGAGATCGCGGAAGGGTAGAAAGTTTTTTCGCTTCTCCTCTTTCTACGTTCTCCGTACGCTTAGTGCCTTTGAATGAGTCTGTTCTTTTGTTTTTTCTTGGCGCCTTTGCGTCTTGGCGTGAACTTTTATGTTCATTATTAACGCGTGAATAATCATCTGTCAGAATTCTAAGACCGGCGCTTTTATCCTCGGCGTAATAATCCTGAGCCGCTATTTCCGAAGGGATTTTATTTCCAATATAACGTTCAATCGCCGGAAGCTCATACACATCCTGTTCGCTCGCCAGTGTCACCGCTTTTCCTGTCTTTCCGGCGCGCGCTGTTCTTCCTATGCGGTGAACATAATTTTCAGCTTCGGAGGGAACATCGTAATTTATAACCATCGCAAGGTTATCAATGTCAAGGCCGCGCGCCGCCACATCTGTCGCCACAAGCAATTTGGTTTTTCCCGCTTTAACGTCATTGATCACCTTCAGTCTTTTTACCTGGGGCAAATCGCCGATTATAAACTCGCAGGAGTAACCGTTTTTCTCAAGGCGCTTAGCGGTAATTTCTGTATGTTTTTTTGTGTTGCAAAAAATTATCGCGCTTTCGGGATTTTCTATTTTTAAAATGCCGAGCAAAAGAGGCATTTTTTCGTTTGACGGAACATGGTAAAGAATCTGAGTGATTTCCTCGACCGTGACTGTCTCCGGTTTTATTTCGATTTCAAAGGGCGACTTTGTGTATTCCCACGCGAGATTTTTTACCCACGCGTTCAATGTCGCACTGAAAAGCATTGTCTGCCTTCTATCCGCGGAAGGCACTGCTTTAATTAACTTTCGCAAATCAGGATAAAAACCCATATCAAACATTCTGTCGGCTTCATCAAGGACAAGGAAGGAAATCTCCATCAGGTTCATGCGTCCTGTTTTATTAAGGTCAAGTACGCGTCCGGGAGTTCCCACCATTATCTGCGCGTTATCTTTGAGCAGTTTTTCCTGCTGCGCGTAACCGACTCCGCCGTAAAAACATCCGGTCTTAAAAGGAAGATACTTGCCAATCATTTTCGCCTCTTCTTCTATCTGAACGGCAAGCTCTCTTGTCGGGGCCATTATCAGCGCTTTGCGTTTGTAAAGCGCCTCTTCTGTGAGCATTCTTTGAAAAATAACGATTAAAAAAGCGGCGGTCTTGCCTGTCCCTGTCTGGGATTGAACATATAAATCTTGCGCAGCATGATAATCTTGCGCAGCATGATAATCTTGCTTTGCCTTTTCTGCGGAAAAATCCGCGTGTCCGCCGAACGCGTGTGATAGAACCTGTTCTTGAACGGGCATACAGTCTGTATACCCTGAATCATCAATTCCTTTTTGTAAATCGGGATGCAAATTAAATTCTGTAAACTTCATATTAATATATGACAAGTTTAGTGGAAATAGTAATTAGTGACTAGTAGTGTCCTGTTTTTTCAAATGACGGAATGTATAGTTAAGTTAAATCCTTATTCAATAAGGATTTAACGCATATTGTTATATTGGAAACCGAATAAAACAGGACACTAGACTTACTGTGCCAGCTGCGCCAAAGCGTTTCTTGCCCAGTCCCGTTCGGCGTTTGTATATAACGCGTTGTTCGTTATTGATGTCAGAAGCAGGATTGCTGTTCTGGACTGTGTTCCTGTGAGACCGATTCCCTGAATAAGGATGCGTGTTATATCTCTTTCCGCTGTTCCCCACGGACCGCTTCGTTTTCTGTTGTTTATCTGACGCAGGAAATCCGTAAGAAGATCGACCGCTTCATCAGTTTTAATCGCTGTCAGCGCCCTAACAACCATAATGATTGTTTCAAAATCGGTGTTGGAAGTCTCATAAGCTTCTCTGTATGTTCTTTCTAAGTACGGATAAACAATATCGCTGGCGGCTCCGTATAAACGGATAGTATCAATAGCGCTTAGGCGCATTGTCCTGAAAATCGCCGCAGACTCACGGGATGTGGCGACATAACTCTGCTCAAGCGCTACAGCGGCGACTCTTGCTTTAGATTCATCGGAAACATGAAGTTTTAAAAATTCCTGATATGCCGCGTTTTTGTTAGTCGGCGTATTTCTCCAGTCGCTTAAAATTTCGATAATAATATCCGGAATAATTTCGCCCAGCGTTTCCATCAATCTGTTAAGCGAAGCGGATGCCATCGCTTTAATATCGTTATCATACCATCCTACAGAAGCGAAAAAAATCGGTTTTACGCCGATTGGTTCGCCAATGGTTTCCAGCGCTGTGATAACGCCAAGCACTACCCGCTGTATTTTGCTTTTAACCAGCCTGTCGGTTGTAGGCCTTGCGTTATAACTTTCCAAAAGACCCGCAAGATGAGAAGAGTAAAATTTCGCGTCAATCTGCCCCATGGCGACAATCGCCTCGTACATGAGATATCCGTCGTTTTGCTGGTTTGCGATATCAAAATATTGAATTAATAACCATACAGCGGGAGCTGCGTCGGTTTGCTGTTCAGCTGCAAGCCCTCTAAGAATCAGCCTTGACGTTTCCTCGACCGCTACCCTTTCTTGATTACTCGAAAAATTGGGCAGCCTTTGCGTGAAAACATTAATCGCGTTTTGATAAAAATCGCCAATCCCTGTCAGATTCTCATCCCTGACAGTTTGCAATACGCTTAAAAGCTCAAAAACTGTCGCGTTTGACCTGTTGTAATCTTCTGTATAGAAAGACATATCCGGGCTTTGAGCGAAAGCAGTCACCCCGGCCAATAATAAAGCAATAATTAATAAATTTGTTCTTTTCATGTAATAAATTTACTACCATATTTCAGAATTTACAAGTGTTATATTTTTGGAATTTATGGAAATAATAGGCGGAATGAAATTTAATTATTAAGCTAATCTTTCCGTCAGCGCTTCCTGTAATACTTTGGATAAACTTATACGGGATTGTACTGCTTTATCATCCATCCATTTTGGAATACTTACTGTTCTTTTTACAGCTTTTGTATCTTTAACATCAGCACAGATAAGGTTTATATAATCTGTCTTTTTTTTTTTTATATAACGCGGTTCTGTAGCCGGAGGCAGTTCTAATTCCTTATCGGTTAAATATTTAATCCATTGTTTTAACGCTGATTGAGCCATATGGAGCGCGTTTCCCATATTTTTACCTTCGCTTATACAACCTGGTAAATCAGGATAAGTAATTGTATAACTTTCATCTTTGTTTTTATGAAAAATTGCAGGATAAACATATTCCATAAATACCTCCTACTTAATACCGGCTGTTTTCAAAATTGCTTTAGCTGTATATTCATTTATTTCCCGGTGATTAGGAACTTGTACAGAACGGCTTCCCTGTTTTTCATAAATTGCATGGTCGCCTGTTCTATTAAGCCTGAAACCGGCCGCTTCTAATTTTCTAATCAGATCTTTGCGTTTCATTCCTTAAAGTCTTTAAAGTATGATATTATGTAATTTACGTAATGTCAATCCGATAATACCCGCCCTCAAAAATCGTCCTTGACTTCCTGACCATTATAGAGCCACAATATTCTATATATTAATCAGGAGGATTAAATGAGTATTATCGAATATGTGGAAGCCCGTGAGATTCTTGATTCGCGCGGAAACCCCACTGTAGAAGTTGATGTTATGCTGGAAGACGGTTCGCTTGGCCGCGCCGCTGTGCCTTCGGGAGCAAGCACAGGCGCTTATGAAGCGGTTGAGCTTCGCGACGGAGACAAAGGCCGCTATCTTGGCAGAGGCGTTTTAAAAGCCGTAGACAATGTAAATAATATTATCGCGCCGGAGCTAATGGGTTTAGACGCCCTTGAGCAGGTCGATATCGACAAAACAATGATCGAACTGGACGGAACAGAGAACAAAGGAAAACTCGGCGCAAACGCAATTCTCGGCGTTTCAATGGCGACAGCCCGCGCGGCTGCTGAATTCCTCGGCGTTCCGCTTTATAAATATCTTGGCGCTTTCCACGCGAATCTGCTTCCTGTTCCGATGGCGAATATTATTAACGGCGGAAAACACGCTGACAACAAAATTGACTTTCAGGAATTTATGGTAATGCCTGTCGGCGCTGAATCGATGAGGGAAGCAGTCCGCTGGACAGCCGAAGTATTCCACAGCCTTAAAAGCATTCTTCACGCCGCGGGCAAGAACACCGCAGTTGGCGATGAGGGCGGTTTTGCTCCCGATATCGATAACAACGAAGCCCTTGATTACATCATGAAAGCAATCGAAAAAGCGGGATACAAACCCGGCGAGCAGATGATGATCGCTCTTGACTGCGCAAGCTCCGAGCTTTTTGACGAAGGCGGAAAGAAAGGTTACAAATTCTGGAAATCAAATCCCGGCAAACTTTTTTCCGCAGAGGAAATGATCGAAATCTACACAGGCTGGGTTAACAAGTATCCGATTATATCGATAGAAGATCCGCTCGATCAGGATGACTGGGATGGTTATGTGAAACTCACAAAAAGCCTCGGCAAAAAAGTGCAGATTGTAGGCGACGATTTCTTTGTAACAAACACAAAGCGCCTTGATAAAGGCATCAAGATGGGCGCTTGTAACTCAATCCTTGTAAAAGTAAATCAAATCGGCTCTTTAACGGAAACTTACGAAGCTGTAGAAATGGCAAAAAAAGCCGGCTACACTGCGATTATTTCGCACCGCTCCGGCGAAACCGAAGACAGCTTCATTGCCGACCTTGTTGTCGCTCTGGAAACCGGTCAGATCAAAACAGGCTCAATGAGCCGCACCGACCGCGTCTGTAAGTACAACCAGCTCCTCAGAATTGAGGATGAACTTTCCGGCATTTCCGAATACGCCGGCAAAAAAGCGTTTTACAGCATAAAAGGATAATACTTGTATACATGAACCGCGGATTATCGCGGATTAAACTGATTAATGCGGATTATTTTTTGGGATAGAAACATCTCTTCCCTTAATCCGCGTTAATCCTGACAATCTGTGAAAATCCGCGTACTCTTGTTTTCAACTCATGTAATAAATTTTAATGAGCGACCAAAGCATAATTCCGATAGATCAACTTCTTCCCAATAAACTGCCGCTTGTGGCTCTTATGGGCCGTCCTATTTTCCCCGGGATTTTTACCCCCATTATGATCGGCAATCCCAATGATGTAAAAGTCGTGGAGGACGCTGTCGCGGGCGACGGGCTTATCGGCCTTATCATGCTGCAAAATGAAACAGACACGCCGTCAATCACCGATTTATTTACGGTGGGAACAGCCGCGAAGATCGTTAAAAAAATAAATCTTCCCGACGGCGGAGTTAACATTTTTATTTCTACATTAAAACGTTTTAAAGTTAAAAAAACGCTTAACCCGTCAAATCCGATTGTCGCGGCAGTCGAGTACCTTGAGGAAGAAGAAGACACAACAAGCGAAGTCAAGGCTCTGACCCGCGCGCTTATTTCCGAGATGAAACAGATAAGCGAAAACAATCCGCTTTTTTCCGAGGAGATGCGCCTTAACATGATCAACATTGATCATCCGGGAAAAATCGCGGATTTTATCGCAAGCATTTTAAACATCGATAAAACTGAACAGCAGAAAATTCTTGAAATTTTGAATGTGCGCAAAAGAATGGAGCAGGTTCTTGTCTTTATTAAAAAAGAACAGGAACTTTTGCGTATTCAGAAAAAAATCCAGCGCGAGATAAACGAAAAGATCGAAAAATCACAGCGTGATTATTTTTTAAAGGAAGAATTAAAAGCGATAAAATCAGAGCTTGGAATGACAACGGACGCGAAGAGCTCTGATTATCAGCGTTTTAAGGAAAAGTTTGATAGTTTTAAATTCGAAGGTGAAGTCAAAGAAACAGTTGATCTTGAGATGGAAAAGTTTTCCGTTATGGAAACACATTCCGCGGAATTTACCGTTACGCGCAACTATCTTGACGTGATCGCCGCTCTTCCGTGGGAAGAAAGCCCGGGCGAGACATTTGATCTTAAAAACGCGCAGGCGATTCTTGAAGCCGATCATTACGGGCTTAAGGATGTTAAAACGCGCATTGTCGAATACCTTGCTGTGCGGAAACTGCGCGGCGATACAAAAGGATCGATAATATGCCTTGTAGGTCCGCCGGGAGTCGGGAAAACATCTGTCGGAAAATCAATCGCAAGGGCGCTTGGAAAACAATTTTTCAGATTTTCTGTCGGCGGAATGAGAGACGAAGCGGAAATTAAAGGACACAGGCGCACGTACATCGGCGCGATGCCCGGTAAGATCATTCAGGGACTTAAAATCGTCAAGACCAAAGACCCTGTTTTTATGATCGACGAAATTGATAAAATGGGGCAGAGTTTTCAAGGCGATCCCGCAAGCGCTCTCCTTGAAGTTCTTGATCCTGAACAGAACTACGCTTTCCGCGATCATTATCTTGACCTGCCATTTGACATTTCGCATGTATTTTTTATAGTGACAGCTAACACCCTTGATTCAATTCCGCCGCCTTTGTTGGATCGCATGGAAATTATTCAGCTCCCCGGATATATCGACACAGAAAAACTGGAAATCGCAAAGCGTTATCTTTTGCCAAAAAGCCTTGAGAAAAACGGACTTAAAAAAAAGCATGAAGGGAAAAATAATTCAGAGCCGGCAGTGAAACCTGCGGCGGCTGACATTCAGGTAAAATATACAAAAGACAGTCTTTTATTTATCGCCAACGCTTATGCGCGCGAAGCGGGTGTCCGCAACTTTGAAAAAAATCTTGACAAGATACACCGCAAGCTTGCAAAGCAGATCATTGACGATCAAGAAAATTTAAATGAAAAATGTTCTGCGTCAAGCGGCGCAGTTAGCATAAATTATAATAACGCTGAAGACGCCGCGTTAAATCCGCCCGCGCAAATAAAACAAATTCTTTTTAATATCGATAAAAAAACCGTGGAAAAACATCTTGGGAAACCAATCTTCCGCGAAGATGATATTAAAACAGCGGATAAACCCGGTATGTCTGTCGGGCTTGCCTGGACAAGTATGGGAGGCGACACGCTTGTTATCGAGGCGGCTTCAGTTCCCGGAAAAGAAGGAATCACACTGACAGGCAAAATGGGCGATACAATGAAAGAAAGCGCGGAAATCGCGATGACTGTTGCGCGCAAACTCGCTGTAGAAAAATATTCTGTCAGCAGTGAATGGTTTGCAAATAACCACATCCATCTGCATATTCCAGAAGGCGCGACGCCCAAAGACGGCCCGTCCGCCGGAATCACGATGGCTGTCGCTCTTTTATCGCTTATGCGCGGAAAAATAATTTCACCGCGCCTTGTAATGACAGGCGAACTTTCCCTTACGGGGCAGGTGCTTCCAATCGGCGGTTTAAAAGAAAAAACAATCGCCGCGCGTAGGAACAAAGCAAAGCACTTAATCTTTCCCAAACAAAACGAACGCGATTTAGATGATATTCCCGATTATGTTAAAAAAGGAATTGAGTTTCACGCGGTAAGCCGTTTTGAAGAAGTCCTCGCTCTTGCGCTGCCGGATTAAAATTTATTCTATAATAATTGCGATTATTCAAAAGCTGCATTTTTTGAATTTATAAAATAATTACCAATATGGCGGCGGCGCACAGCCTTCCGAGGCTAGGATGGCAGAAGTTAAAACACGGCTTTAGCGACGAGTCTGTCCAGCGCATATTATTGTATTTAATAATAATATCAAAAAACGCTGAACAGATTAGCATACACAACTATTATTAAAAGCTGCCATAGACGCCTCGAAGTCTGTGTGCCACTGCCATATTGGCGTTATTATTTCTTAATGTATATAAAATGAAGCAGTTCCAAAAAACCAATTAAAATAGATATAAAAAAATTACTGATACAGTATGCGCGGAAAGCCTTGATGGCGTCTATGACAGCGTTAACAATAGTTGTGTTACCAAGTCCGACGTTAAAAAAATCAGGTATGGCTTTTTGTATGGAAATAAGGCATAACTACATGACCGAAGCGGCGGACTCGTCACATAACTCTTTATAATATTCTGTCATCCTAGCCAGCAAGGATTTACTCGCATACCGTATCGGTGGTTTGTCTATAAATAATTTTTTTTATTTTATGTCTTCATCCAAGCCTGTGCCGCGGTAATCCGCGCGGGTCGAAGATAACATATCGTTAAGGCGGATTTTAAAGCCCATCGGAACAGACACTTCGTCAAAAGTAAGTCCCAGGGCTACCATTTCCTTTTTACCTTCGACATTTTCCGCGCGGACAAATTTGCCTTTGATTGTGAAAGACTCTCTTGGGTCATTAAAATCGATGCGGACAGCTCCCTCTTTATCTACAAGAAATTTCGCTACTCCCATCATTATTATTTTTGAACCTGAAAATGACAAATCCCTTAAGATGCATCTTCGCGGAACGCCCTGAATAAAAACCGCGCTTTCGGTTGACATGAGGTTCAATTTTCGCAGATTGTCCGCGGTAAGCGGGATGCGCACATCCTTGCGTTTTGCCGAGTTTACATTCGCGTCAAGAACGCGCCCTACAATTTCTATAAAATCATCGGGAGGGCGGTTGGAGAACTGAAGCGTAAACATATTAACATCCTGCGAATTGCCGTAAGGGGCGCTGGCCATAATGCGGGCGGCGACGAAAAATGTTACAGTGTTTGTTTCTCCCGGCGGCTTAAAACAAAAACGGAGGCTTCCGAAGTTATTTACAGCCTGAAGTTTAGTTAAAAGCCCTGTTTTTATATTAGCCACAACTTTTGCGCCGGAAAATGAAGCTGAATAAACCACACAAGGCCAGAAATCATTCCCGCACTTCAGGTGAATTTGCTGAGTCAATAATCCTGTGACCTGAATCATATCTTTTGTAAATGTTACATCGATATCTTTAAAACGATCGTAATATGTCGCTATTTTTTGGCTTGTGAGAACACCCATTTTATATACTATAAACCCTATTACTTTTTCTTGTCAATTGGAGATTTTTTGTCATTTTTGTGTATTTTATAATAAGTCTTTCATTTTTACAGCTTTTATTTGCTTAATAATTTCCTTTACTTTCTGGGTTTGTCCCCTTTTTGTTATCAGGGCAGCCGCCGGCTCTCCGTTTTTTGCGCTTCGGATTACGACGATTAGATCGTCAACTCCCGCAAAAGCGACAGGTATATCCGAATCAGCGAAGCAGTTGTTTGAATCCGCGCAGAAAACGATTGAATTTCCATTTGTATTTTTAGCATAGCGCTGTTTCAGCTTTGCGTATTCATCCCAGCCGCCGATATCAATCCAATTAAAATTTGTTTTAACCATAACGATTTTTTCTGGACACTTTTCCGCGATTGCATAATCAAAAGAAATGCTTTTTGTTTTCTGATACGCGTAATCAAGTCCCTTCCAGTCAGTAAGTATCTTTACGCCCTTTGACATTTTATAATCCCGCGCGCCCGGCGGTTTTAATTTTTTAAATGGTTTGTAAACATCCTGCGCCAACAGATTGAATTGTTCAGCTATAAAACCGTTATCAAAAGCAAACATTCCGGAATTCCAGAAAAAATTCTTTTTAGAAGCGTACTCTTTTGCTTTTTCTATACCGGGTTTCTCATGAAAAGCCGCGATATCAAAAATATTTTTTCCTTTACTTGGCTGTGTTTCAATGTAACCGTAACCTGTTTCAGGGCGCGAAGGTTTTATTCCAAAAACAACCAGTTTTTCATTTTCTGCGGCTGTTTCGCCAAGAAGAACGTCGGTTTTAAAAACATCCATCGGTTCAATAATGTGATCGCTTGTTAGAACAATCATGCTTCCT
>Ga0209755_10003675_pt1 | contig 18940 bp, 21 predicted proteins | sample TergutCo191P1_FD_187301 | JGI IMG/M metagenome (GOLD analysis project Ga0209755, IMG submission 187301) | Cornitermes sp. P1 segment gut microbial communities from Petit-Saut dam, French Guiana - Co191P1 (SPAdes) (version 2) | ecosystem: Host-associated > Arthropoda: Insects > Digestive system...
GCTTTACAGGTACGCCGATATTCGAGGAAAACGCAAGCTATAAACAAGTTGACGGAACTGTCGGCACTTATGTAACTACGAAAGATGTTTTTGAAAAAGAGTTGCACGCTTATACCATAACGAACGCCATTGATGACGAAAACGTATTGCGTTTTCATGTTGATTACTTTGAACCAGATGAAAAACCAAAATCCGCAAGAGTGACTGATGAAATTTACAAGGAAAAAATAATAGAAAGCATAGTATCGAAACATAATATTGCCACAAACCAGAGGCGCTACAACGCGATTTTTGCAACTGCGAGTATCAATGATGCAATTGAATACTATGAGTTGTTTAAGTCAAAGCAGGAAGAACTTTCAAAAAATGAGGGCGAAGAATATTATCCCTTGAATATAACCTGCGTTTTTTCTCCGCCTGCGCAGGGAAATAAAGACGTTAAACAGCTTCAGGAAGATTTACCGCAGGAAAAGGAGGATAACGAAAAAGAGCCGGAAAAGAAAAAAGCCGCGCTTAAAAAAATTATTACTGATTACAATCAGCAATACGGCATGAATTTTAACATAGACGAGTTCGATTTGTACTACCAGGATATTCAGCAGCGCATAAAAGACCAAAAATATCCAAACTCCGATTATCAGCATAACAAGAAAATAGACATAACAATTGTTGTTGATATGCTCTTAACCGGGTTTGATTCAAAATATCTAAACACGCTTTATGTTGACAAAAACCTGAAACAGCATGGGCTTATTCAGGCGTTTTCGAGAACCAATCGTGTCTTGAACGCCACAAAGCCTTATGGAAACATACTGGATTTCAGAGGACAAGAAGATAATGTAGATGATGCTGTTAAGTTGTTTTCCGGAAAAGATAACAGCGCCAGGGCAAAAGAAATCTGGATTGTTGAACCGGCGCCCGCTGTAGTGGAAAAATTAAAAAAAGCGGTTGCAGAGCTTAAGCAATTTATGAAATCGCAAGGTTTAAAATACAAACCGGATCAAGTGCGCAATTTGAAAGGCGATATCGCACGCGGCGAGTTTATCAATAAGTTTAAGGAAGTTCAGCGTTATAAAACACAGCTTGACCAGTATACCGATATAAGGCAGGAACATGCGGATAAGATAAATGAATTATTGCCCGAAGATACGCTAAGAGCGTTCCGCGGAGAATATATTGAAACAGCGCAAAAGTTAAAAGAGCGGCAAGGCAAGGCAATTAAGGATAAAGATCCAGCGATTGACAACCTTGATTTTGAGTTCGTTCTTTTCTCGTCTGCCATAATTGACTATGACTATATCATGTCATTGATTGCTAAATATACTCAATCGGACAAACCTGAGAAACAGAAGATGAGCCGTGAACAGCTCATCGGCTTGTTATGCGCAAATTCCAATATAATGGATGAGCGTGATGATATTATTGCTTACATTGACACATTGGAGAAGAATAAAGGATTAGATGAAACCGCCATCAGAGTCGGTTACCAAAAATTTAAGGCTGAAAAATCGGCAAAAGAAATCGAAGCACTCGCAAACAAGTACAGCTTAACTCCCGCATCACTGCAAGCATTTGTGGACGAGATTATGGGGCGTATGATTTTCTTCGGTGACAAACTAACCGACCTTTTGGAACCATTGGGGCTTGGATGGAAAGATAGAACAAAGAAAGAACTTGAATTGATGGATGATTTAATTCCTCAATTGAAAAAACGCGCAGCCGGACGGACGATTGCAGGGTTGAATGCGTATGAGTAAGAAAAGGGTATTGCCTAGATTAAGATTTCCGGAGTTTAGCAGTAGTAGGGAGTGGGAAGAAACAACTTTGTCGAAACTCGCTAACTTTAGGCGCGGTAGCTTTCCGCAACCGTATGGATTACCTGAATGGTATGATGAGCAAAATGGAATGCCATTTATTCAAGTATTTGATGTTGGCGACGACATGCGTGTAAAGCCGGAAACAAAAAACAAAATAAGTGCTTTAGCTTCGAAACAAAGCGTTTTCATACCTAAAGGGACTGTGATAATTACAATTCAAGGTTCAATTGGACGTGTCGCTGTTACACAATATGATGCCCATATAGATAGAACTTTACTGTTGTTTGAGAGATTCCATCGAGGCATTAATAAGATATTTATTGCGCACACCTTGCAAATACTATTTGAAAAAGAGAAACAAAAAGCGCCTGGCGGAATAATAAAAACAATCACTAAGGAAGTGTTGAGCGATTTTAAGGTTAATATTCCTGACGCAAAAGAACAGCAAAAAATCGCCGATTGTCTGACCTCGCTTGACGACCTTATCGTCACTGAAAATAAGAAGCTGGAAGTTCTCAAAGAGTATAAAAAAGGCTTGATGCAAAAGCTGTTCCCTGCGGAGGGGGAAGCTGTGCCAGAGTGTAGATTTCCTGAGTTTAAGGGTAGTGGTGAGTGGGAAACAAATGCTTTTAGAACTTATATAAAACTATATAGAGGGAGCTCGCCGCGACCAATCCAAAACTATCTAACAAAAAATGATGGTGTAAATTGGATAAAGATTGGGGATACTAAAAATGCCGAAAGGTTTATTATTAAGAATGTTGAGGAACAAATCACGAACGAAGGTGCCAAGAAATCTCGTTACGTTAATATTGGAGAGCTTATCCTCGCAAACTCCATGAGTTATGGCAAAACATACATTGTCGGAATTGCTGGCTGCATTTACGATGGTTGGTTTGTTTTGAGAGAATATGAAAAATATTTTATCAAGCAGTTTCTTATACAACTATTAAATTCAGATTATTTGCAAAAACAATATTTATCGTTATCAACTGGTGGAGTAGTTCAAAATATTAGTAGCGATATAGTTTATGCAACACTCTTAAAACGTCCGCAACTTGATGAACAAGAACGAATTGCCGATTGTCTTTTATCATTAGACGACCTAATAACCGCCCAAACAGAAAAAATAGAAACCCTTAAACTACATAAAAAAGGTTTAATGCAGGGGCTATTTCCCTCTGCACAGGAGGTATTTGGATGAGCACCAGAACTTTTCCAAACCTAAAAAAGCTCGCCCAACATATACGCAATGATGTCCTTAACCATAAGAAGTGTTATCTGGTTTTTGCTCACAACGGAACAGGCAAGACCAGGCTTTCCTGTGCTTTTAAGGATTTGGGTAAAAAGCAAAATAAAAAAACAGGAGAAAAGACAGCCGACACGCTTTACTATAATGCGTTCACCGAAGACCTCTTTACATGGAATAATGACCTTGACAGCGATATAGACAGAAGTTTAAAATTCAACAAATCTTCCCGCTTTTTTGGCGGCTTGGATGGTTTTGATATTGAAAATCGTATCCGCAAGCTCCTGGATATATATGCTGATTTTGACTTCACTATTCATTATAGCGATGGGTATATCATTTTCTCGCGAAAAATAATAAATCCGAGAGGAGAACCCACAACAGAGAACCATATAAAGATTTCACGTGGTGAAGAAAATATTTTTATCTGGTGCTTCTTTCTTGCTGTAACACAACTGGCAATAGAGGGTATTCCTGAGTATTCATGGGTGAAATATATCTACATCGACGACCCTATTTCATCATTGGACGATAACAACGTTGTCGCTGTAGCATGCCACCTTGCCCGCTTAATCAAAGACAGCAGTACCAAGACAGTTATTTCTACTCATCACGCGTTATTTTTTAATGTGATGTATAACGAATTAAAAAGCGGGGATACTGAAAAACGATTTTTAGGCATAAATAATGAAACAGGGAAATACATCACCCGGAACACAGGCGACACGCCTTTCTTCCATCATGTTGCTTTATTGAAGCAGTTAAAGGAAGCAGCGGATTCGGGAAAACTATATACATACCATTTTAATGTTCTCAGAAACATTCTTGAAAAGACTGCGGCATTTCATGGGTTTGATAAGTTTTCCAACTGCATTAAGCGTGAGGATTTCGACTTGGACGGAGCTATTCATCTGCGGATGACCAATCTTTTAAGCCACGGCGGTTATTCTATATTCGAACCTCTTGAAATGGTAGAAGATAACAAGCGAATATTTAGGGAAATATTGGATGGGTTTATGGAGCTATACAAGTTCAACGATGACTTATTCAAAAAGGATATAGAAGGTGACAGTAATGAACGATAGTCAGCAAAAACAATTAGGCGTTACACTTTGGAATATAGCCGACAAACTGCGCGGTGCTATGAACGCCGACGATTTTCGTGATTATATGCTCTCTTTTCTTTTCCTGCGTTATCTTTCTGATAATTACGAGGAAGCCGCAAAGAAGGAACTTGGCAAAGATTATTCACAATGCGAAGAATTCATTGGCAAAATTAAATCGGCAAAGGAAGAAAAGAACGCCAATGTTCTTATTGGGAAAATTACTATCGATGGGTCAAATTTAAAGCAATTGGAAAAGAGCCTGAAAAAATTGCTTGCGCTTAATAAGGAAGATAGCGTTGAAATAAACCTCTTTACTCCGCTGTCTGTTTGGTATGCCAAAAATTCAGACGCTGTAGCGATGTTTGAAAAACAAATGCGCCGCAAGCTCCACTATATAATTAAACCTCATTATCTGTGGAGCAATATAAGCGAGTTAGCAAACACGCAGAGTAAGTCTCTTTTGAAGACTTTGCAATCTGGGTTTAAATTTATCGAAATCGAATCTTTTGAAAGCAAGTTTCGCGGACTTTTTTCCGAGGTTAATCTCGACTCTGATAAGCTCGGAAGGAACTACGAAAAACGCAATACAGTATTATGTTCAATAATAACCGAAATTGCAAAAGGTCTTTCCGGGTTTTGCGATAAAAACGACTTTTTAGGTAACGCATATGAATATCTAATAGGTCAGTTTGCGGCAGGTTCAGGCAAGAAAGCCGGAGAGTTTTATACTCCACAACCAATATCAAATATTCTCTCTCGCATTGTTATACTTGATGGTCAAAATCCAAGCTCAGGGAAAAGAGAAAACATCAACAATTTGCTTGATTTTGCCTGCGGCTCCGGCTCGCTTTTAATTAATGTGAAAAATCATCTTGAGCCAAACAGTATCGGTCAGATATACGGACAAGAAAAAAATATTACAACTTATAATCTTGCGCGTATGAATATGCTCCTTCACGGGTTTAAGGATACAGAATTCCAAATATTTCACGGCGATTCGTTGACAAATGATTGGGACATGTTGAGCGAAATGAACCCTGCCAAAAAGTTAAAATGCGATGCCGTTGTTGCGAATCCTCCTTTCAGTTATCGATGGGAACCAGGTGAAACGCTGTCGGAGGACTTCCGGTTTAAAGGTTATGGAATTGCTCCGAAATCAGCGGCTGATTTTGCTTTTCTTCTGCATGGTTTTCACTATTTAAGCGACGAAGGCACAATGGCAATTATTCTACCCCACGGCGTTTTGTTTCGTGGAGGAGCTGAAGAAAAAATCAGAACGAAACTCCTTAATGATGATTGCATTGACACGGTTATTGGTTTACCTTCCAACTTGTTCTTTTCTACCGGTATTCCGGTATGTATTCTTGTATTAAAAAAATGTAAGCAATTCGATGATGTATTATTTATTAACGCAAGTGAGCATTTTGAAAAGGGCAAACGCCAAAATGTTCTTTTGTCCACGCACATTGATAAGATAATAAAAACATATCAATATCGCGAGGAAAATGATAAAAAATATTCTCGCCGTGTTTCAATGAAGGAAATTAAAAAGAACGGGTACAACCTGAATATTTCCAGATATGTAAGTATTGCTGCTGAAGAAGAAATTGTTGACCTTGCTGAAGTGAAACATAGCCTTGATAAAATTGAAACTGATATAAAGACCGCAAAAACAAGGCATAATCAGTTCTTAAAAGAACTCGGTCTACCTGAACTTCTATAATTCAGAGTAAATCTGGGTAATGAGCGTTGTAATTTACCTCCATAAAAATAAAATTTCTTGCATTGATGCAATCAACATGGTATTTATTATGGGTTGAACATTTTTTTATTATGATCGGGTAAACAGAAGAACATCAAGCCTTGTACAGTCCGTTGCACAAAGCTATTATTACAACACATTGTATGGCTGATATTATTTGCTTCTGCTGTGCGATGGCATCAATTGCTTAAATCCTTCTGTAAGAGCGCGGGTGTAAAACCCTTCCGGCAGCCTTGGTGCGAATTTCCGATGCACTCTTGCACGCTGATTAGACAGCTCTTGCCCTATCAACCAACTACACGTTACGTGAATATAAATATAGAGATTAACTGTCCATGTTTTTAATAACATCAAGACTTAGACCTGTGATCTTTTGAATGAACTCATGTGTAGAACCCTCTGCGAGAAGATTTTTCGCAATTTGCATGCTTGCTTCTTCGCGGCCATGTTCCAGACCTTCTTCCCGGCTTTCCTGCGTCAAGATTGCTGCTATCTCTTCCATGCTGGGTTCTTCTGTCAACATATTGATTACCTCCGAAGAATTGTCCTTTAGAAACTGTACGAGTACTTCATTCCCTATTACATACATAAATATCTCCATAAATAAGGATAAAACCTTCACAAGAAGGTTTCCCTATATGGGTTGAAAGCGGTGTTTTGCAGACTGAGAATGAAATTTGTATCACATTTTTGGAGTGCAATCTTTTTGAAGAAGAAAAACCACAAATCTGTTTACCAGAGCTTGGTGGATGGTCACGTCAAGCCTTGGTGTGTAACCGCGTCAAGCTTTGGCGAGAGATCGCGTCAAGCTTTGGTGGAAGATCGCGTCAAGCTTTGGTGGAAGATCGCGTCAAGCTTTGGTGGAAGATCGCGTCAAGCTTTGGCGGACAGGCACGTCAAGGCTTGACTGGTATAATAGGCAGTTTAATTGTTCTCAAGCGTCCTATTCTGCCTTAACGCAAGCCTATCCTGCAGCCTATCACTATGGGCTAATGCGATACGTTGTATACGGCTATTACAACATGCTGCTGTTACATGTACCGCGCTGCCTTTGCGTTATGAAGATATTGCTTCAATGCAGTTGAATCCTTCTATGAGGGTTTATTACAGCATTGGCGTGTGACAGTGTCCAGGCTTATACGGCTGTGTCTTGTTTACACCAGATCCGCCGGGTATTCCATGTTTTCTTTTTTGGCGTTTTTAAGAAGGGAGCGGTATTTTTTACATTCCCATTTTGCCATGTCGATGTTCTGATCGCGCCAGTTGCCGCATTCACCGGCAGTAGCGCCTGGAACCGCTCCTTCAAATTTATCAATCCAGTCAAACATTTCAATAAGCAGATGAACAATATCGCCGGAACTGTAATCCCCTTCCATAATCACATAGAAGCCTGTACGGCAGCCCATCGGGCCGAAATAGATTGTTCTGCCGCTCCATTCCTGATGAGACCGGAGAAAAGTTGCGCATAGATGTTCAATTGTATGCAGCGCCGACTGATCCATTACCGGTTCTTTATTCGGCTCTTTGACCCGCAGATCGAATGTAGTAATTACCACATCTCCGTATTTATCCTTGCGCGAAACATAGACCCCCGGTTTTAAACGGAGATGATCAACCTGAAAACTTGATATTTTTTCCATACGCTGCTCCTTATGAATACTTTAACGGCAAACATGCTTAAAATCAAGTTTTTATTTATAATGGAGAGGCAGTCGGTCGTGCTGCTGAACAATTAACAGGAGGAGAATATGTATCCGGACGGAAAAATGAAAGCTCTGACTCTCAGTTATGATGACGGTGTTGAACAGGATAAACACCTTATTGAAATCCTGAACAGGTATAATATAAAGGGAACATTTAACATCAACAGCGGAATACAAAGCGCAGCGGGCAGTTTTCAAAAAGGGGATGTTCTTGTACGGCGGATGAATGTACGAGGTCTGCCGGAATTGTATAAAGATCATGAGGTTGCAGTTCACTCTCTTACCCATCCTCATCTGGAGAATCTGGACAGGGAAACCGTAATCAATGAACTTGAAACAGACAAACTCAACATTGAAAGAATATTCAAGACCAATGTTTACGGTATGGCATATCCTTTCGGAACCTTTAATGAGACTGTTATAAGCGCGGTTAGGGAATGCAGTCTTTGTTATGCCCGCGGCGTACAAAGTACGTATTCTTTTGATATTCCCCGGAACCTTCTTGCATATCAGCCGACAATGCACCATAAGGATCCGAAATTAATGGAAACGGCGGAAACATTTCTTGCGTTAAAAACTGCAATACCGCAGGTTTTTTATGTATGGGGTCACAGTTATGAATTTGAAGCTGACAAAAACTGGCACATAATGGAAGACTTCTGTAAGCTGGTTTCAGGCAGGGATGATATTTATTATGCCGTAAACGCACAGGCATTATTGGGTTGACTTGCGATATAGACAAAATCTTGTAAAAATATTATGCTGTACCTGCGGTTATAGTCCGTCTGAACTGCCGTGATATTCAAATAGTCAGACCCCGTTTTAAAGCGGGAAAACATCAGGAGGATTTTTTATGAGCGCTACAATACGGCTCAAAAGATTTGGAACAAAGAAGAGGCCTTATTACCGCATTGTTGTTATTGACAAAGCCGCGCCGAGAGACGGCAAAACAATAGAAGAGCTTGGCTATTATCACCCAATTGAAGCAGAAGACAAGCAGATTGTTTTTGATGCTGAAAAAGCAAAAGCATGGATTGAGAAGGGCGCAATCGTTTCCGGTACGGTTCGCAGAATCTTTAATAAAAAGAACGTTACCATAAAATAACATGGAAAAAGATCTAATAGAATATTTGGCAAAGTCACTTGTTGACGATCCTTCACAGGTGCAGGTAAATGTTGTAGAAGGCGAAAAGTCGACCATTTTGGAATTGCGCGTGGCAAGCGGCGATGTCGGCAAGGTTATCGGCAAACACGGCCGGATTGCCAAGGCTATAAGAACCGTGCTGCAGGCTGCAGGCGCCAGAACCGGAAAACACACTGTACTGGAAATATTAGACTGAGTAAACCGCCTTGTTTTCGTTTTCCGCTGCTTTAGCTGCGTCATGACTGAAAAGTTTATAATCGGAACAATAGGAGCTCCCTTTGGCGTTAAAGGTTTTGTTAAGGTCCGCTCCGCGTCCGGTGAAACAGAACATCTTTTAAAACTAAAGTCGGTAACAGTAATCAAAGACGGAAAAGAGCAGCACCTTCAAATTGCCGAAAGCAGCGGCGCTGCTAACGGAATCGGCGCTTTATCTGCCGTACTGATACGTTTTAAAGGAATCGACAACCCTGAATCTGCAAGAACCTTAAGCGGCGCACAGCTGCTTGCAAGCCGTGATCAGGCATCTCCTCTGGGAGAAGGCGAGTTCTACATCGAAGATTTAAAGGGATTGCCTGTTTTATCCGAAGACGGCGGGCTCATCGGTCATGTTACCGATATAATCGAAGGCGGAGGCGGAGAGCTGGCGGAGATAAAGATGCTGACATCTGATGTAAAATGTCTTGTACCTTTCCGAAAAGATTTTTTTAAAGAGATTGCCCCGGAAAAAGGCAGATTACTGTTAAACTCTTGGGGTATGGACTTAATCCCCTGCAGGCAATATACAGCAGAGTAGTTTCTAAAGGTTACCGGTAATATGAAATACACTGTTTTAACACTATTTCCTGAAATTGTAGATGCCTATTTTTCCAGTTCCATCATGGCAAAAGCGATTAAACGGGGAGTTATCAAGTATCAGTTAATAAATATCCGCGATTTTGCAGCAGACAAGCATAAAACCTGCGATGACGCGCCTTATGGCGGCGGCGCGGGAATGCTTATGCTTGCAGAACCATTAGGGAAAGCGCTTGAATCTGCCGGAGTTAAGAAGAATGAGATAAAGGATCAGGAATCAGAGATTAAAACTTGTCATTCGGATTATGTCCATGATCCCCCGCGTGTTATTTATCTTGGCCCGTCAGGAAAACCTTTTACCCAGGAGCTGGCGAAAGAACTTGCCGCTGAACAGGAACTTATCCTTATCTGCGGGCGTTACGAAGGCATTGACCAGCGGATAATAGACATCTATGTGGATGAAGAAATCTCCATCGGCGATTATGTATTATCTTCCGGCGAAGTTGCCGCCCTTGCGGTAATCGATGCCACATACAGGCTTGTTGACAATGTAATTTGCGCACAATCGCTTGACGAAGAAAGCTTTTCAGGCGGACTTTTGGAGTACCCCCAGTTTACACGTCCGGAGATTTTTGATAGAATAAAAGTCCCTGAGATTCTGTTGTCGGGGCATCATGAGCAAATACGTCTTTGGCGGCTGGAGAAAAGGGTTGAAAAGACTCTGCAGCAAAGACCTGACATGATACAGCGCGGCAGAGAGCTTGGGATTTTTAACAGTGAAGTTAACAGCATAATAGATCGCCTGTCGGATCAGGCTGGTGATATTGCAAGGAGAGAAAGATGAATGAGATTAAGGCTATTGAAGCAGAGCAGATGAAGGCAGAGATTGACCAGTTTAAAGTCGGTGATACAGTAAAAGTTCACTTTAAGATTGTTGAAGGTAAAAACGAACGAGTTCAGATCTATGAAGGCCTTGTTATTGCCATGAAAAATTCCAGGATAGGAAAAACATTCACAGTGCGGAAGATTTCCTACGGTGTCGGCGTGGAAAGGGTTTTCCCGATTCATTCGCCCCGTATTGTCAGGGTAGAAGTGGTTCGTCCGGGTAAAGTCAGGCGGGCGAAACTATACTATATCCGGGAGAAAATCGGCAAAGGCGCAAAAATCAAGGAGCTTATTATCAAGAAAAACCCTGCCGCGAAGAGCGCTCCGGCTTCTTCCAAAGAATAATCCATTCCAAAGGGAACTATTTTTTTACCTTTCAGGTTAGTTTAGCTTTCATGATTTTCCCTTTTTGAATTGTTAGTTACATGGGGGTATCAGATGAATTTAATTTATACTTCCGATCTTAAACCCGGACAGATATTTTCCGAACATGTGTACACAATCGGCGATAATTTACTTGTGCCTGCATTTACCCAGCTGCGTCAAAAAGATATAGACCTTTTGCTTACCTGGGATATTAAAACAGTAAACACTGAAGGATCCCTTATTGAAGCTGATGAAGAATATACCGAACTTGAAGATGCAATTGATTCTGCCCATATTGATTCAGTTCAGGTTCCGACTCCGCCGCCGCAAAAGATAGATGCCATTAAATTTTCCATCAGCGATGTCCGGCAAAATTCCGGCCCGTACCGTACATATAAAAACCTTATTGATAAACTGGACAACGCTTTTACCCTGTTTAAATCCGGCGATGATTTGGAGATGCGTACAATTGACAATATCTGTATTCAGCTTCTTCAGGATTTACGGGAACACCCTGACAGCTTTGTCGGGTTTATTCTTGGCGGCGAAATCTCAAGCCAGGAACTGGCAAAAAGTTCCGTAAATACCGCGATCCTTTCAGCGTTAACCGCACAGGAACTCAGGCTTCCGAATCACAAGATTCATAACATTGTAGCAGGAGCGCTTCTTCATGACATTGGAATGCTCAGGCTGTCCAGAGGCATTACAGAAAAAAAAGGGGGGCTTTCCGAAGCTGAACTTGAGCAGATAAAAAGCCATCCCATTCATACATCCCGGATTGTTACCAAGGAATTGTACGGCCCCCGCGAAGTAAACCTGATTGCTCTGCAGCATCATGAGCGATGGGACGGGCAGGGTTATCCGGACAAGCTTACAGGCATGGCTATTGATATCGGCGCCCGTATTGTCTCTGTTGCCGATGCGTTTGAAGCCATGGTGAGCAAGAAATCCTACCGGAACTCGATTATCGGCTATCAGGCGATAAAAAACCTTCTGGCCGACAATGCACGCCGTTTTGATCCTTCGGTAATTATTACATTTACAAAAATAATCGGTATTTACCCGATTAACTCAATTGTCCGGCTTAATAACGGTTCTGTCACAAGAGTGATTAATATACATACATCCGCTCCGATGCGCCCTGTAGTACAATTATTGGTTGACGAAAACGGCCGGTTCTCTGATTCGCGCAATCCGGTAATCATCGATCTCTTAGCCGACAAAACATTGTTTATTAAAGAAGCGGTAGCAAAAAAAGAAATTCTTGATCAATATGCCTGACTCATCCGGCCGGAACAGAGCGGCAGGAAAGAAGGGAGAGGAACTGGCAGCATCCGCTCTTGTTTCTGCCGGAATGGAAATAATCGCAAGAAACTTTTATTCAAAATACGGTGAAGTCGATATTATTGCAATTGACGGCGAAACAATTGTCTTTGTGGAAGTTAAAGCCTGGGCGTCAATTGATTTTGACAACCTTAGATACAGTCTTGACACTAAAAAACAAAGTAAAATCATTAAAACTGCTAAGTATTTTCTGTTTGAAAATCGAAAATATAGTAATATGTCAATTCGGTTTGATGTCGTATTCGTACAAAATAATCAGGTTACCCATCTTGCGTCTGCCTTCACGGAGAGTGTATGATGGTGGAACAGGCTTTGAATACCCAAAAGTCTGACAGCTATTCTCCCGATGAATATCCGGCAAATGATCAGAAGTGGTCAGAGGAGTCCGATCTGAGGCGGGGGGATTGGTCAGACAGGCTGGAATTGTTACGGCATCGCATTAATGACGATGGCTACCTCCATGCGGCGATTCACAGACTGGCTCTTGTTTTGAGCAATGAATTAATGGATATATCTTCAGAAGGCGGCCGTAATGAGCGGAAAAGGCGGAAATAACCGCAGGAATCGTCAGCGTTTCCCCGGGCGTAAAGATGAGTCAGGAAAGCATGTAAAAAAACACTCTGAGAATGTCGTCTTTGAGGAAAAATTCGAAAAAAACCGTGTAAACATTCAGGAACGTCCGCAATGGACAGCACCCGTACTTCCAGCCAATCCCATAAGCACTCCCGATTGTCCGTGGTGCGGAGACCCGATTAAAGACATTGCTACAGCAATCTGCGATAAAGATACAGGGCGCCCCGTACATTTTGATTGTGTGCTTGCGCGTATTGCCGAAATGGAAAGCCTTGGGCCAAACGAGGGTATTTGCTATATCGGCAGCGGCCGTTTTGGGGTTGTTCATTACAAGAATCCGCCGGAAACAAAAGATTTTTCCATCAGGAAAATATATGAATGGGAATCGAAAGATAATAGCAGCGAGTGGCGGAGACCCATTAGTGAGTACTATTCCATAACATAATCGGAAGGAGTAAGGAAATGATCGGAATTATAGGCGCGATGGAAGATGAAATAAGTCTGCTTTGCAAAGAGATAGGTAATTTAAATACTTTAAAGATTCATATGTTTGAATTCCGTACAGGTGTAATTTACGGAAAGGATGTTACAATTCTGCGCTGCGATGTCGGCAAGGTTAACGCCGCAGTCGGCTGCGCTTTAATGATTCAACAGTTTAAACCTGACTGCGTTATCAATACCGGTTCCGCAGGGGGAATCAATCCTTCCTTAACAGTAGGAGACGCAATATTATCATCAGGACTTATATATCATGATGTAGATGTTACCGCATTTAATTATTTACCTGGCCAGGTTCCGCGCCAGCCGCAGATTTTTCCGGTAGATGAAAAGCTTGTAAAGTATGCAGAAGACTCTGTTAATGAATTAAAAAGGGAAAATATTCTTCCTGATTCATTTAATCACCGGCGCGGAATAATCGGTTCGGGAGATATATTCATGCATGAAAGCGAACGCATTGCAGAAGTCCGCAGGATTTTTCCCGATATTGCCGCAGTGGAAATGGAAGGAGCGGCAATAGCCCATTGCTGTAATCTTCTTTCTGTGCCAGTCCTTGTTATACGAGCCCTGTCCGATGTAGCAGGCACTCAATCGCCTGTAAGCTTTAAGGAATTCCTGCCTGTCGCTTCCAGACATTCCGCTCAAATAGTGATGAGAATTATCAAGAAACTGTGACATAGATAACGGACATGATAACAGCCGCCGTGTCCGTCACTTTTTCCGGCGGTAAGGATTGCGCTGATTCCGTAAAAATTGCTGATACTTCGCGCTGCTCTCATAATAACCATGAAGCCCTTTATATGACGATGATTCGTCGCAGCGGTAAAGCTCCATAAGACGCGGAAAAAGGCGCGATGACATTATCTCTGATGTACGGTAAAGCGGAAGACGAGGAAGCGCAGCCGGAAGCATATGGTTCCTTACAAGAAAGCAAACGTCGGCAATCAGCGGCGGACTAAAGCCAAGACGATCAAGAAACCGGCGGGATTGAATTTCGCCTAGTTCCGCATGGCCTTCGTAGCGGTGATTTCCCGCCGATGAAGCAATCGGTTTTCCCAAATCATGAAGTAAAAGCCCCAGAGACAGCGGCAGATCAACTGTACCGGCTTTTCTGTGACGGAGCGCTTCCATTGTGTGTTCCCACGCGTTTCCTTCAGGGTGAAATTCCTTTGAATGATCCGCCTCTTCAAGAATGGCCAGCTCCGGCCAATATTTGCCGATAAAACCGCCGATCTTTAACATCTCCAATCCGGTACCTGGATTGGGAGATGTAATTAATCCGCATAAAAGGATACGCTGTTCTTCCTGACACGGCGGAGAGCCTTCATGCAAATCAAAGAAAAGCTCCGCTGTTTTATCAAGCTCCGCCTTTAAATCCTTTGCATTTACAGCGGTAAAATACTTTGCCAGAATCAAGGATGCATCTGTTAATGCGCGGATACGATCAGTTCCACGGTTTATACACTCATTAAAAAACGCGGAAAGATTTGAATATTCATTGCCGGTCTTTCGGATTTGCCTTATTTCCTTTAGTACCGGATAAATACCGCGCGGATCTTTATAAACACGGGATGAACAATCTTTGTAAAATTCCAGGATGGAATAAGACGGATGGTTTTCATTGAATGAGTCTGCGCACCGGAAATACCATATATAATTATTAATATCTAACGCGGCATCAGCGAGACAAACGCCAGGAAACCGCAAACCCTCAAAAAGCCTTGCAAGGTCAGAAGTGCCTGCGTTTGTAAAAATAAAATGACAGTTTTCGTTACGCTTGATACCCAGCCATTCATCAATTGCGCCATAACCGTGAAGATACGCGGAGAAACCGCTTTTACAGATCATCTCCAAAACAGCCACGGCGCATTCCTTTTAACGGGCGTATTCTGTTATTCTGGTCTCCCTAATCATAGTAACCTTAATGCGGCCAGGATAGCGAAGGTCGTTCTCTATCTTCTTGGCTATTTCCTTTGCGAGTTCTCTTGTCTGATCATCGCTGATAGATTCATTGTTAACAAGAATGCGCAGTTCGCGGCCTGCCTGTATTGCGAACGACTTGTCTACGCCCGTAAAACCTGTTGCGATAGCTTCAAGGTTCTCAAGACGCTTCATGTAGTTATCAAGGGTTTCCTTGCGCGCACCAGGACGCGCCGCGGAAATGGCGTCAGCTATCTGCACAATTACAGCTTCAACGCATGTCGGTTCTATATCATTATGGTGGCTGCCGACAGCATTGATTATACGCTGGTCTTCTCCCATTTTGCGCACCATGTCCATTCCTATCTCCGCATGATTCAGGTCGGAATCCGACTCAACACCCTTTCCGATGTCGTGTAAAAGCGCAGCGCGTTTTGCAATGTCGCGGTTGCAGCCTATTTCGGCAGCCAGCATACCTGCGATAACCGCGACTTCCTTTGAATGGTGAAGCACATTCTGTCCGTAGCTTGTGCGGAAATAAAGACGCCCGAGCGCGCGGACAGCCTCCTGTTTGATGTTATGGATGCCCATGTCAAAGAGGATTTTTTCGCCTTCCTCAAAGATTTTCTGCGAGATGTCTTTGCTTACCTTGATTACAATTTCTTCTATCCGTGCCGGATGAATCCGCCCGTCCAGAATAAGCCGTTCAAGAGCAATCTTTGCTATCTCGCGGCGTACCGGATCAAAGCAGGAAATTACCACAGCTTCGGGCGTATCGTCGATGATGATGTCCGCGCCTGTTAATGTTTCCAGAGTACGGATATTCCTGCCTTCGCGGCCGATTATACGCCCCTTCATTTCATCGTTCGGAAGCGTAACAGTAGTAACCGTTACATCGCCTGTTACCTCTGTCGCCAGTCTTTGAATTGTTGTAACAAGGATATCGCGCGCTTTCTTTTCCGCCGCGAGATTTGCTTCCTGTTCGATTTTGTTTACAATTGACTGTGCATCATGTTTTGCTTCGTTCTCAAGATCCTTAATGATTAAGATCTTTGCCTCTTCGGAACTAAGTCCCGAAATACGCTCAAGCTCCGCACGGTAACGTTGTTCTTCCTTTAAAAGCGCATCCTCGCGGCTTTGAAAACCCTTTTCTTTATCGACAAATAACTGCTCTGTACGCTCAATCTGAGCGGTTTTTTTATCTATCGCCTCTTCTTTTTGTACAACACGGCGTTCATACCGCTGTAACTCAGCCCTGCGTTCCCGAGTTTCCCTCTCCTGCTGGTTCCTTTCACGAATTACCTGTTCTTTTGCTTCCAGAAGAATCTCTTTCTTCTTTGCTTCCGCCTCTTTTACTGCGTCATTTTTTATTCGTTCTGCAAACTGCTCAGATGCCGTAAGTTGAAATCTGGCATATAGCCATCTAATTATCCAGCCTAAGGTTAACCCGGCAAGAGGGAGGATAATATACCATATCCACGAAGTCATTGCTTCACCCCTTACCGAAGAATATTCAAATTCACGGTAATTTTAGACTAAAAACACGAAAATGTCAAGAATTATCAATAATGTATGATTTATTACTTCGTCTTTTAGGTTCTCACCCTGAGTCGGATATTCAGGATAATCATCAAAATATCCAACATAAAAATCGCCGTTGCGATCCCTTGGAACATCAATTTCCATCGGACATTGGTCTGTTCTCAATGTCTTTGATGTTTTTCCGTTATGCCTATTCTTTGTTTGTTTTTAGCCCTCTTTGGTTTTTTCGTAACCCAGTTTATCTGTTAATTCCGCTTCCATCATTCGCTTGATAAGAGCTTTGCGCGGACTTTAGTCGGAAAACCGTTTGACAAGCTCTTCAGACTTAAATTAGAATTCCTCCCTTGGGAAAGCAGTACAGTAAAGTATTATTTAATATACGCGGTTCAATTGCACTCGTGCCTGTTTTTTACTTGTCGATCTTTTCCTTTATTTGTTATGCGTAACTGAACTTTTTCTTCATCTTCGTTATGTGCTGTTTGAGTTGTCTCATATTTTATATTTATTCCCATGTACCTTCATCTGTTTCTTTGGTTTTTATCATTATTAATTCATAATTTAAATTTAAAGTTACAGAAAAATGTATTTCATTTGATTTTGCCACTATCTCAATTGGAATAGAACTTACTGAAAATGATGTTTCACAATAAATAATATGCCTTCCGTTAATTATTTCAAATGATGTAGAGTTATTGCTTTTAATTTCTTTTATATTATTATTATCTACAAATATTTTTATTTTATACTTTCCCCAACCAGATTTTTTCCCTTCAACAACAATCAATGTTTTTTTCTCATTATTTATAATAATTAAATCAGTTTTATTATTTAATAATATGCCGCAAAACATACAATAAATACTTTCATCAGGAATATTTTTACCGCATTTTATACAATACATCGTTTCTCCAGATTTTTGTTTAATAATAACATTAATTAATTTGGGTTTTTTATTCCCATGTTCCTACTTTTGTTTCAACTGTTTTTGTAAAAATTAATTTATAATCATAACTAAAAGCAGGAGGAAAAGCCACAGAAAAATTTATTTCGTTTGAATTTGAAATAATTTCAATTGCATCTGATCTTTTACAAAAAGATGCTTCACAATATATAATATGTTTTCCATTTTCTACTTCAAAAGATATAGAGCCACCATTTTTTACAGTATTTATTAAGTTACCATCAACAAATATTTTAATCTTATATAAACCCCACCCAAATTCTTTACTACAATTAACAACAATCAATGATTTTCCATAATCTATTTTTATTAAACTATTTACATTTTTTACTGGAAGCAAATTTCCACAATACATACAATAAATACTTTCATCGGGTATTTCTTTACTACATTTTATGCAAAACATAATATCTCCATTGAATTATATTTTACATATATCATAATTTTTTGTCAATAAATAATTTATATATATTTTTATTTCAAATCCAAATTACGCATAACGTCTAACGAGACTATGATAAAAGAAGATGCGGAACTGGTATACTGATTTGTAAACAAATCTTAGCAAAGTTTGAAAAGAACGATGCTGGTTGTACTCTAGAACTGGGACATTCGCTTGACCTCGTCTGACGACTAACACCGCACCGCAAGCACAAGCCGCGTAAGCGGCGTATATAATCAATTTCTTTAAGCTCGCCGACCGAAGGAAGGCATGCGTTTGAAGATATCTTGCAGCCGTCTACCGCCGCCATTTCTCCTGTTATGCAATTCCTGGCATTGCATTAATACTTTTACGAACAAATCCTTTACTTCTTCGATGTTTGTGGATATAAACGCTGCGATGGTTGCATGATCGGGTTCTTCATTATTATACTTTTCTTCAAATAATGACAAATCCATCCTGTCGATTAAATAATTGAGCGTCCATTCATAAATTCCCTGAATTAACTGCTCGCTTAAATTTACCGCTATAAACTGACCTTGCGAAATATCGCTCTCTTTAAATCGTGCCATAATGAAATATTAAATTATTTATATTTACTTATTGCAAATTATTTTATTTGTTATGTGTCATTCTTTATATTTTCGACATTCTGGTTGGGTACAGTACACCTGTACTTCTTTTTTAAAATTATTTTTATATTATACCAATTTGCTTTAAAATTGTATGACCATCACATGTTGCCCACATTTCTACAATTAATCCATTTTCAAATCTTGCTGTATATTGTGCATTGTAACGTACTTTTTTACCTGTAGAAGGATAATCCCATATTT
>Ga0209755_10003676_pt1 | contig 18940 bp, 22 predicted proteins | sample TergutCo191P1_FD_187301 | JGI IMG/M metagenome (GOLD analysis project Ga0209755, IMG submission 187301) | Cornitermes sp. P1 segment gut microbial communities from Petit-Saut dam, French Guiana - Co191P1 (SPAdes) (version 2) | ecosystem: Host-associated > Arthropoda: Insects > Digestive system...
CGCATTGCCGATATTGCGCCAGCAAAAACAGTGCGCCCGCACCGGATATACCAATGCCAACAATTACGGCAATGCGGGCAAACCGCTTAAAAAACCCTGCCGCAAAACCGCCGCCTAACCCGGCAAGCCCCAGCACCGCCGCCCATTCCGGCCCCCAGTACCCCGCCAGGTGCAAAAAGAATCCCATTAGCATACCAGCCGCCGCCGCCATACTTGCGCCGCCCTTAAACGCAACAATGCAAAGCACGTACACGCAAAAGAAAATTCTGAGTGGCAAACTTCCTACATAAATATCGCTGGCACCCGCAATTACGCCGGAAAATACGATTGTAACTGCGGCAATATCCTCACCAGAAAGTAGCTTTGCACGCCGCCGCCGTGCAGTTAGCACAGCGTGCGCCCGCTTCAAAATAAACGTAAGCCCCCCTGCAAGAAAAGTCTCCAGCAAAATTACAGCCGCAAAAAACAGACTAAACCCGTACAGCGAAGCCACAATCAAACCTGCAACAAAAAAGCTAACAGAAGCCGCCGCCGCAATCCACGGCAGGCGCATTAAATTTCGATGCGGAATATGTATTGCAGTAAAACAGTAGCCGCCCAGCAAAACCACGGCAAGAATATACCTTGCAACAAACAAATCGCCAAGGCGTGTAGCAAGCCCAACAATTACAAAAACGGACGTGAGAAAAAATCCCTGCCCAAAAAACGCCGCCAAAAACGGAATCGCCAGCGGATTAACAAACCCAAAAACCTGCGCCCTGCCAATAAAAAACCCAAAAATGCAAAACAGCGCAAGGGCAAGCTCTCTTTTACCCGGCCCGGCAGTTTTTTTTGCCGCAGGGCTTACCTGAACAGGAATATTCATACAAAATCACCCTGTCCATTGTAGACAAGCTACCGGGCAACTTTTGTAGAAATTTGCGCACGAAGAAAAATTATTCCGTAAGCGTGGTCAAAATCCGCTTATACAGCGACGAATAATTTGCGTTCCAGTTTGTTTGAATAAACTTTGCCTGTTCACGTGTTACAACCGGCACTTGAATTTCCATTAGCATTGTGCCACGTTTATCATCGTACACGCCGCATTTTACAATGTATTCATCGTTGTCGGCGTTGGGGAAATAATGGGCTGTTTTTTCAAATCCCTTTCTTATTTTGCCTCGGTTTTCTTCCACGTATTGGTCAATCATGTTGCGCACCGGGCGTGGAATCTGATTCTCCAACAGCTCCAGATTTGCTTGCCCCTCTTCCGTGAGGGAGTAACGTGTGGTACTTTCGTCACGAGAATCTTCTCGTGCGGCATCCAAAAATTTTCGCCCCACCATATCTATGAGGTTTTGCTCCAGCACAAAGGAATTCATCAGGTCTTTGGCAAGCACAAAATCCACAATTTGCGACCGAGACATCGGCAAGTCCATCATGCTTATCAGGTACAGCAGAAACAGCTTATTTTCAACGTCCTTAAATTCCAGCGTAATGCCCATTTGTTCCCTCCCGGGTGGCGAAGTTTTTCAGAACCTGTGTTCTCATTAGTGCTATTAGCCGATTATAGTATAACTACCCCGCACCATAATCCAGGATTCGCTTTGGAAGATGAACCCACGACCGTCCGTGCGAGGGATAATCATCAAATGGTTTAGTTCGATAGATTCGCCGTTTCGTACATCCACACCGGCGGTTACATCCGGGATACCGTTGTATATGCCTGTTAGTGCAACAGCACTGCCACCCCGGAGAATTACCTCCGTGCCTGAATCAAACGTGATTACCTGACCAGCCGGCGGATTAAGCACGATAAATTCTCTGCTGACAGGCTCTGGGTCGCCTGCGGGCGCAGGCACATTTCGCAGTGCCGCTTCAAGCCGCGCCCCATACACCGCCTCGAAATAGTACATTACAAGTGCAAAAAGCTCGTCCATTTCGCCCAAATCCACAGGAAGCGTAGGTGAAACCGTAGGTGCTGGCGAAGCCGCAGGCGTTGCACCGGGCGCAAGCGTAGCAACTATGTTACGAAGCTGTACAATTTCCTCCGCAAGTTGCCCAAGTCGTGTCTCCACAAAACTGCGTGTCACCAACGGGTCTACAGTGTCGCCCGCTTGCGTCGGCACATAAAAATACGCAAAAGCCACAACCGATACAGCAGCCAATGCGCACAATAAAAATTTTTTCATTTCTAACACTCCTTTTTTTGGATGCACTTGCACCGGTTTCACACTAACCGGTTCGTTTCGAAAACTTCTTCCATCTCTGCTTTAGACTGCGCATTATTTATGCGCCTACGCATATCGGCAGAGCCGTGCAGTCCCTTTGTGTACCAGCACAAATGCTTGCGCATTTCAAGAATATTTTCGGATAGGTGCAGATGCGCAAGAGCTGTTTCGATGATTTCGGCAGGGGATGGCGGCGGCGGCACGATTCCCGTTTCAAGGAATGCGTGCGTACGTGAGAATAGCCACGGGTTACCCAGCGCACCACGTGCAATCATTACCGCATCGCAAATTTTTAGCCGTTCGGCGGCTATTTCCGGTGTAAAAATATCGCCATTGCCTATGACGGGTATTTTTACTGCGGCTTTTACCGCCGCAATTGCGTCCCAATCGGCTTCACCGGTGTAAAACTGGTCACGAGTTCTGCCGTGAACCGTAACCCACATTGCGCCGGATTCTTGGGCAATACGTGCCATCTCTACACAGTTTGCCGTTGCAGATGTAAATCCCTTTCGAATTTTTACCGTAACCGGGCGGGATGACGCATAAACGGCGGCCTCGATTAATTTTCCGGCAAGAACAGGATTTTGCATTAGTGCCGCACCCTCGCCGTTTTTCACGATTTTTGGCATGGGACAGCCCATGTTTATGTCCACAATATCGAAAGGAAAATCCCCAAGTATTTTTATTGACTCGGATAAAATTTCAGGCTCGCACGAGAAAAACTGTACCGCCCACGGACGCACAGACGCATCGTTTGCCAAAAGCCGCATGGATTTGCACTGCGCATTTGCCTTGCGAGATTTTGCGCCATACACCAGGCTTTTAGCGGATACCATTTCGGAAACGGTAAGCCCTGCGCCGTGGTCATGCACGATTTTTCGGAAAACAGCATCCGTCACACCTGCCAAGGGTGCCATAATCAGCCGATTTTTCGTGTACGAAAGCGAATCCGGCTTCAAGAGGATTTGCGCATCCGCACACGTATCCCCAAAGTAGTGTTCTAACATTTACCGACAGAAATTGCAAGCATCCGTGCCCTGATATCGTCCACATACTGCGAAAGGAGCGGCGCACACGATGCAGTTTTGCCGGTTTTTCGCATCAGCGACAGTAAGGATGCAAGCTGTTCGTTGTGCAGGGAAAGCTGTTTTTTTTCGCTATGCAGGGGGCGGCTTTCATGCTCCAATATGAACAGAAAATCCTCACGGGTCAAACGCCAGGGCGCAAAATTTTTGCCGAATAGTGCATAAAGGCGGTCTGCGGCTTCCAATCCGGCGATGGTCATGTTTCCCGCATAGTGTAAAACGGATGCAGAAAATTTCTCCATCAAATACAAAAACGCCGCACCGGGCTCGCCAGCGGGCGCAATAAGCGTACCCTCTTCACCCGCAAGTCTTTCGCATACGCCGCTAAAAATCAGCGGGTCTTCAAAAACAAAAACCTCGGGAGGGGGGGGATTGGAACTGTCGGGTTCAAATTTTAAGCGGTCAACGTCTTCAAGGGTTAACATTTGCGTTCCCTGTGAGGTGCGAAGTATTGCGCCACTTATTTTGCCGCAGGTAATGAGTCCCGCCAAACGATGCAGATGGATAGCATCCTCTGTGGATGACGGCACAGGACGGTTAAGCACGCACGCCAAAGCCTTGAGAAACAGCTTGCCACGGGACGTGTGAAAGTCAAAATCATGAGGGTCTGCAAATTTTTGCGAAAACTCCGAAATCGGCACCAAACTTTCGCCGCAGGGTAAATTGTTAATCGCATTCGCAACCGTTTTGATTGTTGCGATTACAGCTTGAGGCTCGGTCAAATACTGCTCCGACCATGTGCGATATTCTCGGCGTATCTGCCTTGGAATTTCCGAAAGCCAGGTGTAGGCACGTGTGTTTTCGAATTTAGGAAGAATTTCCGAAGCTATGGCAGATGACAGTATGCCTTTTTGCAGTGACGAAGAAGATGTGGATTTTGCCACACCCATATATACCTCCAAAATTTCGCCAAGTTCTATTTTAATGCCGGGGGAGAATTTTTTTTCGATTTGCCGCTCAAAATCTGCAAGGCTAATTCTAATCAACGCCTGGTTGAAATAGTCCCGTGCAAAAAATTCAGACAGTGCGGCTTCTTCTTTCGCAGACGGGTTTACCAAGCGCACCGCACCAAAAATCCGTCCACTGCGTGCAAAAGTGTCGTACATTGCGCTAAGTATCCGCCTAAAACCCGCCTCTGCCCGAAAAAACTCCAAGATTTTGCTTAAATCATCCGTCACTTCGCAAGACCCTCCGTTCAAAAGTAGACTCCCCTCATTATACCACATACCATATACCACAAAAAAGCGGGGCTGTTGCGAATTTTGCAACAGCCCCGCTTTTGCTTATGCTACGGGAAGAAGCTGGATAGTTGTTTCACGAATAACCGATGCACCAATCAAGTTGCCCAAAGTGCCCACAGAACTATCGAACATATTTTTGCCTGTTAGCCCAAGTGCCGCTGTGCTTATTTGCCCAGCAGATATATTTGGGCGAGGGTCTGCAACATGAATATTCTTGTTTACACCGCTGGTCGTTGTAAATGTGAGTACGCAGGTTTCCTTTACCATAAAGTCACCTCCTTTCTTAAAATTTTGTTATCATCACAACCGGCTATGCTCGCAAATTAAAATTCTAAAACACGAACACTAAGAACCTTGTGTACATCGCAGGTTTGAAACGCATTTAGCTGGTTGGCAATGCCAAGAAGCTGTGCGTCTGTTGCGCTTGCGGTGAAATGGCGGAACGTAAACTGCCCGCCCGGGTCGTACCTAAGAACAAGCCTTCTGGAAACTTCTCTCATCATGTGTTTTCCTCCTTTCCGGTGGGATTTTTTGCCTTCATAGGGCGAATGCGCACTAGATAACTATTCGGCGTGTTGTTTCTACTATTTTTGCGGCGTTTACAGACAGCGGGATTCCGGCACCTGAAAACATAACTGCGCCGTTGGTTGCAAGTGCGTTCATTGATGCTTCCACTTCAGCGGCTGTTTTGTTGCGGCAAGCACGGGGGATGTTGATGCGGCCTATACGGCCTAGGCTGGTGTTAAACTTCAATACGAAGCGTTGGGTTGGGGTGTCCATATATTTCACCTCCTTTCTGTATGGGATTTTTGTTTTGGTTACGCCCCTCTCAGTTCGTCCATGATGGTGTAGGCACCGCCGATAACCGATTGGTCTGTTCGGCGGATGTCGTTAACCATTTCCATGATGCCCTCCAGGTCGCTGCCGTTTAGGCCGGGGTTAATGCGAGTAAAGCGTTGCAAAATGTCCCCTGCTGTGTTTCTAAGGCTGAGATTTGCGCTAAATGGTACTCTGGTTGCCATGTGTTCACCTCCTTTCGTGTTTGTACTCAAGTGCCGTAGCCGGTGTTTCTCCCTGTGTGGCCGGGCAACTTTGTAATGCAATTATACTCGTTGCGTGTAACTTAACAAGTGGAACAGTTCTAAGAGTTCTAAAAATATGGTTCGGTTTGAAACTTCGCAGGAACTTGCTTATGTACTAAAATGTAGCGGGAGGGTTGCCCTATGGTTAATGTGCCTTTTGTGCGGCTTGCGGAGGTTGAAATTGATGATAACGCTGTACGGCTTTTGGGGCATGAATATGCACTTAAATTTGCCGCACTTCCTATTAGTATCGAGGGCGAGTTTTTGAAAGTTGCGATGGCAGAGCCATCGAACTTTAATATTATTTCCGACCTGTCCGACCTCACGGGGAAGATTATTTTGCCGATTTTGGCGGAAAAAAGTGATTTGGAATTTTACATAGACCAGGTTTTTGCAAAAGCAAAAGTTGAAGAAATAGAGTCACGGTTTATGCTTAACCTTAGGGAAGATAAAAGCGATTCGGAATTTGATTATGGGATTGATTTTGAAGCGAAAATTGCGAATGCACCGGCGGTGCAACTTGTAGATTCACTTATCGAATCAGCGGTTTTGAAGCGTGCAAGCGACATTCATATCGAGCCGTATGGGAGAAATTTGCGGGTGCGCTTTAGGATAGACGGCAGGCTGGTTGCGCATAAAAACGTGGATATTTCGTTGCTTGCTAATGTTATTTCTCGCCTAAAGGTTTTGGGTGGTATGGATATTGCCGAAAAGAGGATGCCCCAGGATGGTTCTTTTTCCATGGAAGTTGGCAGGCGCAAAATAGACCTACGGTTAAGCACACTGCCTACGGTTGAGGGCGAGAAAATAGTAATTCGCCTACTTAAAAAAATCAGGCTTGCCAAGGGCGACCTGGGTTTTTTCCCGGATGACCTGGAGCGGCTTACAAAGCTGTTTACACGCCCTTTTGGCGCAATTTTTATGACGGGGCCTACAGGCAGTGGAAAATCTACCACGTTAAACTGCTTTTTGGAGGAATTAAACGACGAGGAAAAAAATATTGTTACCGTAGAAGACCCGGTGGAGAACCCCATCCCGGGGATTTCTCACGTAACGGCACAGCGGCAACTTACCTTTGCCGATGCGTTGCGGCATATTTTGCGACAAGACCCGGACATTATAATGGTGGGTGAAATTAGGGACGAGCAAACCGCACGCATTGCGATAAGTGCGGCAATTACAGGTCATGTTGTGTTAAGCACACTGCATACAAATGATGCCGCCGGCGTGGTGGAGCGTTTGTGCGACATGGGGCTTGAGCCGTATCTTATAGCGGCGGCGTTAAACGGAGTTGTGTCCCAGCGGCTGGTGCGGCGGATTTGCCGTGAATGCGCCACCGATTCGATACTTACACTGCAACAGTCGCAGATTTTGAAAATTTCGCCCAAAACGCCTGTGCGCTGTGGTGCTGGCTGTGTTCACTGCGATTTCACGGGATTTCATTCACGGATTGCCATTTACGAATATTTTGCCATGAACGAGTCCCATCGCCGCAAAATGAGTGAAGACCCGGCAGGTTTTGCCGCCACGGTACGAGGCTATGGTGGCCTACGCAAAAATGCGTTGCGTGCGCTTGAAGCAGGGTTTACCACTGCGGATGAGATAATTGGTGCGCTTAATTTTGATGAGGTGGAGTAATCGTGATATAGTAGAGAGGTGAAAGGAGTTGTAAAAATGTCAAAAGCGATAGCATTGCCATTAGCCAACGAGCAGAAAACATCATTTTTACTAAACACGGCGCAAATGAGAGAGAAGCTGGAGGAGTCCCTTGCCGTAGCATCCAACCCAAATTCGCCAAGATATTCTCATGAAGAAATTTTTGCACCGCTTAGAAAGAAATATGGCGCAGATATATAAAATACAGTACTTGTCCACATTTCATTCAGATGTGGCACAAGTTGAGATAGATTTGCAAGAGTTTCCGGAGATGGCTGCAAGAATTTTTTTCAAACTTGATAAAATTTTGAGCAGTTTGGTTTTGATGCCAAAAATGTTTCCTATGTATGAAGATTTTCCGATTTTTCGTAAAATTATCATTGAGAATTATTTGGTTTTTTACATATTTGACGAGCGTACGGGCTTGATTGAAATTCATAGATTGCTGTACGGCGGTATGGATTTGCAATCTCGCTTTGGTGTGAAGAAATGAAACCCACCGCCGGTGTAACGCTATTGGAAATGATAATTGCCCTTGGGCTGTGGATGATTTTGGCTTCGGGAGTTTTTTTTGCGTGGCAATTTGCGGTACAGCGAAGTTTTGAATTGATGGCGCAACAAAGTGCGCTTGAAAATGCACGTGTTACCATGGATGCGCTGAAAGTGAATATTCAGCTTGCACGGCGGATTGAGCTTCCGTCGGCGGGGACATATCTTTTGATGACCTGCCAGCCAAGTACTGCAAGTAGCCGAAACTGCCGACTTGGTGGCTTTTGGCACGATTATCGTTTTGAGCTTAACTCATCATTAAACCAGTTCAGAATAGGCCAGCCGCCGAACAATTTCAATGAAATGGCACGCTACATCGGCAATATTGAAATTGAATACATAGACGGTAGCCGATTGCAAATAACGGTGCAAACTACTTGCGACCCTCCAATTATCCTGCAAAGCAGTGTGTGCGTGCGTGGCAAATGCGTAAACCGTTGCCACGAGTAATAGCAGACCCGCTCTGCGGCAGAAATGGGTTAATTGGAGCTATAAAATCCACAGTGGACGCTACTATGGGAATTTACAGACAAAAAAAGGGCTGTGCAAAATTTTGCAACAGCCCTTTGATTTTTGCCATATGCTACTACTGCATGATTTTTACTACAGAACCTGCGCCAACCGTACGACCACCCTCACGGATAGCGAAACGGGAGCCTTCTTCCATAGCGATTGGAGAAATGAGTTCTACAGTCATTTCGATATGGTCGCCGGGCATACACATTTCAACGCCATCCGGCAATGTGATTACGCCGGTTACGTCTGTTGTGCGGAAGTAGAACTGCGGACGATAGTTGCTGAAGAACGCTTTGTGACGACCGCCCTCGTCTTTCGAAAGAACGTACACCTGTGCGGTGAATTTTGTATGCGATTTGATTGTACCGGGCTTCGCCAACACCTGACCACGCTCTATTTCGTCACGTGCAATACCACGAAGAAGAAGTCCGGCGTTGTCGCCCGCTTCGGCTTGGTCAAGCAGTTTGTGGAACATTTCGATACCGGTAACAACAACCTTGCGTGCTTCCTCGGTGAAGCCGATGATTTCAACTTCATCAGAAACTTTAAGTGTTCCACGCTCTACACGACCGGTAACAACTGTTCCACGGCCTTGAATGGTGAATACGTCTTCAACAGGCATAAGGAATGTTTTTTCGGTGTCACGCTCGGGTGTGGGGATGAATTTGTCGATTTCGTCGAAAAGTTCAACAATTTTGTCTCCCCATGGACCGGCGGAATCTTCAAGTGCTTTAAGGGCAGAGCCTTTGATAATTGGCGTATCATCGCCGGGGAATTCGTATTGGTCAAGGAGTTCACGGATTTCCATTTCAACAAGCTCGAGAAGCTCTTCGTCTTCAACCATGTCACACTTGTTCATGAAAACAACAATGTGAGGCACGTTTACCTGACGGGCAAGCAAAATATGCTCACGGGTTTGGCTCATAACACCGTCTGTGGCGGCTACAACAAGAATTGCGCCGTCCATTTGTGCCGCACCGGTAATCATGTTTTTAACATAGTCGGCATGGCCGGGGCAGTCTACGTGGGCATAGTGACGATTGGGGGTTTCATACTCTACGTGGGTGGTGGAGATTGTGATTCCACGTGCTTTTTCTTCAGGGGCTTTGTCGATTTTGTCAAACTCTACGAAAGCACCCATTTTGTAGCGGTCGTACAGGGTTTTGGTGATTGCGGCGGTGAGGGTGGTTTTACCATGGTCTACGTGACCGATGGTACCGATGTTTACGTGCGGTTTGTTCCGCTCAAATTTTGCTTTACCCATTTTCTTTTCCTCCTACTTGTCAAAGTTAGTTGTAGTATACCAATTCTTCCAAGGTTTGCAAGTATCAAACTACTCAGCTTGTTTTCCTGCGACAACTTTTTCCTGAACGCTTTTGGGAACGGGTTCGTAATGGTGAACTTCCATTGTGAATGTTCCGCGTCCTTGGGTTTTACCACGCAGGTCTGTTGCGTATCCGAACATCTCGGCAAGCGGCACAAACGAATGCACAACTTGTGCGTTGCCCCGTGCTTCCATGCCCTCGATTTTACCACGGCGAGAGTTGATATCACCGATTACATCACCCATGTAATCCTCGGGTACGGTTACGTCAACTTTCATCACCGGTTCGAGAAGAGCCGGGTCAGATTTGCGCATTGCTTCTTTGAAAGCCATTGAACCTGCGATTTTGAAAGCCATTTCGGACGAGTCAACATCGTGGTAACTGCCATCGTAGAGCGTAGCACGAACGCCGAGAACGGGGTATCCGCCGATAATGCCGGATTGCATCGCTTCCTGAATGCCGTTTGAGATAGCCGGAATATATTCTTTCGGGATTGCGCCGCCCACGATTTTGTCCACAAATTCGAAATTGTTTTCGGAATCGTTTGCGTCCATCGGCTCGAACTGGAGTTTACAATGCCCGTACTGCCCACGACCGCCGGATTGGCGAACATACTTGCCTTCAACGTCGGCGGCTTTGCGGAATGTTTCACGATATGCAACTTGCGGTTTACCCACGTTAGCTTCAACACGGAATTCACGAAGCAGACGGTCTACGATAATTTCAAGGTGCAATTCGCCCATACCCTCTATAATGGTTTGTCCACTGTCGATGTCTGTATGGGTTTTGAACGTGGGGTCTTCCTCGGCAAGTTTTGCAAGGGCGATACCCATTTTGTCACGACCGGCCTTGGTTTTTGGCTCGATTGCTACAGAAATTACCGGGTCGGGGAAATTCATGGACTCGAGAATTACTTCGTTCTTTTCGTCACACAAAGTATCGCCCGTTGTTGTAAATTTTAAGCCTATTACAGCGGCGATGTCGCCGGCATATACTTTCGTAACTTCCTCACGGTCGTTGGCGTGCATGAGGAGAATGCGTCCCATGCGCTCTTTCTTGTCTTTCACCGAGTTGTGAACATATGAACCTGCGTCCAATGTTCCGGAGTAAACACGGAAGAACGCCAGTTTGCCAACGTGGGGGTCGTTCATGATTTTGAACGCCAAAGCGGAAAAAGGCTCGGAGTCGGATGCTTTGCGCTCGGTGGGTTCTTCCGAATCGGGCAAAACGCCTTTGATTGCGGGGATATCTGTGGGTGCCGGAAGATATTCAACCACGCCGTCAAGCAGTTTTTGCACGCCTTTTTTCTTGTACGCCGAACCGCAGAAAACCGGAATAATCGCCGTATCAATACAAGCGGCACGTAAAGCGGCTTTTAGTGTGGGAATGTCGAGTTCTTCGCCCTCAAGATATTTTTCCATAAGGGCTTCATCGGTTTCGCAAATGGATTCTACCATTTTCTCACGGTATTCCTCGCACTGGGCCAGCATATCAGCAGGGATTTCTTCCTCGTTAACAACCTCGCCGTGTTCGCCGGAGAAAGTGTATGCTTTCATTTTGAACAGGTCTACCAATCCCTTAAACGTACTTTCAAAGCCGATTGGTAACTGCACGGGTACTGCGTTGTGACCAAGACGGTCTTTAATCATGCCCACAACATTCAAAAAATCTGCGCCCAAAATATCCATTTTGTTTACATACGCCAGGCGAGGTACTCCGTACTTATCGCCCTGCCGCCAAACGGTTTCGGACTGCGGCTCTACGCCGCCTTTTGCGCAGAAAACACCTACTGCGCCATCAAGCACACGAAGCGAACGCTCAACTTCAACTGTGAAGTCTACGTGACCGGGTGTGTCTATGATGTTTATGCGGTGGTTTTCCCACTGCGTAGTTGTGGCCGCGCTTGTGATTGTGATACCGCGTTCCTGCTCTTGCTCCATCCAGTCCATTGTGGCGGTTCCCTCATGGGTATCACCAATTTTGTAATTGCGACCGGTGTAGAACAAAATACGCTCGGTAAGCGTGGTTTTGCCGGCATCAATATGCGCCATTATGCCAATGTTTCTTGTCTTTTCAAGGGGAAATGCTCTCACAATTAACTCCTACCATTTATAATGTGCAAACGCTTTGTTTGCGTCCGCCATTTTATGGGTTTCTTCTTTTTTGCGAACTGCGCCGCCGGTGTTGTTGGAGGCATCCAGCAGTTCGTTTGCAAGGCGGTCTATCATATTTTTTTCGCTACGGTTGCGTGAAAAATTCACCAACCAGCGAAGTCCCAGGGTTTGACGGCGTTCCGGCCGAATTTCGATGGGAACCTGATATGTTGCGCCACCTACACGCCGTGCTTTTACCTCAAGCACGGGCATAATGTTGTTAAGTGCTTCTTCAAACACGTCCATGGCTGGTGCGCCTTTTTTTTCGGCAGCCTTGGTAAATGCGCCGTAGACGATTTTTTGAGCCGTGCCCTTTTTGCCGTCCAGCATAATACCGTTAATCAGTTTCGTAACGATTATGCTCCCGTAAAGCGGGTCTGGCAAAACAGTGCGCTTGGCTACATGACCTTTTCTTGGCACGAGACTTCCCTCCTTAAACAATAGTTAATTCACAGGTACTCGTGATGGCCCGACGTACGTCGGCGGCTCTTTAGAGCCGTTCCCGCCAACGGCGGGAAGCCTACCTTTACACGTTTCGCGCCTATATTGCAGTTGAGAGTGGAGAGTGGAGAGTGGAGAGTTAAAAATCGCTAACTTCTTTTCGTAGCTTACGATACGTCTCGAAGATGCCCTTTGCTGCGCACTAAAAATGCGCTTCCTTTTAACTCTCAACTCTCAACTCTCAATTCTCCACTAAAATTAGGCGGATGTTTTAAGCAAGATTACGCCTTCCTTACGCTTTCTTCGGCCTTTTTGCGCCGTACTTGCTGCGTGCTTGCCTGCGGTTTGCTACACCTGCGGTATCAAGTGTGCCACGCACAATATGGTAGCGTACACCCGGTACGTCACGCACCCTGCCGCCTCGCATTAAGACAACGCTATGCTCTTGCAAGTTGTGGCCTTCGCCCGGAATGTAGCAGGTTGCTTCCATTTGATTGGACAAGCGAACACGAGCGATTTTGCGCAGGGCAGAATTAGGTTTTTTTGGCGTGTCTGTGAAAACCCTTGTGCAAACGCCACGCTTTTGCGGCGAAGACTTGTCTGTGCGTTTGTCCTTAATTGTGTTAAGGCCTTTTTGCAACGCCGGAGACTTCGATTTTTTCTTTGCAGTGTGTCTGCCCTGCTTTACCAATTGGTTGAATGTTAGCATTCTTTCACCTCCTGTATGATTTTTCACTAAAACAGGGAGGATTCTATCATTTGTCCCATTTTATGTCAAGGTAATCTTAAAAGAAGCGGGCACGCTATTAGCCATCTATTGTTTTGTCAAACAAATCACGCACGCTAACCGCTTTCAAATTTAGCGGGCGGCTTGCACCGGCTTTTGACCTGCCGCCAATTTCTGCAAACTGCTCTATAACGTCAGGGCTTTTTGCAAGAATTTCCGAAAGGCTTAAACGAAACGGCACTGCCCGTGGGCTGGGGTACGCCATTATCAGTCTAATTACGCCGCAAATGTCCATCGCATCAGAAAAATGGGACGTTCCTGACGATGTTGCAAAATCAATCCGGTTAGTGACACCAACCAGTTCAGGATGGTTTTTCTTCCACGTGCTTTTTAGCCACTTCCAATAATTGCGTGCCGCAGTGTGGTCTATGTCGTTTATTACGGCGCAAATATCCGCAACAGAAAACCACCACTCACCCGTGCGTGCGTCAAAAACCGAGCGAACTTTCTTTCCCTCAAACAGTTCGGCAAAATTTTGCATTTTCATTTCCCCTTCAAAAATTATTAATTTCAACAAAATCCATTATAACCCAACAACGGAAATAAAAAAAATTTGATTTGTTTGCCATACGTGGTATGATAGAGAATAAAACCAAACACGGGAGCCATTTCGATGAAAGAACTCACAACCGCAGAATTTGAGAAAATTCGCCAATATATCAAAAGTCGGTTTGGCATATCCCTTAGCGACGAAAAAAAAACCTTGGTGCATTCTCGTTTGCGCTCTACTTTGCAAGAACTTGAAATGGCTTCATTTTCCGATTATTTCGAATACTTGCAAAAGGATAAATCCGGCGAAGCCCTTACCCGTTTTGTTAACAAAATCACAACAAACCACACCTTTTTCATGCGTGAAAAAGACCACTTCGATTATTTTCGTGACGAAGTGCTTCCTTTCATACAAGAGCAATACTTTTCCAAAAAAGATACCCGGGTATGGTGTGCAGCCTCGTCCTCCGGCGAGGAAGCGGTTACGCTTCAAATTATCATGCAGGAATTTTTCAAAAACAGCCCGGGATGGGATACGCAAATGCTTGCATCCGATATTTCCGCAAATGTTTTGGACAAAGCCGTTGCGGGAAAATACGATGCCGAAGCCATGGTAAACCTCCCCACAAGCTGGAAAGACGAGTACTTCAGAAAAGTTGACAACCAGTTTTACCAGGTAAAAGATACCGTCCTTAAAAAAATTATGTACCGCCGAATAAACCTAATGGATTCATTTCCCTTTAGAGGGAAGTTTCAGGTAATTTTTTGCAGAAATGTAATGATATATTTTGACGCAGAAACCCGAAGCAAAGTTGTTCGCAGGTTTTTTGATATAGTAGAACCGGGCGGTTATCTCTTTATCGGTCACTCGGAAACAGCAAGCAATACGGGCAGCGGCTTCCAATATATCAAGCCCGCCGTGTACCGCAAACCGCTGTAATAAACAGCCAAAACCCCGGCAAAAAATCCATTTGCAATACTTAACAGAAAAAAGTACTTGTGCAAAACACCCGTTTGTAGTTTAATAGAGAGAAAGAGAGAGGTGATAGCGGATGAATGATTTCGACAGAGAGTCTATGCTGGAGATGTTTATTTTCGAAATGACTCAGTTGGTTGACCAACTCGAATCAACAATTGTCCAAAGCGAGTCGGAGTACAATATAGACCAAATAAACGAAATCTTCCGCATCATGCACACGATTAAAGGTTCGTCCGCCATGATGATGTTCGACAATATTGCAGGTGTAACACACTCATTGGAAGATTTATTCTACTATCTGCGAGAAGAACACCCGGAAAATTTAGACTACGGGAAACTGTCAGACCATGTTCTTAGTGGTGCAGATTTTGTTAAGGAAGAGCTTCATAAAATCCAGGACGGTCAACAAGCCGACGGTGACGGAACAGACCTTGCAAAATCAATCGACAAATTCTTACAAGAAATTAAGCAACCGGGCGGACAAGCACAGCCGGAACAAGCACAAACTTCGGCACCGCAGCCAACAGCCCCCTCGGAATCTACACCAAAAACAAGTACAGCGGGTGATATAATGCGTAAATTCAGGGCAACAATTCACTTCCAAGATGGTTGCGAAATGGAGAATATCCGTGCATATACCCTTGCCCACAACCTGCAAGACATTGCGCAGGATATAACCCACGAGCCGCAGGATGTTATTGACGAAGAAACCATCCCCGCAATTCGCAGGGAGGGTTTTGTTACCGAGTTTACCAGCTCCCACGATTACGCCTCTATCCACAAACATCTTAACCAAACCGTCTATCTCCGGGAGCTTATATTGGAGGAGCTGAGTATGTCAGAGACAACAATGGTAGAAACGCCCGCCGTAGCTGAAACTCCGGCTGTAGTGGAAACCGTCACACAAGAAGCATCCCCCGCAACTGTTGCTCCCTCCCCGCAAGATGTTGCGGCGGCAGCAGCAGACACCGCCCAAAGAAAAGGCACTGCCTCCCACATGATTAGCGTAAACGTAAGCAAGTTGGACGCACTTCTTAACCTGATGGGCGAACTTGTTATCTCCGAGGCAATGGTTACGCAAAACTCCGAGCTTGAGGGCTTGCAGTTGGAGAGTTTCCATAAGGAAACACGTCAGTTGCGCAAAATTGTTACCAATCTGCAAGAGACTGTTATGTCTATGCGAATGGTTCCGCTTTCGGCCACGTTCTTCAAAATGCACCGTATCGTACGGGATATGTGCCGCCAGCTTGGCAAAGACGTACAGCTTGATATCATAGGCGAAGAAACCGAAGTGGACAAAAACATCATAGAACACATTGCAGACCCCATAATGCACATTATCCGCAACTCGATAGACCACGGCGTAGAGCATCCCGATGACCGCAAAAAGTCCGGCAAGCCCGAAAAAGCACGTGTGTTGCTTGAGGCAAAAAATTCCGGCGGCGATGTTCTTATCATCATCAAAGATGACGGTCGTGGCATTAACACTGCCAAAGTGCTTGCAAAAGCGAAATCAAACGGACTCACGTCAAAACCCGATGCAGAATACACCGACAGAGAAATTATGCAGTTCATTTTCCTGCCGGGTTTCTCCACCAACGACCAAGTTACTGCGTATTCCGGTCGTGGCGTTGGCATGGACGTTGTAACCAGTAACCTAGACGTTGTAGGTGGAACCGCCCTTGTGGATTCTGTCCCGGGCGAGGGTACAACTTTCACCTTAAAGATTCCGCTAACACTAACAATCCAAGAGGGAATGAGCGTGCTGGTTGCAGGTGCGCAATACACAATTCCTATCGCAAATATTATCAAATCTTTCAAAGCGCAACCGGAAAATCTTTTCACAGACCCCAGTGGCAACGAAATGATTACCGAGCGTGGCGAAATTTTCAATATCGTTCGTCTGCACGAGTTTTTCAACATTGATGGTGCCGTTACGGATGTTTGCGAGGGTACTCTCATCATGCTTGAAAATGGCGAACACGTTGTTTGCCTGCTGGTAGACGACCTTATAGGTCAGCAACAAGCGGTTGTTAAACCCATGCCCAAGTATTTCAAAAAGGTGCGAGGTTTAAGCGGCTGTACTCTACTTGGAAACGGCGATATCAGTCTAATCATCGACGTTGCCGGGTTCTTTGATAAATAGTAAAGGGAGGTTGCAAAATGTCCATGGAAAATTATTATGAAGACGACCGCCGTGACGACACAATAAAAGACCAATACCTTACCTTTGCCATAGACGACGAGGATTACGGCGTTGAAATTGCGTATGTAAAAGAAATCATCAAAATGACATCCATCACGAAAGTACCGGAAATGCCTTCTTTCATTGAGGGATTGATTAACCTACGTGGTGACCTTATAGGCGTGATTGACGTACGCAAGCGTTTCGGTAAGCCCTCGAAAGAGCATGACGAGGAAACCTGCATTATCGTAATCATGTACGGCGATTATACGCTGGGCATGATTGTGGATGCAGTTCAAGAAACTGCAATTATCCCGGAGGACAAAATTTCTGCGCCACCAAGTGCGAAACTAAGCTACTCCAACCAGTTTATCCGAAACATCGGAAAAGTTGGCGAAGATGTTAAGTTGCTTGTAGACGTTGAAAGATTTCTAATGCACGAATAAGCGGGAACGACCCGCAATGCACTGATAACCGGAGGGCACGTGTGCGATGACACGCATCCCCACTGCCGGGTTCAATTTCCCGGCACACAAAAAAGTGCGCACAGCGGACACCGGGTACACGTTTGCAAACGTACACATTCTCTCGAAGCCAGTTACAATTTCCTGGCGTACAAAAAAGGCTGTTGCAAAATTTGCAACAGCCTTTTTTGTCGTTGCGGGTCGCACCCGCCCGGCTTCGGTGGGTTTAGCCCTCCTCGGTTGGGGTTGGTGGTGGCATTAGGTCGCTTTCTTTGAGACGGTTTACGAGGGCGGTTACATCGTCTAGTTTTGCGTAGAGGTTGGAAAATTCCATGTCGTTTACTTCTGTGAGATGTTTGCGAACAAGTGTGCTGTACTGGTCTTGCAGTTCACGAAGCTGTGAGCGGCGGCGTTCAACTTCTGCGCCTACCTTGTCAAGCTCTCCGGTGATTAGGGTTTTGTATTCTTCCGCTTGCGCCCGGGCGTTTTTCACAACATTATCCGCCGCCACCTGTGCGCTGATAATCGCATTTTTGATGGCGTTGTCTTTTTCTTTGTAGCCGGTGATAACCTCCTCTAAAGTTGCGATATATCTGTCAACTTCATCGGGGCTGTAGCCGCCTCGTTTTACCTGGGTGAATCGTGACATTTTATGCTCCTCATTCCTTTTTTACGGATATTACCACATCAGTTTTTCTCACGCAAGCGAACGACGTTGGCCGCTCGCCTGCGATAATTGTCGTCCATTTTGGCATAGTGCTTGCGGGTGGTGTTTACATCGGCGTGACCCAAAACATTTGCAACAAGATAAATGTCGCCGGTTTCGGCATAGAGCTGTGTGCCGAAAGTGCTTCGCAGTTTGTGGGGCGAAATATTTTTTAACTGCGTGATGAGGGCGGCATATTTTTTTACCATGTTTTGCACGGCTCGGTCTGTGATGCGGCGATTTTGCAGGGAAAGAAACAGTGCGTTTTCGTGGCCATGGCAGGGGATTGTCTCTTCTCGAATTTCCAGGTAGGCGCACAATGCGGCATCCACTTCGTCGCCAAAATACAAAATCATTTCGTCGCCGCCTTTTCGTGTAACACGCAGGCCGTTAACCTCGAAATCTATGTCACGGATATCCAGCCCAACGCACTCTGAAACACGCATACCCGTACCCAACAGCAGCGTGATTATTGCCGCATCACGTAATTTTGTGCGCTCGTGGAAAACTTTTTGCCGTGGCGTGAGATTTTCGCCGCTATCAACTTCGTCCAGCAACTTCGCAATTTCGTTTGGCTCCAGAGTTGTGATGGCTTTCTCGTTTATTTTGGGGAATGCAACAAGTTCTGCCGGGTTGGCAGGGATGATTTTTTTGCGATACAGGTACTTGAAAAGTCCACGCACCGCCGCAAGTTTTCGTGACTTGCCGATTGGCGCATTTGTGACGGGTTCGTCCGGATTTTCCGCATTTACATAGTACGAAAGGTACTCCATAAATTCCTCGATATGGTCGTCTGTGATGGTTTTCATATCATCCTGCGAAAGTTCACGCCGGGGGTCATCAAAGACGTTTTCCGCCAGAAATCCAAAAAAAATCCGCAAATCGTACGCATAGCCAAGGCGTGTTCGTGCGGCTGTTTGGTCGCTCAAACTGCGGAAAAATCCCGCACAAAACGGCGGCAGATTCTTTAACATCTCCCGCAATTTCAAAATATGCTGCATTTCTTGCTGTGCGTGGTAGTTTTCCATGAGTTCTCGGGGGGAGAACCTTTTTTTAAGAAAAAAAAGGTTCT
>Ga0209755_10003677_pt1 | contig 18936 bp, 15 predicted proteins | sample TergutCo191P1_FD_187301 | JGI IMG/M metagenome (GOLD analysis project Ga0209755, IMG submission 187301) | Cornitermes sp. P1 segment gut microbial communities from Petit-Saut dam, French Guiana - Co191P1 (SPAdes) (version 2) | ecosystem: Host-associated > Arthropoda: Insects > Digestive system...
CGGGCCCCCCCCCCCCCCCGGGGGGGGGGGCGCAGATGCGTCGGCAGCCGCGCGCTCCCTCGAGCGGCGCGCCTGCTCCTTCATGCGCCAGTCAGCCGCCATGCGCAGCCCCGCGCGAAGCGAGATGAAAATGACCACGAGGCCGATGATAATCGAGGTAATCTCCGCCGGAATCCCGCGCATCTGCATGATGGGCTGGGCGGAGCGGAGCATTCCGAAAAGCAGCCCCGCCAGCGCCACCCCCCACGCGGCGCTGCTGCCAACCAGCGCCACCGCTATGCCGTCGAAGCCGTAGCCCTCAAAGCCCGACAGAACGCGCCCGTGGAAAACCGTCCGCGCCACCCCCCCGGTCTCCCCGCAAAGCTCGACGAAGGAGGGGAAAAGCCCGCCCAGCGCAACAGCCGACCCGGCCAGCCCCGCGAAGGCGCCGGCTATGGCCATGGCCGCCGCAGCGCCGGACTTCACGCCGATCCCGCAGCACATCGCCGCGTCCCTGCCCATCCCCGTCGCCCGCAGCGCAAACCCCAGCCTCGTCTTCCCCATGACAATCCAAAAGGCGGCCACCGCCGCCAGCGTGAGCCAAACGCCGTGATTGAGCCTGGAGCCGCCGAACATCGCCGAAAGAAAGGGGCTGGCCATGCTCGCCGTGTCCGGAAAGTCCGGCGTCCTGTTTGGCAGCGCCCCCGGCAGCCCCAGCATGGCGATTCGGTGAGAGAACAGCGCAATGTGGTTCATCATGATCGTCGCCACGACCTCGGAAACCCCGAAGCGCGCCTTGAAAAATCCGACGACGCCCCCCCACGCGGCGCCGGCAAGGACGCCGCCGGCCACCGACACGGCCTGGTGCAGCGCGGGAATCGGCGGGAACGTCAGCGCCAGAAGCTGCGCCGCCGTCAGGCCCATGATGTACTGCCCCTCCGCGCCGATGTTGAAAAGCCCGGCGCGCGCCGCGAAGGCCATCGAGAGCCCGCAGAGAATCAGCGGGCTTGAGATCACGAGCCACTCGCCGACGTGGCGCAGGTTGCGCGTCGCGAGAAGCCCCTCCCAATCCCCCCAGCGGCGCAGGTCGAAGCCAGTCGTCACCTGCGCAATCGCCTGGTACATGCCCGCGGGATTCCTGCCAATCGCGAGGAGGATGGCGGTCGCCGCGAGGAACCCCAGCGCCACAACCGCAATGGAGGCCGGCGCGTCCGACCCCGTGAAGGCCTCCAGAGCCCGCCCGCCAAGCCCCGAGCCCTTTCCCGGCAGGCCGCCGGCGCTTCCGCCGGAAGCTGCGCCTTCGGGGCGGGCTGCGCCTTCGCCGGAGCCTTCGCCAGCGCTCCCTGGGCGGGCTGAGCCTTTGCCGAGATCTGCGCTTCCTGGGCGGGCTGAGCCTTCGCCGAGATCTGCGCTTTCGGGAAGGGCGGCGCCTTCGCCGGCGGCGGCGCCTTTGCCGGAAGCGGCGCCGGGGAAGGCACGGGCGGCAGCGGCGGAGCAGGCCCTGAGCAGTGCGGCGCAAATTGCGGCGCAAATCGCGGCGCAGGCTGCGGAGCAGGCCGCTGCGCATTTTGCGGAAAAGGCCGCGAGCCGGCGGGCGGAGCTAGGCATGGACGCCCCCCATCATGGCACCGATGCGCCTCTCGTCCGCCTCGCCTGCGCCGAGCGAGCCCAGAATCCTGCCGGCGGAAATCACGGCAATCCTGTCGCAAAGGCCCAGAACCTCGTCCAGCTCGAACGACACAAGAAGCACGGCGCAGCCCTTGTCGCGCTCGGCGATTATGCGCCGGTGGATGTACTCAATGGCCCCCACGTCAAGGCCGCGCGTCGGCTGCGCCGCGACAAGCACCCTGGGCGAGCGGTCTATTTCGCGCGCGGCGACGGCCTTTTGCTGGTTGCCGCCCGACATGGACTTGGCCTGGGTTTCAGGGCCCCTCGCCACGCCAATGCCGAAGTCGCGGATAAGGGAGCGCGCATGCCTGGCAATCGCGGAAAAGCGCAGAAAGCCAAGCGGGCCGGAAAACGGCCGGCGGCGAAAGCCGCGCAGGATCAGGTTCTCGTCCAGGCGGAAGTCCAGCACAAGGCCGTGCCGCTGCCTGTCCTCTGGGATCAGCGCCAGCCCAGCCTCGCCCCGCCTGCGGATGCTGTCGCCGGAAATGTCGCGCCCATCCAGCAGAATCCTCCCCGACCGCGCCGGGAGAAGGCCGGCAATGGCGCCGACAAGCTCGGACTGCCCGTTGCCGTCCACGCCTGCTATGCCCAGCACCTCGCCGGCGCGCAGCTCCAGCGAAAGGCCGCTGACCGCCAGGGCCCCCTTGGCGCCAGCCACCCTGAGATCCTCGATTTTGAGAACCGCGGGCCCCGGGCGCGAAGGCTTTTTGCCGGCCCTGAAGGAAACGGCGCGGCCGACCATTCTCTCGGCCAGCTCCCCCTCCCCCACGTCCGCCACGCGCTCCTCGCAGACCCGCCTGCCCTGCCTCAGCACCGTGCAGCGATCGGCCACCGCCTTGATTTCCCGCAGCTTGTGCGTGATGAACAGGATCGTCTTGCCCTCGGCCTTCAGCCTGCGGAAAACCGCCAGAAGCTCGCCGACCTCCTGCGGGATCAGCACCGCCGTGGGCTCGTCGAAAATGAGGATGTCCGCGTCGCGGTAGAGAATCTTGAGGATTTCGACGCGCTGCTGCATGCCGACAGTGGAGCCCTCGATTTTAGCACGCGGGTCGATGCCCAGCCCGTAGGCCGCGGAAAGCTCGGCCACCCGCCTCTGGGCGCCGCGCAGGCTCAGGCAGCCCATGAAGCCGCGCGGCTCAAGGCCCAGGATGATGTTTTCGGTGACGGTGAAGTTGCGAACGAGCTTGAAGTGCTGGTGAACCATGCCGATCCCCAGCGCCGCGGCGTCGTTCGGGCTGCGGATTCTTGCCTCTTTGCCGCGTATCCTGATTGCGCCGGAGTCCGGCTCATGCAGCCCGAAAAGGATCGACATGAGGGTCGACTTGCCGGCGCCGTTCTCGCCGAGCAGCGCATGCACCTCGCCCTGCTCGATGCGCAGGCTCACAGCGTCGTTGGCAAGCACCCCGGGAAAGGCCTTGCTTATGCCGATCATCTCTATGGCCGGCGCGCCGCCGGGCAGGGCGCCGCCAGCCGGGGCGCCGCCCGCCGCATCGCCGCCGGCCTCCGCGCCGCCGGGCGCCCGGCCGCCGCCCCGCCCCGCGGCGGCTGAAGGGCCCCGGCGAATTCCGCTAGCCGTCAATGGCGCCGGTCAAAACCTCGGGGAAGCCCGGGATCTGCCTGGCCGCCGCGAGGGTCGGCGCCACGGCGATGTCGCCATCGATGATCCTCTGCCTGATTTCCTCGACCCGGGCGATCACGCCTTCGGACAGTGCCGGGTTTGCGGTGGAGAAGCCAACGCCGCCCTCGGGAAGGCCGAACCTGACAGTGCGGCCGTAGAAGCTCCCGTCGCGCACGGCGCCGAGCGCGTAGTAGACGCCGGCCTCAACGCGCTTGATCATCGAGGTAAGCACCGCCGAGTTCGGCCCCGCCCTGAAGTCCGGGTACAGCCCTTCGTGGAACTGGTCCGAGTCGACGCCGATGGCCCAGACGTTCCTGCCGGCCTGGCGCTGCGCGGCCGCCTCGATGATGGCGCCGTTGCCGCTGTCGCCCGCCGCCGAGAAGATCGCGTACACGCCGGCGTCGAACCAGTTCATGGCCTGCGTCCTTGCGAGCGCCGGCTCGCTGAAGCTGCCGACGTAGAAGCTGTGGATCTCCGCGCCCGGCAGGACGTAAAGCACGCCCTGGACAAAGCCGACGTGGAAGCGCGTGATAATCTCGCCGGCAATCCCGCCGATGAAGCCAAAGCTGGGGTTTTCCACGCCCTCCTCGATGGCCTGCAGCGCCGCCGCGGCGCCGACCAGGAAGGAGCCCTCGTGCTCGACGTAAACCGCCTCCATCACGTTGGGCAGCCCGATCCCGGCAACGTCAACGATGAGAAAATTCTGCTGCGGGTTTGTGATGGCGACCGACATGACGGACTCCCTCCAGGTGAACCCCGCCGTGACGATGAGGTCCGGCCTCTCGTCGATGGCGTGCATGAGGTTCGTGATGTACATGGCCGCGGTTTCCGCCGTGACGACGTTGAAAAGGCGCCCGCGGCTCGGGGCGTAGTCCCAGGTCTCGCCGAAAAACTCCAAAATGCCGCGCCAGGCGGCGGCGTTGAACGACCTGTCGTCAATCCCCGAATCGTCCGTCAAGAGCATCACCCTGATTTCCCCCTCGGCCAGCGCGGGAACGCCCTGCCTCTCGCAGCCCGCCGCCGCCAGGGCAAATGCCGCCGCAGCCGCGGCAAAAGCAAACTTTTTCATAATGTGTCCTCCTATTCGCTGCAACAGCATAGCCCCAACGCGGCGAAAGATCAAGGCGCAGGCGGGGCGGCTCGGGGGAAAACTGCCGCCATGGGGCTTCAGCCCGCGGGGCGCGTCGCCGGCGCCTGCCTAGTCAAGCCTGTAAGCCAGCGCCCGAAACCCGCCGCGCCTTGCGCCGCCCAGGCGAGAGAAGCCCGAGGGCTTCTTCCTGTCAAAGCGCTCCGCGTCCGACGAGGAAAAGGCGGCAATGAGCGCGCCCCCCGGCGCGAGCAGGCGCGCGGCGGCCGCCCAGGCGGCGCCAAGCTGGTCGGCCCCCTTGGCAAGCGAGCCCTGCGGCAAAAGCTCCGGAAACGCCGCGGCAAACCCGTAGCCCCTCCCGCCCGAGGCCGCAAGCAGCGCCTCCCCCCCCAGGGTCAAATCCGCGGCAAGAACAGCCCGCGCGCCCCACGCGCCTTCGCCGGCGCCGGCAAGCGCAGCGCCGTCAACCCCAGCGCCGCCAAGCCCCGCGCCAGCAACCCCTGCGCCGGCAAACCCAGCACCGGCAAACCCAGCGCCGCCAGCCTCCGCGCCGCCAAGCGCCGAACCAGCAAGCACAGCGCCATCAACCCCCGCGCTGCCGAACCCCGCGCCGGCGCGCGCGGCATTGCGCCGCGCGGCCTCCAGCGCAAGCGCGTTCCTGCCGGACAAAACCATCAGCGGCGCCGCAGCGCCGGGGGCAAAGCCGGCGGGCGGGGCAGAAAGCGCGCCCGCGGCCGCGCCCGCCGAGCCGGCGGCGCGGCGGGCGCCCAGCAGGAAGCCGAGCAGCCAGCAGGGGAAAAAGCCCTGGGCGGGCTCGTGGACGAGCAGGCGGCCGGCGCCGAGGGCAAGCCCGGAGCGGGCGGCGAGCCTTGCCGCGGCCAGGGCGGCGCCGCCGGGCTCGTCGAAGCCGGGGGCGCCGTGGACGGACTCGATGCGGACGGAGACGCCCTCTATTTCGCGCGAAGCGGCTGAGCGGGCGTAAAACGGGTGGCGCTCAAGAAAGCCGGAGCCGCAGGGCCCCTGAGCCATCGACACGGGCCGCGCAGGCGCCTGGCCCTTTCCGGCGGCGTAGGCAAGCGCGCTGTGGCCGGGGCCGTCCTCGCGCGCCAGAAGCTCCGCGCCGGCAAGCCCGATCTGCTCCAGAAAAAAAGGCTCAAGCGAGCGCACCGCGACAATCGCCGCCATGCCCCCCGGCGCCAGAAGCCCGGCCGAGCGGCCGACGAAGTCGCGCAGCACCGGCTCCCCGGCCTTTGCGGGTACGTTGCTCAGAATGAGATCCCAGCGCGCGCCGTCGGGCCCGGCCAGAAGCGGCTCCGCATGCGCCTCCAGGACCGAGGCCGGAATGCCGTTCGCCGCCGCGTTGCGCAGCGCGAAAAGCCGAGCCAGCTCGTCCCTGTCCTGGCAGCGCACATGAACGCGCCTTTGCCCTTCGCCAGAGGCGCCGCCGGAAGCGCCAGCTTCTGCTCCGCCGCCGGAGCCGGAAGCCGCGGCCAGCAGCGCCGCGGCCGCGCACACCCCAATCACGCCGGCGCCGCAGCCGGCGTCCAGCGCGCTTGCCGGCGGCGGGCGGCCCGCGGCCATGGCGCCGTCCAGCATCCGCGAAAAAAGCCTCAGCAGAAGGCGGGTGCCCGGATCAACGCCGGCGGAGCTGAACAGCCCCTGGGAAAGCTCGAACGAGAAGCCAATGCCCCTGAACCTGAAGGGAAACGCGCCGCATGCGAAATGCGCCGCCAAGTGATCGCCGCCGGCCGGCGGCGAATGCCCCCGCCTCTGCCGGCGGGGCTTGGAAAGCCGCTGGGCAAGCGGGGGAACCTGCGGCTCAATAGGAGCCGCAGGCTCAATAGGAGTCACCGGCTCCAGAGAAGCCGCAGGCTCCCGAGGAGCCTCTGGCTCCTTAGGAATTTACCCGCTCCACGTACTCGTTGGTCTCGGTGTTGACGAGAATCCTCTCGTCCTGCTTGATGAAAAGCGGGACGCGCACGGTAAGGCCGGTGTCTGTTACGATTGGCTTCGTGGCGCCGGTGGCGGTGTCGCCCTTTATGTAGTTCTCGCTTTCCGCGACCGTGAACACCATTTTGTACGGCACCCGGATGTCGATGACCTTGCCCTCCCAAATGGACAGGTCGTAGCTCTCCCCCTCCTTCAGGTAGAAGCGCTTGTCCCTGCTTTCCTCGATTGGGACCTCGTACTGGTCGTAGGACTCGCTGTCCATGAAGTGGAAATTGTCGGTATCCGAGTACTGGTACTGGCACCTGCGCAAATCGACCTGCGCGTCCTCGACCTCCTGCTGGGTCGGGATGGTCAGGGTCAGCACCGAGCCGTCCTTGATGCTTTTCATTTTGATCCGCGCCACCGCGGTTCCCTTTCCGGGCGTGTGGAACTCCCGATCGACCACCAGATAAGGCTGCCCCTTCTGAAGCAGGCAGCTTCCCTTCGCAATGTCTCCGCCTCGTATCATCAAACCCTCGCTTGCCTCAATATCGGGGCTCCGGACCCCCCAGCGGCTTCCAGCATACCGGCTTTCCCGGCTTTGGGGAAGGGGCCCCCGCGCGGCGCCGGCAAAAGGCGCCGAGAGCGGGCGCCCCTCTCGCCGGCGCCGCGGCGCCTCAGCCGGCTGCGGGCTCAGTTCAGCCGCTCCGGCGGGCTGACAAGGCTGTTGTAAACGGGCCTGTTGCCATGCCAAGGCGGCGGCCGCGGCCACGCCCCCTCCCCAGCAGAAAATCCGGGTGGATACAGAGTGTCATGAGGGATGCGTATCGCCTCGATGCCAGAACCCCAGAACGCGCCCTCGCCGATAATCGCCACGCTTGCGGGGATTTCCACCGCGCCCGCAAGGCTTGAGGTGCCAAAGAAAGCGCCGTCCCCGATGGCTTCAAGCCGGCTGCCCTGCGCAAAGACCAGCCCAGTTATGCCGGAATCAAAGAACGCATCATTGCCGATAGTCACTACGCTAGCGAGGATTTCAACCGTGCCTGCAAGGGTTGCGGCGCCAAGAAACGCGCTGGGTCCGATGGCTTCAAGCCGGCTGCCCTGCTCAAAGGCCAGCCCAGTGATGCCGGAACCCGCAAATGCACTACCACCGATAGTCGCCACGCTCGCGGGGATTTCAACTGTGCCCGTAAGGCTTGCGGTGCCCATAAACGTGCCGAGTCCTGTGGATTCAAGCTGGCTGCCCTGCCCAAAAGCCAGCCCCGTGATGCCGGAATTCCAGAACGCGTTACTGCCGATATCCGTCACGCTCGCGGGGATTTCAACCGTGCCCGTAAGGCTTGCGGTGTTAGCAAACGCCATGTTCCAGATGGCTTCAAGCCGGCTGCCCTGCTCAAAGGTTAGCGCCGCGATCCCGGAATTCTGGAACGCCCAGCCACCTAATTGTCGCACGCTCGCGGGGATTGTCACCTCGCCCGTAAGGCTTGCGGTGTTATTAAACGCGTCCCAGCCAATGAATTCAAGCCGGCTGCCCTGCTCAAATGCCAGCCCCGTGATGCCGGAATCCCGGAACGCGCCGTTTGCGATGACCACCACGGGGCGGCCGCCGTTAAGAGCCGAGGGAATGACCAAGCTTATTGCGGCGGCCGCGTCTACCAAGCCAATGACTTCGTACCCCTGCAAATTCGCATTGCGCACAAACCTAATCCCGCCTTGCCTCAGCTCCCACGCGGCAAACAGGGTAATGTTCGCCGTGATTTCCGTGGCATCAAAATTGAACGGGACGAAGAATGCGGCGCTCGATGACCAGCCTGCAAAATAATAGCCTTCCCTTGCCAGATCGCCCGTCGGCCTTGCCAGCATATGCCCGTCCCGCACATGCGCATCCGGAACGGCGCTGCCGCCGGGGCCCGTGTAAAAGGCTACCGTGCGGTAAACCGCCGTTTCGCCAGGACCGGCGGCGCTGTCGCAGGATGCCGCCGCGAGCCCGGCAAGCACGATGGCCGCAATGCCCGCCGCCCGCCGCAATGTCCGTGTGCCTTTTTTCATTCCAAAAATCCTCCTGTCATTGCGCTTGCGCAAAAAAAGCCCCTGCCCGGCTCCGGCGCCAATGCAGGCGCAGAGACAGGCGAGGGGCTTTTTTTCAAAAAAACGGGAAATGCCGCGCGCGCTTTCAGGCGCATGCTCCGGCCAGCGCCCGGGCTGACTAGACTGCTCTTGCTGCTCTTGCTGTCCCGGCTGCCGAAGGACTCACGCCGGCAGTTACCCCGCACTAGCCTTCGGTTGTATATTTTTTTGTCGGATTTTTCGCGTAAGTCGTTGCCCTGTAAGGAATTAGGCTCGGGGGGGGGGGGGGGGGGGGGGGGGGGGGCAAGGCACATTCCGCGGGGCGGCCTGCACGGGCTTGGCTATTTCGAGTGAAAGCAATTTCTTTGCTCATGAAGCACTCAGTCGCGCCGGCTTCGAGCCTGCCTGCCCCCGCTTTCGTTTCCATGCGCTCAGGCTACGCCTTTTCGGAAACTTTTTCAAGGCCCCGCGCAAAGGCCCTTTCCCGCGGGCAGGGCGCCGGCGCTCGGTTGACAAAGCGCAAAAAAAGGCAAAGAATTCGGCATGGACATAAACGCCGTCCTGGACAGCCTCATAGCCGCCCTGAAGCCGTCCGACCCGCGAAAAATCGTCCTTTTTGGCTCCCATGCCGAGCAAAACGCCGGCGAAGGCAGCGACATCGACCTTTTGGTCATACTGGACAGCGACCACGTTTCAAAGACATACAGCGAAAGGCTCGGCAAAAAAGCCGCCGTCAGAAGCCTGGTCCTTGAAATCAACCGCAAGGTGCCGCTTGACCTGCTGGTTTACTCGAGGGAGGAGCTGCGGCTGATAAAGCAGCTCGGGAACAGCTTCATCGACGAAATCGAAAAAACCGGACGGACAATATATGAAAAGGCAAGCTGACGGCTGGATGGCGCTTGCCGCCCGCGAGCTGGGGATCGAGGCGCAGCTCGCATAGCCCGCCGGCGCAGCGCCGCCGACCGCCCAAAAGCCGCATCAGCGCAAAGGCCCTTTCCCGCGGGCAGGCCCTCTGCCGAAAAGCGCCGGCAGGCGCGCCTTTTTTCCCCGCCGGCTAAAGCAAAACTCGGCTGCGCGCCATATAGCAGGCATGGAAAACTTTGTATTTTTTGCATGGCTGTGCATGGCGGCGGGCGGGCTGCCCCTCGCGCAGCACTACTCGCCGGCGCCGGACGCGGCGCCTTCGGCAGCGCAGGCGCCCGCGGCAGCAGTACAGGCGCAGGCCTCGCCGCAATCGCCCGCGGCAGCAGCACAGGCGCTTCAGCCATCGCAGGCGCAGCGGCCGGCTGCGCAGGCGGCACCGCTGGCGTGGAGCCTGCTCTGGACGGGGGCTTGGGAGGAAAGCCGGAACCTGCACAGCAGGGGGGACTTTCGGCTGGGGCTGCCGCGGCAGGGGCTGCTTTTTCGGGCGCAGGCGCTGGACAGGCGGGCGCTGAACTTCGAGGCCGAGGAAACGTGGGGGGATTTCTCGCAAAGAACCGCGGGCGGCGCGGCGCTGGGCCTTTACCACACCGGCACGGGCTCCAGGCTGCTGCACGGGGCGCTGCGCGAAAGCGGGCTTCCGGCGCGCATCCGCAGCCCGTGGTCGCGCTCGGCGCCATTCGCCGAAGGCCGCCGCCCCATTTCCGCCGACCTCAGAACGGCAAGCTCGGCGGCGATGTCCCCGGAGGCGTACCTCTACCTCTCCACCCCGCGCCTGCGCCCGGCGGCACGGGGAGCCGCGGGCGAGATCTCGCTGCGCGGCTTTGCCTCGGCGCAGGCCGCATCGGAGGGAAGCCCGCGGCCGGCGCTTTCCTGTGGGATTGAGGCCTCCCGCGGCCCGCTCTCCCTTTTGCTCGAGGGCTTTTTCGCCGGCGACAGGCTTCCGGCGAGGGAGGGCTCGGCATGGTTCAGCGACCCCCCTCCCCTGCCCGAGCGGGACTTCCGCCTCGCCGCCGGATCGCTCTTGCTAAGGTCGCCGCATTTTTTGCTGGCAGGCGATCTTGCCGCGTCCTCAGCCTTCGCATTCGGCAGCGGCTTCTACGGCAGCGCCGCGATCCGCGCAAGCCCGCCGCTTTTCGGCGCCGCAAGCGCAGGCCGCTGGTCGCTGTCCCTCGCGGCGGAGGGCATGAGCGAGCGCTACGTCGACAGGGCCGGCGCGGCCCCCGGGGGGGGCCTTAGGGCGGCGGGGAGAGTCGAAAGGAGGGGGGGGAGGGGCAGCCTGCTCCGCGCCGAGGCATCCTTTCGCGCGCCGGCTTTGGACGCGCCGCCCGACAGAAGCTCGGCCAGCGTCTCCTACCGCTTCCCGGCGCCCCCCGCGCGCGGCGCCGGCGGAGGCTTTTCGCTGCGGCCAAGCCGGGCATCGCTGGGCGCCGGCAGGAACGCCTCGAACCCGGCAAGCGCGCAGGACAGCATCGACGCGGCGCTGGGCCTTTCGCTGGCCATGCCGCCCATTGCGCTGCCGCCGGCGCTGCTGCCGCATCGGCAGCGAGCGGCGCTGCAGGCAGCGGCGCAGCAGGCAGCGAGGGCGCCAGGCGCGGGGGCGAGAGCGGGCGCGGCAGCCCAGAGGGCCAGGCCCTACCCGCTCGGCATAGGCCTTTCGGCGTCGCTGCGCGGGGCAGGCTCGGGAGGCGGGCCCGGCGAGGCGCCTTCGGCGGCGGCGGCGCTGCCGTTTTCCTCTTCGCCGTCGTGGGAATTCGAGTCGCTGAGAGTCGGCTGCGAGCTTTCGTGGTCGCCGGGGATACTGCAGATGGGGGCAAGATGGCGCCGCGAGGCGCGCGCCGGCGGGGGCGGAAAAAGCGACGGCTCCCTCAGCGCCGCCGTTCGCTTCAGGCGCGGGCGCTTCAGCGCCAGGGCCGCGTGGACCGACTTCCGGGAAAAGCCGAGCTACACCCTGTCATGGCGCATGGAAATATAGCGGGAAAGGCCCGCCAATAGGCGCCGCCGGCAGGCGCCGCCCGAGCCCGACCGCGGCGCCTCAGCCAGACGGGGCCTTAGTAAAGCGCCGCCGCCTCGCCGGCGCCCTCCTCCTCGAAAACGGCCGCGCCTTCGAAATCGAAAAGCGCGCCGTCCTCGGGAGCGGCCTCGGCCTGGGCGGCCTCCGCGGCGCCGGGGTGCAGGGCCTCGAAGATCTCGCCGTAAAAGGCCGAATCCGGATGCGTGAGCAGCGCCGACGACAGCAGCATTTCCCTGCGGGCGGCCTGCGCCGCGGGAGCCTGAAGCGCCGTCCGCAGCAGGATGGCAGACTGAACGTCGGCCTCGCCTGAGGAAAGCGCGTCCGCGCGGACGTAGCCGGCGGCCGCGGTCACAAAGGCGCCGCGCCCGTAGTCAAAGCCCCTGACCCGCACGAAGCCGCCGGACGCGGTTTCCGGGTCGTAGACGACCACCGTCCCGCGCGACAGGATCGTGCCGGTCACGTTGACCAGCGCCGGGCCCGTGAACAGCGCCGCCCGCTCGTAAACCACCGCCGCAATGCTGCCGGCGGCGACCTGGTGCGGGAAGGCAAAGCCCGAAGGCCCTGTCTGCCGCCGCGCCTCGATGAAACTGAAGCGCCGCCCGTGATCGGGCGGGTTGCCGCTAAAGGTCATCTCCCTGACGGCCTCCCCCAGCAGCACCGGCTCCCCGAGGGACATTTGCGGGGCGACCCACCTGACCCACGTCGTTTCGTCGCCGGTGTCCTCGCCGTACAGGAGGTAGAAATTCGCGTTCACCAGCAGGGAAAAGCCCGCCACCTGCGGCCCCGCGCCGTCAATCGCCGCCTCGAAGGCCCCCATCGCGGGCATCCCGTAGCCCTCGGGCGCCTCGTCGTCGCGGCACGAAAATGCCAGAATGGCGCTTGCAAGCGCCAGTATTATGATTTTTTTCATAAGCTGGTTGTACCGCAGCGCCGCCGCTTTGTCAAGCGCCTTCCGCGGCGCCCGCGGCCTCCATGTCCGAGGGCTCCATGCCCGCAGCCTCCCCGCATTCATGCCCGCCGCCATAGGCGCAGGCGCCGGCTTCGGGGCCCTCGAAGGGGTTGTAGTTGATCATCGCGTCGCCAAGCACCCGGCGCGCCAGCGCGTAGAAGTACTCGGCGCTGATGTTCGCGCGGCCCAGGTCCGCGCGGATCCTGTTTCTGTGCAGCGCCGCAAGCTCCTCGGTGTACTCGAAAAGCGGGTAGACGCGGAAGTTCGCGAAGCCAAGCTCGTAGTGGGTCACAACTGGGATTATCCCGGCGCGCTCGATCCAAACCCGCGCCTCGCCGCAATGCCTGATTTCCTTCCGCGCCTCGACGTGCAGAAGCCCGCCCAGCAGGGTGTTGTTGTCGTGCTGCGCGGAAAGGAAGTTGCCCAGCGAGTAGGCGACCAGCGTCCTGCCGCCGCCGCCCCTTGGCAAAAATTCCATCGGCTGGAGGACGTGGGGGTGGTGGCCGATGATCAGGTCGACGCCCAGCCCGGCCATTAGCTCGGCCAGCTCCACCTGCTCATCGCTGGGCGAGTGGGTGTACTCGTATCCCCAGTGCATCGACACAATCAAGAAATCGACCAGCGGGCGCAGCGCCTCGATTTCCCTTTCCATGACCTCGGGGTCGATAAGCGGCACCATGTACGGCCTGTTCCTCGGGAGGGGAAGGCCGTTGAGCCCGTAGGTGTAGGTCAGCCACCCCACGCTGATGCCGTTCACGCTCATGACGGCCGGCGCGTCGCGCGCCTCCTGCGAGCCGTAAAGCCCGATCACCGTGACCTGCGGGTGCCGCGCCCAAAACGCGAGCGTGTAGTCCGCGCCGGCGCCGCCCATGTCCATGGCGTGGTTGTTGGCGTGGTTGACAACATTGAAGCCGGTCTGGACAAGCGCCAGCCCCGCCTCCGACGGCGTGTTGAAGCGCGGCCAGCTCGAGAAGCCCGCCGCCTCGCCGGCGAAGACCGTTTCCTGGTTGACGAAGGCAATGTCGGCGGCTTGGACAATCGGCCGCACGGGAAGGTAGTACGACGGGAAATGGCTGAAGTCGCCCTCCGGCGAGCGGCGGAACAGCACGTCGTGAAACAGGTTGTCCCCCGCGGCGATCAGCGCAAACGACAAAACGACGGGCTCAGGAACGGCCTCTTCGTAATCGGCCTCCCCGCGCCCGCGCTCCCCGCCCCGGCAGGACGGCAGGAAAAAGCCGGCCACGGCCAGCGGCATCCAAAACAGCGCTTTTCTCAGCATTCCGCGCCTCCACGCGCATTGTACAGCGCATGGCGGCCCGGCGCAAGCCGGGCGGCGCAAGCCGGGCGGCGCAAGCCGGGCGGCGGAGATCTCACCCAAGCAGCAGCATAAGCGCCACCGTGAACTCGTTCCCCTCGCAGGCGATTTCCATGCGGCCCCTGTATTTGCCCACGGCGCGCCTGACGTTGCCAAGGCCAAAGCCGTGCTCCCGCCCAGCCTTGCGCGAGGCGAGCAGGCGGCCTGGAAGCGCCGCGCTTTCGGCATCGGCGGCGCTGCCGGCATCGGCGCTTCCAGCAGCGGCGCAAGAAGCGGCGCGCTTTTCGGCGGGCTCCGCCGGCGCGTACTCGACAGCGCCGTCGAAGGTGTTTTTCGCCTTGACGTACAGGACGCTGCGGCTGTACTCGACGTCCAGCAGGATGCGCCTGTCCTCGACCCTCGCCACCGCGTCCAGGGCGTTGTCCAGAAGGTTGCCCAGTATTACGGCTATGTCGGAAAGCTCGACATTCAGGCACTGCGGGACGCTCATGCGGACTTCGGCCTTTATGCCTTGCGCGCGGGCGTTTTTCAGCTTGTAGTTAATGATGCTGTCAAAGGAGAGGGATTAACTCGCCGTTTGACGCTTTCTGATACCACAGGAGCGTTGCGCTTCCGTCCTTGATGGCATTGCTGATAAACGCAATCGCCATGTCATCGGAACTGCTGCCGCCCGGCTGGAATTCCGGGAAGCTCGATGGGTAGTTCCCGGCGTATTCCTCCCTGTCCTTAAAACCGAAGAGCTTGTGGGCTTTGTCGTTGCAGTATATGAGGTTGTTTTCCATGTCATACAGGCTGCAAACCATAGGAACGCTCTCCATGACAAGGTACATCCCCGCGTCAAAGCTGTCGTATTCCATTTTCGTAACAAGGCGAAGGGCAAGAAAAGCGCCGGCCGCAAACACGGCAATTACCAGCGGCCCAAGGATGCCCATAATAGCCGCCCTGTCCGGCGTGATGCTGACAACGGCGAAAACAAGCGCCAGTACCACAGCAGCAGCAGCCGCGATGCCTATGACGAGGGCGGCCTTGCCCCGCTTTGACCGCTTCTGAAGGCGGGCGCTGTCCATATTGATCACGCCTTCCTCCAATGGGTTTTCCAAGGCAATGCCGCGGCAGCGCAATCCATGCTACATAGCCCTCCGCCGGCTCGTAATCGCCAGATAGCGCTCCTTCACGCCGCCGCTTCTGTCCCGGCTTATGGGCAGGGATTCGCCGCCGCCGGAAACGGTCAGGCGATCGTGCCTTAGCGCCTCCACGAAGTCGTAATTGACGAGGTACGAGGCGTGGATGAAAAGAAAGTCGCGCTCCCTCAGCGCGGCGTCGTACTGCTCCTGCAGCGAGCCGTAAAATTCGTCGCGGCGCCCGTCGGAAAAATGTATAATCACCTTTCGCTTCTTGTTTTCGAGGTAGGCTATGTCCCTTATCGGCGCGGAGTAGGCGTCCTGCCCTTTTTTCCAGCCGAACAGCGCCTGGGAATGCCCGGCCAGATCCATGAAGGTTCGCACCGTCTTTTCGATTTCTCCGCGCTCCAGCGGCTTTAGCAGAAAGCGCACGGGGCGCGCGTCGATCAGATCAAAGGCGTGCGCCTTTTCCCACGAGACGTACACGATGAAAACCGCGTTGTTCCCGTAGGCCTCGCGAATGCGCAGCCCCGCCTGCACCCCGTCGATTTCGTTCTCGGCAAAGCCGATGTCAATAAAAATGAGGTCGTAGCGCGCGCCGGCCTCCAGGCTTCGGCACAGCTTTTCCGCGGAATCGCGCAGGTCGATTTTGTGCCTGACCTTTTCCCTGTCCAGAATTTCGGCCAAGGCGCATTGAAGCTGAGCGCAGACGGCGAGTTCGTCGTCGCAAACGGCGATGCTGAGCATGCCCAAATCATACAACAGACGGGGCGGAATGGGCAAGCGAAAGGCATGCCGCCGCTATTTGTTACAAATTCGCCATTATTTGTTACAAGTCCCCGCCCAGGCGGCGTTTTTCCGGCAGAATGTGCATAGATTCATCTGGCAAAGCCCCCGGCTTGAAGCGGATCCTGCCAGACAGCCGTACCAGGGAAAAAAATGAAAAATTTGCATTGGTGACCATGATACTTGGCTGCATCGCGCTGGCGGGCGCCCATGCCCAAATCAACCGGGCTTTGGTTGGCTCATGGGACTGGGTGGAAGGCCACATGCCGGGCGTTCCGGCGCTTCACGCCGGCGGCAATTACCTTTGGGCGGGCGTGGATTGCGGCTTTTGGCAAAGAAGCGCGAGGGCTCAGGGCGCGCAAAGCTGATATTCGCGCGCGATCTTCCCCTGGCGTTTTCTTTGCTGAATAAGGGGTTCAGAGTTATGAAGAAATGGATAAAACGGGCGCTTGCATCGCTTGGGATAGCTTTTGCGATATGGTTTGCGGTGGGCGTGGCAATAGAGATGGTGTCTATTTCCAGATCGTCCTACGGAGATTTCAACTACCGCCTGGTTGACAACGACACGCTCCGCATCGAATACGCCGAGGTGGCGGCGCAGGCGGGGGTATCCGGCGTGTTTTATTTGCGCCGGGGATTAATACAGTAAAAAACGGCCCGTATGGGCTGTTTAAAAATGATCTCGCAAGGAGAGGAAAAATGGAACTTATCGAAAACTTTGTCGCCGTGCTGCGTAAATACGCGGTGTTCTCGGGCCGCGCAAGGCGCAGGGAATACTGGCTGTTTATGCTTTGCGGCATCATTCTCAGCGTTGTTTTTAATGTACTGGGGCTTATACCGGGCTTAGGAACCGTCTTTAACGTGCTTTATTTCATTGTCGGCGCCGCGCTTTTTATCCCCTTCATCTCAGTCGGGGTTCGCCGGCTGCATGATGTTGGCCGCCCCGGCAAGCACTATCTGGTCGTTCTTATTCCGCTGGTCGGATTAATCCTGCTCATCATGTGGACAGTCAAAGAGGGCGCTCCCGAGGCGAACGAGTACGGGCCAAACCCCAAAGCCGCGTAGGGCGGCACCGGTGGGCAGCGGGCAGCTTGCGGCGCAATGCAGCATTGCTCGCTGCTGCCGGCTGCCGCTGCGGCAGGCGCATCGGCGGCGCGATGGCGGCAGGCGCAAAATTCCAAGCCCCCGCGCAGGGCGGCAGGCGCCTCCCGCGGCGGCCTTTGCCCGAGCGCCTTTCCTTTCGGGGCATAGCATGGCGCCCCATAAAAAAACCGGGGGATTGACAAACGCGCCGGAATGTTATATAAGCAATCAATGAAAAATGTGATTAACTTAACCAAGCTGTCGCCGTTTTCGCGCGAAAATCACACGGGCGTGCTTAAGCATTTCAGCGTTCGGGGCGGGGAGGTTTTAACAAGGACGGGCTCGGGCGACGCTCCTTTGAACCTTGCCATGCTTGGGGCACGGAAAGTCGTATGCTTTGACGACAATCCGATGACGCGGTTTTTGCTGGAAATGAAAATGGCGATTGCGAAATGCTACGGCAATCCAGAGCAATATGTTTCCATGATGTGCGAGCTGACGTCGCGCTACCACCAGATGGGGGCCAGGTCTTCCGGCGAAGTGCTGCGCGAAATGTCAAAAGAGGCATGCCGCTTTTGGGGCCCAATGGTTGCAAGCGGGGCGCTTGGCGACAAGCTTTTCACCCCGATGTATCAAAAGCTGTCCGAAAAGCAGCTGCGGCATATTCTCCAAAAAAACAACCCATACCTCGAAAACCAAAAAAACTTCGACGCGCTGAAAAAGGCGCTTGACAGCACGGTATTCGAGTACACGACGGCGTCCGTGTTTAAGGCGGACCAAAACCAGCGCCTGCGGAAAAAATACGACGGCATCTTTTTGGGCGATTTAAACTACAGCACCAAGGAAATAAGGCTCGTGAGATTTACCCCGATTATCAACGAAATGCTGAGCAAAGGCGGGTCGTCGCAGATCGCGTACGAGCACAGAACCGACGAGAAACGGCTCAATCTTTATCATGACGCGCAAAGGTTTCAAAAAATAGAAATTCCGCATGCGTTTAGCCCCAAGTTTGTCTCCCGATTCGTTAAGATGGACCAGCGCGAAATTTGACAGGCGGCGCGGGAGCGCCAGCCGGGGAGGGGGCGCTGCCGGCTAAGCGGGGGCCGATTGCAAAGCGCCGCCTGATTTTGGATAATTGAGCGATGAAGAACAGCGCCGCGCGCATAGCCGAGCTTGAAGGGCTCGTGCTGAGGCACCAAAAATCATACTACGACGGCGAGGCCGAAATCTCCGACGGGGAATTCGACCTGCTCTGGGACGAGCTCAAGGCCCTGGCGCCGGACAGCCCCGTCGTCAGAAAAATCGGGAGCGGGGACGGCGTCTCCGGCATCGGCGCCAATGGCGAAGGCGAAGGCGGCGATGCCGGAGACGGCTTCCCGAAGGCAAGGCACCTTATCCCCATGGGCAGCCAGGACAAGGCCGCCAACCCCGACGAATTCCGCGCATGGGCGCGAAAGGCGGCGCTGCCGAAATTCCTGGCGCAGCACAAGCTCGACGGCGCAAGCCTGGAGCTTCAGTACGAAAGCGGCATTCTGGCAAGGGCCGTCACCCGCGGCGACGGCGCCGTCGGGGACGAAATCACCGCAAACGCGCGGCGCATGGCCGGCGTGCCGGAAAGGCTCGACGTCCCCTTTTCCGGCGGCGTGCGGGCCGAGGTGGTGATGGAGCGCGCGGTCTGGCAGGAAAGGCATTCCTCAAAGGCCAACTGCCGCAACGCCGCCAACGGGATCATGCGCCGCAAGGACGGCTCGGGCTGCGAGGACCTTGCCTGCGTCGCCTACGACGCCGCGGAAATCGGCGCCCTTTCCGCGGAGCCCGCCGCCCTGGCAGGCAGCGCTGCCTCGGAGAGCGGCGCCCCGGCGGGCGGCGCTTCGGCAAGCGGCGCTTTGGCAAGCGGAGGGTATTTCGCGGACGAGGCGCAAAAACTCGAGTGGCTTGGCAGGAGGGGCTTTCGCGTCGTCGAGTCGAAGGCCTGCGCCGACGCGGAGGAGGTAGTCGCGTACAGGGAAAAGGTCGCCAAGGAGCGGGCGCGCCTGCCATTTGACATCGACGGCCTTGTCGTGAAGGACTTTGCCATCGACATGGCCGACCTGCGCCGCGCCCGCCCCGAAAAGCAGATAGCCTTCAAGTTCGAGCTTGAGACGGCCTTCAGCGTTTTGCGCCAGGTCGAGTGGAGCGAGTCCGGCGCCACCTACACCCCCATCGGCGTGGTTGACCCGGTGCGCATCGCCGGAACCACGGTGCAGCGCGCAAACCTCAACAACCCGGACATGATCCGATCGCTGGGCCTCAAAATCGGCTCGGCCGTCTCAGTCGTCAAGCGCGGCGAGATTATTCCGAAAATCGAGGGCCTCGCCCCCAGGGGGGCGCTGCCGCCGGGGGCCTCCCCCCCCCCCCCC
>Ga0209755_10003678_pt1 | contig 18929 bp, 13 predicted proteins | sample TergutCo191P1_FD_187301 | JGI IMG/M metagenome (GOLD analysis project Ga0209755, IMG submission 187301) | Cornitermes sp. P1 segment gut microbial communities from Petit-Saut dam, French Guiana - Co191P1 (SPAdes) (version 2) | ecosystem: Host-associated > Arthropoda: Insects > Digestive system...
ATCTGAGTCTACTAAAAAAAAAAAAATGGTGTGAATATAATTTTCACAAATATTGGTCTAGTAGTACTTCTACATTATAATTATGTCTGTTTGAAATTTTGGAGAAATGTCATTTGAGGCTATAACAATTTGGTTGCAAGAAAGTCTAGTAAGAGGGTTGCCATCATTTGATTTCCTAGACAGGTCCACCATTTGCACTACCCACAGTGTGGAGGGTTCCTCCTTCTTCACACTGAACCATGTGGCCTTGGGAGGACTCTCATGTTGGTGCCTTGTTGTCCATTGAGGACTGCACATGTAATCTTTGTTCAGTGATCATGTTATACATTGGAACAGTGGATCTTTGGCAGACCTTAGCATCTTTTCTGGAGCCCACCCCTATGCCTGAAAAGCACCTGCCAAGTTTTTACCCATGTGCACTGTGTAACAATATTAAAAATCTGCCCAATATGAAATGAGCTGACTTCATAGCCTACTATGAAAACAGTGCTGTAGATTACTGTATGAAGGCTTCCCCAGGTTTTGAATGTAGAGATAAGGACAAGGGTTTTGTCCACACAACAGAAGGTAACTGTCACACAGCAGTAAATTATCAATTTCCAAATGTCTTTGCTAAGAAAATAGGATCATTCTACAAAATCACAGAAAATATGGTATATTAGAAAGCCATTCTCCTCAAAATGACAGATTCATGATGGAGGACTACGGTTTGGGCATTATCATGTTAAAAACGAGAACAGATATTTTAGTATTAAAAATTTCAGAATGTATATCAATGAACAGCAAATGAGAAGAATATATCTTTGTGTATCAGTCCGGTACTCTTTGTCACACCACACGTTTGGAATACAATGGTAAGACAATGCATAAGTGCAAGTGATTTTGAGGAACACGTGCAGTGATCATCTTCTCTCACCTCCCTGACCTCACTGACAGACGGTAGGAGTTCGTCTGTTGACATTGGTGTCTTAGGACTAGGTGTTGGTGCTGCCCCTGCTTTCAGACTTTCCTGCTGAATTTGCATTTGCATCTGTAGCTGCAATTGGCGTTGTTCCCTCTGCATATTTTCACGTTCAAATCGTCTAGTGCTGTAACTACGAGATGAAGAAGCATTGCTGTGGATAGATGTGATGCTTGGACGACGAGAACCTGAAGGTGAACAACATCACAAACACAAGGCAATGCAAAATGCATTCAAGTGTATCCAGATGTGACCAAAAAGTGACCGGACTGATTTTATTTGGTTCTTCATTCACAGTGTCATTTGTTATGTATAATGCAGTTCAGCTGCAACCAGTGATATTCTAAAGAAAGGATTTATGGTTTTAATCCTTTAAAGAAGTGGGTGCTTTAGATCTTGAGACATGCAAATAAGAGAGAACCACTTTAGTGCAATCCAAACCTATTTCCTGCAACAGAACTGAATGAATCAAAAAACTGTAGTCATAACCTGTAATAGTCCTCGATTTATATCAACTCTAGGATTATATGGCTTTCTTCTGAGCTGCATAACGTTTAATTTCCCTTTCTATACATTATTGTTTAATGATAAATATGCAACTATTTTTTTACGTTACTATAGTCATTAGTTAATAATACATTTGCAATGACAGCAAACTTTGCATGTACAAATTACTTATTATGCATTAATTGCATCTTCCTAAATAGGATAAATTTAGCAATATGTCACTACTAAATCAGAAACTCATTAACAAATTTGCATAAAATTGTATGCTTTCTTCTGGGTAATTCCCCAATGTCTGAATTTTATATGTCAACGTTTTGGAACCTCTGTTCCATCTTTATACCTACCAGTCTATGAAGATGGAACAGACAGTGTGTTCCGAAATGTCGGCATATAAAATTCAGATACCAGGGAATTACCCAGAAGAGCGCATACAACATTAAGAACATGGCAAAAGCTTGAAATCAAGAATTGCTTAAAATTGTTCTCCAACTTGATGACATCCTCCTCAGTACACTGTACACAAGTGTTGTCACAGACAGCAAATCGAAGCATGAAGGAAGAAGAGGAAAGAGACATAGGAAAGTTTACACTTACATTGTTTTGTTATACAGTAAGTGATCACTGTGCCATTATTTTCATATTTATGGTTTCATTTCACTTTGTCATTTTCTACCATATATAAAAAAACACAGTTGTGTTGGTGGATTCATAAGTAATTATCTGAAACACTGTTGTGAAAATTATATTTAAAATTTCTTATGTATTTTGTGGAATAGCATTTTCAGTGCATTCCAAAACATTAAACATTTTACTCATATGGGGGTTATTGTAATTTCAACAGGATAGTTTTACAATTCCTGCCTTAATGTACAATTTCTATAGATAACCTTCCATTGATTTACTTTTTTGCCATATGCTGGAGTACTTCGGTGATAATATTAAATCACAGTTTCACTGAATATGTATGCTGTGAACTTGAAAATTTCTTGACAGACAGCTTGACTAAATAAGTGGTGTTGCCAGGTACAAAACTTTTTATTGGAAAAAAATGAGGCTGCAATACCTATCGAAAATTTGTCACCTCTCAACTACATTTAACAGTACATTCTTTCTGGTGATTACTTCCATCTTGCATACATACCAAAACTCCAAACATGGCTTACTACATAGGGATGGAATATTGACATTCGCCAACTGTATCAAAACATGATTCAGTAGTAATAATAGTATAACATATCAGCAACATAGTAAATTGTAATTAAATGTCATTTAAGGGAAAATTATTATTGCCAAATATTTGCAACAAGGTTTACATTTTTCAGTCATAGCACAAGTTATGTGCTAAAAAATTTTGCCTTGCAATGAAAAATATTTCTGACAGATGCAGAATGTAGTATGAGTGCAGAAAATAGCATTTTATATATTAAAATATTCAAGAATCCATATTCTGAAAATAAAAATACCAATTAGATAAATCAATACTTGCAGAATAACAAACATATAGGAACTTATTTGTGGTAGGTAAGTGATGAGTATTAGATCAAATTATAAGAAGAGAGAAGACAACAACTAATTGTGTCACTTGTGTATCTGTGGGCCCTCAGTATGTTAATCTCCATTCTCTGTTCCTTGCTTTACAGAAAATACGTTTCTTTCATAGTTACTGATCCAGACTGCATGATCATAATTTCTGACAAAATGAGAATGGTGTAATGTTATTCTGAATTCCATTTTAAATATAAATTTCTAAGACTGTATTATTCTTATGGTGCAGTGAAATGGGAAGGGATGCCTATTTGGTGATATTAACAACTAAAGATATTAGAATTATAGGTATTTATAATGTAGCTGTTTAATATTGATACTCACAGTTAAAGAGAAAACACCACCTCAAGCTGTCTGTTATAAAAATTTGAAAAAATTAAAATCAATTTGCACCATGCTGCTTGAAAGAAATAATTTAGAAGGAATTAGTAAATAATACAATGTAGTTATAGTCTTTAAATTATTAAACTATGATATAATGTTCAGACTTAATGACAATTTATCTGTCATTATATTAGATATATGATCTGACATCTATGAAGAAGTGGCATAAAATGCATAGAATTTTGTAAAAGCAGTGACTGGGGGCACTTTATTCCTCAAAACTGTGTGGATAAAGGAGCAGTTCCCATTTACAAAAATGTAGTTTCTGTAGACTACTGCGATCAATAATAAATTCAGTCCAGTCCATTTTCATGTTATTTGAGTCACATCCTGTTTATATTTATGCAGTACTTTTTTCTTGGCCTATAATTTTATATTATAAGTGAAATGTATTAGAAAACGTTTAATGTATCATTTCTTGTATTGATCATATAATTCAATATAAAACACTGGTATATGTAGAACACCATAAATGTGTTGATAATTCATCTGGAAAATTTTTGTTATGGATTCATTGACAGTTATCACAGGTGTGTCTGTTTGTATTTCAAATATCTTTCTAGCAGAACAAAATATTAAGATGGTACAGATTACTGCAATATCATAAATTACCATTCATGATAGTGCCTATAACAGTTGAATTATCAATCCAATTGTAGATAAACTTCATTAAAGGCATGCAAAATAAACAACTAAATCATGGCTAAAGCAATTATATAAGAATCACATAACAGCATGTTGCACATGCATGCATGCATACCTACATACAGACGTGCATACTTACATTCACAGACCACTTACAAATTTTCACAGACTGCCTGATTGAAAAACTGTATAATGTACAATTAATATTATGGTCGTAAGTACAAGGGATGTTCAACAAGCAAGGTTCCACATGTCACAAAAACTTGAGGTTGTTGTCATTATAATGTTAAATTTATTCCACTGAAGTATCAATATTTTTCAACAAAATCCCAAAGAACATTATGCATTTCTCCCACCTTGGCATATTTCACAATACTTAGGAAATAGAGTTGTCTGTTACTGAATGGCTGTGAATGCTACAGTTTGATTTCTACCACGAACAAGTTTCTAAACTCTTGCCACGAAATAAATGCATCATGTATTGGGGATTTATGCCGTAAAATAATGACAATCCAGTGAAATAAAGGAGGCACACTTAAAGAGGTAATAACATCTCATTTAATTTTTATGACCTAGAAAACTTCATTTATTGAATATCTTCCAGATTTGCAATCCATGTTCTCACACATCACAGGTATTCCCAGAACATGAAACAAACTGAAGAACAACATAACCATGTTTCATTTTGCCATGTTACATGCTTGAAACTCTTCAATGGCTTCAAAATATGCAAACTTATTCAGTATATTAGAGGGTTCTTTTCAAAATGTTAATGTCAAATACAACAAATACAGAATAAGGGGATTTCATTTCTTTAATTTCAAAATGGAAAAAGCATTTAATAAAGTATTAATTAACTAAAATACTGTCATTGTTAAAACTGTTCTTGTAACTGCATTTCAATCTCCTTTCAAGATATTTTACAATTGAAAACTGAAGATTTCTTGTAAAATAAAACAACAAATTATGTGTTCTAAACACTTAAATTACAACATGTATTCTTGAATCATATGTTCCTAAATGAGGCAACTGGAATCAAAGCATCTCACACATTTACCTTTCCAAGCCACAGCAGAGCAGAATGAAATCTTACATCATTTATTACCAACTATGAAGCATATTAATTATTTCTTTGCATGTTTCAGTCATGTATGAGACCCTGAAAAGTAAAGTGGTGTAAGTAATGTTTCCTTTACCTGGAGAACTTAACCACAGCTTTACCTACAATGGGTTTATCAACACCAAACTTTGTATGTGCTGTGCTGTGAGAGGTAAATTCATAATTACAACTTACAACAGTCTGTCCATTCACTGATCTTGGTGCTGTCGTAACATATATGAATTAGTCTCATTTTTCCTAAAAGACTGACTTAACTCCACTTTGACTTTCAAATGTTCTGATAAGGGAAATACTCTTAAATATGTAACCTATAATACATAACACCATCATGGGTCATGCATGCACAGCAAATTTAGTAGTATATTCCATGCAAAAGCTTAAAAACAAGGGTACATGAAATGCTTAACTATTATTTCATACACATGCTACATTTCATACAAATGTCTGGTGCTACCATTTCACAAATGTTAAATGGATTTAAAATTTATTTGCTTTTGCTCTTGTCTACCATGGAAGATTGTGTTCAGAGAGGCCATGCTGCAAGAATTCCAGTGCAGAAGAATACAAAGTCTTTGGAGAGGAAGTTTCAAAGGAAGACACTTAATTGTTCTACTTCTGAAATAGTTGATAACACCATCAAGAATTTACAGGAACAAGGTAGGTGTTCACTGCATGCTAAGAAGAAATACATAGCAGAATGCTATAAGGTGGACTGTGTGACATTATCACCATTAATCAAGATGTATATTATGTTTTCTATCACTTTTAGCAAGTTGGTGAAAACTAAGGAAAGAGCAACCTCTTTGTCTTTCATGTTAGCAGCTAAAAAGACTGAGAAATTTGCTGTGTCTACTGCACAAGTTCGAGGGTGGGTTGGTGCTTTGTTCTAACCAAATGAGAAGAAGAATCATGCACCTCAGCCTAAGGTCATGTCACCCAAAAGAGCTGTTGTAAATTTTCCAGAAAAGAAAAATCAAGCTTCGCCACCTAAACATAAGAAATGACCATTCAAGGCTGTAAAGTTTGGGAAGGATCCCACCAAAAATCCAAGGCACCATGACCTAAGATCGCAGTGAAGCCTAATGCACCAAGAAAGATGAGCCCATAAAAGAAGTAAAGACTGGACATGAACATCACTTTGAGACCAAAATTTTTACTTGATACTAGTCATAATTCCCATTCAGTGTTTGTATATTTTTGCTCCATGTATGTATAAAAAGTACCAGCACAAATTAAAGTTGTTTGTTACTCTCTTTAAATTCAGGATATATTTCCTGGAAAATACTTATCATCATATTTTGAATGTATAATATAAAAAGACATTTGGGGTACATGCAACAGAGAGTTCTGGGAAGAAATTTACTGTGTTTGACTCACTTTCTGTGATGAATAAGAACAATTAATCATTCATTTCACAACTTGGCAACCGTTTTTGTGAACAGTGTCCCCCTCCACACTAATACAGATTCTGATGGCAACTTTGGCTCATATAACATAATAGCCTTGCATCACCACCTCAGTATTTTTGTTGGCATTTTGTGCTGGTATGATATTCATACGAAGTTTCATTAATGCCCAACAGATGGATGAACACACACATGTACTCATGTGACCATATATTTATAAGGAATAGGACAGTCACTATAACACCCATGCTATAAGCAGGATAATCTGAGTTTTGGATACTGGCTGTGGCAGGAGACTTTTCTCTTTTATGAAACATCCAGACCAGCTCTGGGGAGCACCCAACCTCCTATGCAATGGTTCTTTCCTTGGGACAAAATAAATTACTGTACAGTGGACCACTCAACATCTATTGCCAAGGTTAACCATGAATGGAAATATACCTCTACTCTCCGAGTAAGCCTTCAGGTCTGCGACAGGAAGAACTTATTTTTTTTTTATAAGGAATGATACGTAAATTCAAAACTAAATATTCTTTTAAATGGCCATGCATTTTTAACTGACATTACTTCCTTGGAAGGAAAAAGTAAGCTTATGAAATCATGCTGTGCCCACATTTTCACCTTCCAAAACAAATGAATGATTTTTAAGAAACATGGTGTTAACATACACTTGGAGCTCACAACAACACTACACTCTTCAACATCTTATAATCAGTATAAAATATAGGGGAAGAGTAATGTGTGAAGTGGGAGACTTTGTTGGTTCGTTTGATCCTTTCTGCTTGAGGAAAACCCAAAAAAGTGCCTCTGTCAGGATATATGGGGAAAACATTAACTACTAGCTTTCCTGCACAAGCTAGTACATTACACTACATTCAAACGCCAGCCAAAAGATGGACTTTTAATACTGACTACATCATAAAAATCTTTGTTTATAAAAAAGGTACAAACAAAGAGTAGTACTATGTAACAGTGATGAAATCATAAATGTCACATTCCCTTCCTTGTTTCATTTCTGAAGTTTTCAGGGCAGAATAATGAAAGGATTTACACTATACCTTACACTTAATTTTGAAATGTTTATTTAATGTATTATGCAATAAAAATAATACGTTTGTATGTCTGAAATTAATTGGAATACTCAATAAGCAGGTAACATTTTTTTAAAACACCTTCCTTTAATTTACTGAAGCAAAAAATTTATGAACGCTTAAAGACACTAATATTGAACATTATTACAATGATTAGGTGATCTGAAATTATGAGCAAATTAGAACGGATGCTTCTAAGCAAATTCACCATGACTTTTGTCCCATCCTGCCATTTGCTGACAGCTGCATTGACTAACGATCACGATGACATTCAGGATGATAATTATACATAAATAGTACATGCACACCAAGCTGAAAAAACTGGATGGTGCTATGAGCAGACATGTCTTTGATCGACAAAAATGTTTTCAGTATTCTGCAAAAATGTTTGCTGCTGCGTTCCAAAACCAGGACGGTAAAATTTTACAAATATCAAAATATAATTGTCCCCATCATAAAGCTTTGCAGGCTGTGCATGTGACAGGCCTGGTGTAAGATTTTTTCTCTTTTACTTCTTATTTGTCTTCTTTTCTATAATGCATTAATTTAAAACAATTGTACATAAACAATAAGAATAAGAGTCATGCACAAATAATGTAAATATGCCAGCTCTTCTGACTGTTATCTTTATTATGCTGCACAATGGGATGAACAACAGAAAGATAAAATAACTGTAAATCATAGTCAGGATATAGATTTCTTGCAGTTTTTTAATATAGTCTATTTTAGCACTACTAATTCATAAAAGTATAGAGTTTAAAATTTTAATTTCTTAGTATCCGATATAAATAGTATTACTGAAATATAACATAAAATACTACTTTTTTACTACGCAATTTAAAGTAATGTAAAAGTTACAACATTTCTACATGAAACAAATGCTTTCTTGTAGTATGCTCAGATTAATGAACATTAGTATTATGTTAGACAGGAGTATTTCCTGGGGGTTAAGGCGGCCGGTGCATAAGGCTGACAACCTCTACCCAAATCATGTGCCATTGTCACGAAATCTGGGAACCTTAACTTCCTGGAATTCTCTGGGCCTCTCCAGGCCTGGAATAGGACTGCTTTACCTTTTAGTATTACTCTAGAATTGATATTGTCTTGTTTAACAGAATGGCTGTTTCATGTAAATATTACATGGATAACCATCAATTAAAAATAAATGCTAGTTTTATAAGCCCAGTGATTTCAGACACAAACATATTAAAGCTGAAAGCACATAAACCAGAATTATCATGCTGTTTAAAGCCACTAATGATCATGCAATGTACAGATATGTACATACTACAAAAATTAAATACACACAGAAGAATAATACAAGCAGCAAGAGAGCAGTGATGAAGAATATTTGATTCAAAATTGAGATGATTTAATCATGTGTGTGTATAAAAATAATTGCTTCACCTTTATTCATATTCTAATATGAGACGCATAGATCCTACACTTCAAGCATTTCATAATCCTACCATGTGTGTGTGAACAATATGAACAAAATATAATACTGCTAGGACATTATCTACACATCTACATTTGCCCCAACTATCTACATAAACTGTAACAAATGTAACAAATGAAGTAAGGTTTGAAAACTTCTGTATGTAGGCCTAACTAAAATAAAAGCTGCCACATGCACATATTATGAAGGCTTATACTAGATCATGTAAGAATTTCAAATAATATTTCCAGACATGTTACTCTACACAAATGTAAACAAACCAATCTATGTATAACAAAATAAAATGAACATAGTGATAATGTTGTTTAAAGAATAATGATAAAATTACTCACTTTTTACTGATCTTAATTCCTGAAATTAACTAATGTAAGATAACTAAGTATACATGTATTTTATTTAACTGATATATGTAAGCATCTAATAACAACATTTGATTGACATAAAAATGCTATGTACAGCATCAGTGTCATCGTGTTGTGCCTGTTTTGTTAGAGTGCTAAAACATCAAAACACTTAAATGTCACCACTGCCATCTTGCTTTTGTTTTAATCGTGATAAAAAATTGCCATGAGCATATTTGTCTTAGTAGAAAGGAGGAAATAACTTATGTCTCTAATTGTAATATTTGAGGCTTTCACAGCAATGTTACTGAAGATTCAAGTCTTCTTGGATATTACACAATGTCGCTGAGTAAATTGTTACTCAAGTTTCAATCAATCATCTTGACTTCATATTTGGGACCGAGCAGTCCAGGACACTTTATGGATTGCTGGACCCTAAAGACGAAGAAATTATATTTCTTTGAAACATCAGCAACCATTTATCATACAACATGGCACGACATTCCAGAAGATATTTACCTTCAATAATTGTAATTAAAGTCCACTAAGAGCCACTGCATAAATTCAAATTGTTCAGGTGTTGTTGCGATCACAGAAATATGGAAAACTAGTTCTACCAGTTAGTCAGTAATCCTTCAAAGAACTGATAAAAGTATTACTCTTCCACGTTTTAAACATACAGAACCATTTTTAAATTTTTTAAGATATGTAATTTAAGAACAATGTATCCTATATTGGTGTGTCCTGTCCTATCATCAAATAAGGATGTGATATTGAAAGCAAGATTTTTCACTAACAAGGAGTTCCCTTTTCCTCACTTCTTAGCAGATTTTACAGCGTGTTCTTATGAGATTTAATGACTGTAAGTAAGTTCTTTGCTAACAGTTGTTACTTGAAAATTTTACTACTCTTCAGTGAATGTTTCCCCATAGTAATATATTTTCTGTATTTGAAAACTATATAGAATTGGTGGAGGTAGTATCCCTGGATTTTCTCACATTCTGGTATGTATAGTAATTTCAAACATTTTCCATTACACTGTATTTTTCTTCTGTATTCGTGAGCAAATTCATAATTTGATTATAAACAACAAATTTAAAATGGGGGAAAATTTTCAAGGATACATGTATGTTTTGCATAATCACCTCATTTGTTTTGACTGTCTGTACAAATTGGCATATGTTCATACATCAGGAATTGAGTCGCGTAATTCTGTTTATTGCAGTATTTCAATTTACTTCAATAACTTTCAGTAACACATCTGTCTAGGAACAGAAAATCATCAAGTTAAACTTCATTAGATTGTAAGAAATTTGAATTTCCTTGCATAAATGAAAAAAATTTCCAAGGTTATTAGTGATATGATGCATTTTTTAATGTTTTTTGCACCATGCATTGTAATATAATCATATAATATAAACCAACAAAATAAAACTATGTTAAACTAATAATTTAATTTTTACAATGTCTTCTACAAGTTTTGAACCTGAGGGTTCATCTTCAGGAAAAGAGTTGTCCATACAGGTATGGTATAGTAAGTTTTACGTGCAGGAATTACAGTAAAAGGCTTTTATAGGATACATACAATATAAAAGACTTAGATATTTAAGTATAAAATATTTCAAATATTTTGTACTTCGATATCTTATAAAAGCCCTAGATAACTAAGTATAAAGTATTTCAAATATTTTGTCCATAGGTATCTCATAAAAGCCTTTTATTGTAATTTCAGCATGTCAACAAATTATACCATACCTGTGAGGACAACTGTCTTCCTGAAGATGATCCCTCAAGTTTGAAACATGTAGAAGATATTGTAAAAATTAAAATATTAGTTTAACAAAGGTGCATTATGTTGGTTTATATTATACGATGATATGATGTACATTTGTATGTTTGTACTACAGACGAGGGATGGGAAGATATATAAAATGATTATGCGTATGTTTAAGAGTATCTTATTGATGGGGCATTAACGGTATCTTGCAAGTGAACTACAATAATGTTTCTCATATCACAACAAATATTGAATAGCATTTTATTCTAGAGAGACATTTTGCCTTTCGATTTGCATGTTGGTTTTTACACCATAAATTGATTTCTTTAAGTTACAGCCGAATACAGGAATACAAGGTGCAATGTATTTATCCTTATAATGCAATGACATAATTGTATTTCTGATTACAAATACATGTGTTGTACCTCCCAACTACAGAATAGATTAGAGATTTTTCCCATTTATCTCACATTTAAACATTTTGGAATACTGACCTGGAAAAGTGCATAATGTAAATTTTTACTTCACGTTCTAGAAGTGGTAAGATTATGCAGAAACTGTTTCTATCCAATGAGCAATATTTAAGAAAATACAGTATTTTATGTTCTACATTAATATACATGCAGTAGCTGAAGTCAGTAGTGTGGGTAGTATGGACAGAGGAGAGAGCAGAGTAAACTTAAGATGATACATCTCCATTGGTGTTAACAAATTACAAGTATGTGTATAAAATCAATCACACACAACACTAGTTTTATTAGTCTATTCACAGCTACATTTCGGCTCTAACTGTCTGATGATGGCTTGCAGTTAGAGCCAAAACATGTAACTGTGAATAAATTGGTAAAACAAGTATTGTGTGTGGCTGATTTAATACATGTACTTGTGATAGAAAAAGCTGCTTGTGGAATAGAATCAAACCATAAATACTCACAATGTAACAAGGTGGTGTTTAAATTTTAATGTCTACATTACATTCAGAATTGTACCTTGGAGAGATATGCATTTGTATGCTATCTGTTAACTGAGCACTGGGTAGCTTTTTTTCTGTGCAACAAATTCTGATGCTTCATGCAACAGCACTGAAACAATTCATCCTCCTTCATAGAAACTCTAAAAATTTATATTAGATTTAAAAAATTGATATAAAATGAACACTTTTTTGAAATGCTATACATATACTCCAAATTACCCTGAAATAAAAACCATAGTCAAATTTTAAATTGATATTATTATCAATGGAAAAATGTCTGACATGTGACTAAGCTTACTAACTTTAAACAGTTCAGGCCTTTTCCTTTACTGGTCATGTTTCATTCAGTAAGCGATGAAGAGACCTGAATTTAATTTTGTGATTTATGATCCTTTAAAACTTAGAACCAGTCATTCTTGCTGCAGTACTTGCAACTTTATATGAGGTCATTATTTTATCTAACATACATGGTTTATCACTTGTCCCCACTATTCCAATATGTATATGGTTATGCCACTCAATGGCCACGGCCAACACAAAGTAACAAACACTACTGGTGAAATAAAATGCACTGTACAATGCAAATTACTTTATTCTTGATTAAAGTGGATGTCCAAATTATGGGGAACTATTTTGTCACCTCATGAAAAATTCAGTAAGACCTTTCTTTATCAACAAAATCACCATATTGTCTTCAGACACACACCAAACAGTATGAGGAGATGCAAAAGGAACCAGGTTTCCTGTTGGATTCTAGATAATATGAAGCTCATACTACAGAACGAAATGTATTATTACATTTTCCAACATGTCACATAAGAACACTGCCAATTGCTAAGATTAAATAGCATCAGTGATAGATGAATGAATATGTAGCATTGATAGATTGATACTGACAAGAAAAAACCGAAGTCCTTGAAGGATGGACTTCAAACTCAATACAAATGAGATGTGCATAAGATCAAAAACGTTATAAGAAACTCACGTGAAGTGAATCTTATAATTTTACCAAGAACGCATAATAAAGACATGTTCAGAACCAGAACTCCATATGAAGAAACGAATCTGTATACGTTTATTTAATATATAGAAGAGAACCTTCATAAACCAAAGTTCAAATACACGTCTTGTATACATGACTAATAGCGGCTATCAAATTATATAACAGTATCTGAGTTTTATTAACTATGCTCCAATGCATCACTATCAAGCCAGACACAAAGCTGCAAATGAATACATACAAACCATCTCCACATAAAGCTTCCTTCTCTGGCCCCAGCTGAGTCACTGAAGGTACTACTTTTATTATATTCAACAAAGAGCTACAGTCAGTTACCTAACAAACAGTCTTAACCTTACATCTTATTACACCTGAAAGTATGCAGTATTTACATGTTTTTCTGCAGATTACATAACATCACCTTTGTAAGTATGATATCTCAACCATTAATTGCAACTGCAAATCTTCCTTTTCATTTTCATCATGTTCAGCTTGATGATGGTTACTTATAGCTAGCTGAAACATATAACTTTTCTTACCCTTAAGAATAAAGTTGTGTTTAGATGGAACATAATTATATTATCCCTTCTGATATTGTAAACACAATGGTCATGAATCACCTTAAGATTATACTTGCAAGGGTTTGTGTTTCTGCCCGCTGCAATCTGTCACACGTTACAGACATCACTTTATGCTCCCTATAGATTTTGATACTCTATTTTCATATAATAGAAAAGTTCGTCAATAACAGTATGTGTATCAAAAGGGCCACGAAATATAACAGTTCCTATAGCTGTGGACACCACAAATTTTATGAGCAGGACTTACATACCACATTAACACTTTAAACACCGAATTAAATCCCATCTGCCATTTGCTGGCATTATTAGGAGCTCACCATATTCTCTATGTTAGCAGGATAAGGGTTAAGAATTGTACAGTCACACCCAATACATGGTGAGAACGAGTAAGCTACAAAGTTCCATCCAATGCAAACTACTTTGAATGACATAAAAAAGTGATTTTTCTGGCTTTGTAACAGCTTCTGGGTTATGCAGGTAAAGTTAATTTACTTGACAAACAAGTAAGAGGGGCAGTCAGAAAGTAAAGACTCAAATTATTTACTTCCTTAATTTTTATCATGGGAGTAACCTCCATGTTAGTGAAAAAATTGAATATTCACCATCATATTCCATTAGTTGCAGCTTTTTGCTTGACAGGTGAGAGCACAACAGTTTATTCTAAAATAGTAGAGAATGACATGTGGTTGCAACAATTAAGAGTGATAGAATTTTTGTTGTTGAAGGTGAAAAGCCAGCACACAGTAGTAATGAACATTTGCTCCGGTTGTATGGTGAAGCTACTGTGTAAGTAAGTGCATTTTGACGATGGGTAATACAGGCTAAAGAAGCTAAAATTGGAGGAGTGGTTGCACTTTAACAGCAGTCATGCCTTACAACACCTGCCACACTCATACAGCCATTGCATAAGAGATAAATTATGTTCTACCCTATCCCTTTGTCAAGGCAATGTAATGATAAGTACTGAAGACCTTGGATGTTCCAAAACCTGTGCTCATTTGGTGCCACAGATGCTGACCGATGCACACAGAAATAAAAAGCAATCATCTCTGAACTTTTGCACCAACATGACTCAGGAAATGTGGGTTTTCCTGTTGCAGTGTGTCTCAGTGAAGGAAACCGGGATCCATTATTCTGAACCTGAATCCCAACAAAAATCAATGGAATAGCACCAGGCTTGTTAGTAGCGTGGAATAAAGGACAGGCAAGATTACTTTTTGACTGCCACTTCTACATATTACAAACATAAACACAGAACCTTAGAACCTTTCTTAGTTTCTTGTAACACAGACAGTCTAGAAGTAAGTGCTGAGAAAACAAAGAAACATTCATGTCTTTTCAACAGAATGCAGGACAAAGTCACAATACAAAGATGATAATAAATGATTTGAAAATGTGGCAAAGGGGCACACATTTGGAAAGAACACTAACAAACCATACCGCATAAATAAATAAATTAAGAGCCAATTAATTTTGATGAATTCCTGCTACCATTCTGTCCATGGCCTAACATTTAGACACTTGCCTGGGCAGACTGAAGAAGACCATGAAAATCCACACTCACAATAGTGGGTGTCCTGGCCAAGGTTTGAACTGGCCACGTATGAAATCAAGTCAAAAGCTTTGCAGCTTGAGCCATCTACCTCAAAGTCCAACTAGGTATCAAGGGACAAACAAACATATCTTTGATAATATTTGTTATATTTTAATGAGTGTTTAGGAAGGATTCCCTCTGCATCTATTTCACAAACAAAATTACACATGCTGTTATTGGTTTAAAATGCAAGGGAAAATGATCATTAAGAAAGAAACATGCTTCAGCTACTGATGTATGCCTGAAATTACACAGCATTTACACATGTATTAAGTGGAGTGAGAAATGTTTGAATTATATTTTTATTATTATTGTTATTATTACAAAACTGTTGAAAGAGGACAACACACAATGTAAACTTATCAAAATTTCTAGGACTTTAATTCTTCTAATTATCGTTTGTGTTTATCTTTAGTTTGCTGAGAATTCACCGATAGTGAGCCTATTCCTTTCCTTTAGCTCCATTATGAATTGTTTGAAAATGTTAAATACAGGCACATTAATATTAGAGGCCAAAAGAAATGGTGCGTTTTTAAGCAACAACTCTCTCGTTAGCCCGATTCTGTAATACCACCAACACTGTCCAACATGGGGGAACGCATCAATGGTTGGAGGAAGTTTACCAGTACGCTGTTGCTGTTCCTGCTCTTGGTCTGGCTGACTGTTGTTGTCAGTGCTAGTTTGCTCAGAGGCCGCTGTGGCCATGGTAGTTGTGAGATGGCACGAGATTAGCAAGATGGCGGCGGCACGTGCCGCACCTGCTCGTGATGCAGAGACTAACACTCCTCGGCTGCCCCCGCTACTTGGACGCCGAGAGAACCCTGATGCTATCGTCCCAACACTACGCTGACTGGAGGCCCGGGAGGATGGACGTCCTGCATGGACTGCCAAAGGGATCCCTAAAAGGCAGCAAGACCTCACAACAGTCAGATGATATTGTTGTGGGCCGAATTTTCATTAAACTGCAGCTTACCAAGCATTATGGGGTTACGCTAGCTATTTTACTGTCTTGCAACACTCAGTTAATTAGTTGAGCAATAAAGTTGGGAAGACTTAAGTCAGCATGTAAACAAGATAACAAAGATGGACATAACTTATTTATTTATTGAACCTGTGGTTTCAAAGTTTCTATTTAGGAAGAATAGGGAGTATGAATGTCCATACAAGCATGAATCGGTTACAGTTATTATCAGAATCACACAGATACATTTTTATGGGCATCCTCCTAGGATTGTTCTTCTGGTAAGAGTAAAACTTCCAACTATTGGCATGCGTGTAACACTGACATACAAATTTTCAACAACAAAATTTTTCAGAACCACTTTATAAGTTTGTTCTTGTAAGATATTACAGTGTTGACATGAAATGATGGTTATTTTTATAAATGGAGCAGTAGTCTAGGCTATTTACAAAATAGTATTGTGTTGGCAATAGTGGACTGTCACAACAGTTTTGCACATATGAAGTTTAAAAAAATGTTATTGAAAAATGCACATTATACCCTCTAAAACATGCAACTGTTCTTTCTTTGGGGAATAAAATTAACAAATGAATGCAGTAGTTTCCTTTAATTGCAGTAGACAGATACACATGGTATGTGAAAAGAGTAAATGCATTTTTGCAGCTCTTCCTTGTGAACATGTCAAAGAACTGCCCTTCATATCCCCAATATATGCACGACCTGGATTACTTTTCTTCTTAAGTCATAAATGCTCGTAACTTGAATCATATTTCTTCATTTGCTCAATACATGTGAAAACTGAATGATTTTTATCCCCCAGATGTACATAACCTACATAATTTGTCATTATGTTCTTTTCTGAAGCCTTTTAAAGTTATCTGACTGGCTAATACTGGCTAGCTAAACAGGAGATTTGAGTCAGTGTAAGACCAAATTTTTTTTCTGCCTTGCATGTACCGTTTGCTTAAATATTGTCAAGAAGACATCATAAACTTTTTTTGTAAATTCTGCTTTTATGAGGATCTGTTATTTTTTGCAGTGTTATGTACAAATCTATTTTTCAACAAATGTAAAATGGCTTGTTGTATGAGAATAATGTAAAGAGTATACATATTTGTTATACTTATTTTTGCCTGAATCTTTTGTTGTGTTTGTTAAGTAACAAATACAGAAGTTAATGTTAAGTGTTCAAGTAACTTTGTAGCTCTGGACTAACAATATTTCATGTGACTTTAATTTACTTTCTTATGCATACTCCAAAAACAAGACTGTAACAAAATCTGTTAACAAAGGCCCCAGTAATAATAACTATCTACTTAAATTCATGTAGAACAATCCCTGAGAAAATAATACATTCTCAGCTAATCAAGACATTCCCCATATTTTATTGAAGCCAGAAGTTCATTACCATGTTTACAAGATCCATCCACTTGTACCTATCATGAGCCAGAAGAATCCATTCCATGCTTGTATTTATTAAAGATCAACAACAACAACAACAACAACAACAACAATGATAATAATAATAATAATAAATAATTGACCAAAGAAAAACAAATGGTAGACATGGCTACTCATAAAGTGTGTCACCCTTGTCAACTTTTTTCATACATATACTGAAATGAGAGTGCTAATAATCACAGAAAACCAAGGATAAAGTTTCACACTGAAGATTAAAGTCATCTGGGACCCAGCATGTCAACCAGTCAGCAGTTACTGACAACCCAAAGAATGGTAAGTCCCTTCCTTCTCGGGTTCAAATAGTTCAAGAAGTGGACTTCTTCGTCTGCTTGACCCTCAAGATGAAGGCAATTTGATTGTCTATAACTCTTTAGCAGTCAATAAGGCATAACACCCCAGAAGTGAATCTTCAGCTGTCCTGCTGCAAGAACTGCTTATTTCACAAGTTTTACTCACACACTATCAGTGCAATAGTTACTTTCTTCTTTTACAAGATTGGGATGTAAATTAAATCAGATGTCATTATGGGTGCGTTTATATACATGCATATGTGTGTGTGTTATGAATCATAAATAAATTATCTGAAAGAGCTATTGATAAAAGAAGAGCAACAGGACATACCCAACATACATCCAACAAGTCAGAAGAGAGGAAGAAAATTGCATAAACTAAATAATAATTTAATATTCTCAGTCAACAATTTGCTAACACAGATTATTTATCAAAGTTTTGCTTAAATTAAATTACATAAATACTGAAGTAGTCAATATTATCAAAAGAATAACACTTACACAGATTCTGAAACTCTATAGATAAGGAAGTACAGGGAGACATGTAAAGCAAACAAACAAATATACAGTTATTCTACACTAGACACAACACATAGGTAAATCACAATGCTTATTAGATGTTTGATGTATGTTTGTCCGTGCATCGTATTATAAGCATAGAGAAGAAAACCAAATAGATGCTACTGAATGCTTTATTGCACTTATAATCTGCTCAACATGTTTTGGGCACTTATATGCCCATCATCAGTAGCTCGAGACTATAATTGTGTTATTGCCACATATGGTGTTTAATGCCTTGGTTGCTGGTGGTCGGCTATTACGAGCACAGCAGC